>ERZ1740065.1174-NODE-1174-length-15370-cov-11.954489_pt1 | contig 15370 bp, 15 predicted proteins | sample MGYA00581738_ERZ1740065 | MGnify/ENA primary metagenome ERZ1740065 (study PRJEB43018, sample SAMN04849749) | marine metagenome | isolation source: floating plastic debris | place: Pacific Ocean | collected 2008-09-01 | study: EMG produced TPA metagenomics...
CCCCCCGCCTCCCCTCCCCCCCTCCCCCCCCCTACCCCCCCCCCCCTCCCCCCCACCCTCTCCCCCCCCCCCTCCCTCCCTCACTCCATCCCTCTCTCCCTCCCCCCCCTCCTCGCGCTCCCCCTCCCTCTCCCCTCCCTCTCCCCCTCCCTCATCCCCTTTCACTCTCTTCCGTCCTTTACATTTCTTCACATTTTTCTTATCTCCCTTGATATCAGTTCCCCCTTTGACCCAATCATTAGACCCATCCCTCCCCCTTCCTTACCTCTCTCACCTCCCTTGTCCCTCCGTCCCTCTCTCTCCTTCTCTCCCTGTTCTCACGCAGTATTGCATTACCTCATTATATACTGCTAACACTGTTTAGTCCTCATACAGTCAGTCCTATGTGTATCAATGTCTGTGACAGAGAGTCAGACTGTCATTGGGCCAGGAGATACGGTTGTTGCCAGGCTGGGTGACAGCGAGTCAGAAGTCTGTAAAGGCTACATCCAGCAGCTGCTGCCTGACCAATCTGCAGCAGAAGTGTACGTGGAGCAGCTATGTAAGATGTATGTGCCCACTGTAACGGCTGCTGGCTGCTGTCCAGTGTCGGCTATTGAACCCATGCCGTTCTCTATAGGATACAACTGCCTCTGAGTAGTCTCACTAAACTGCCCGTGAAGACAACTCCAAGCAGCAGACAGCACGGTTCCGGTCGCAGGACAGCCCTGGCCAAGTCTCACAGCACTACGGAGAAGGCACAGCTGGATGCCAGCTATGTGAGTAGTGTCCGTGGCAACTAGACAGCTCTATCTACAATTATACAGTATGTGATTGGTTAATCGTTATAGGGCAGCACCAGCCCCACACGGCAGCACAGCGGCACATCGATCTACTACAACAGTACCGATACCCGCCTCGTACTGCCACTGCCTCCTCATCACGTCGCTCAACCTCCACAGCAACAGGTTCCATCATTGCTGCCGCTGTCTCACCTGTCTGTCTGCACGTCCCCACCATGTATCGGCTCCATCTGCTCTTTCAGCAGGCTGATGGCGGGTTCTTTGTGCCAGCGTTGTGTCCAGAGCGTAATGCCGAGGAGCCCATCAGCTGTGACAGCCACTGCTATGTGCCCCCACCTACTATGACAACACAAGTAGCTTGTCCAATGAACCCTCATCCATCACTGACAGCCACATACCATCCACCCTCACCTACCTGTACGTCTCTGTACTACGGTACTTGTTGGAAATTGTGCGAGGATATTCGCAAGGTTTCTTGAATATTCAGTTGCAAGATATGAATGTAGGTAATTGAATGGTAGAGCTGCAGCTACCATTGCTTAGACAGAATGGAAAATCCAAGATTTGTCAGTCAAGTTTTAAATGTCACGAATATTCTCCTTGACAGCAAAGTGGACCATCTGTGTTATGCACCAGTACATTACCATCTCTCACTATGTTTCTACCTAATGTAGATTACTCCGCCATGGTATACGATCAGTACGTAGCTCCGCCCCCGTATGGTATGCCAGTGATGACTGCCTACCAGCCAGAGGGGAGTACAACTCCATACCCACAGTTACCGTACTCGCAGCTGTCGCATTGCCAGCCTCCGCTGGGCAAAGTCGTCTACGATACACCCTTCGCTGGCACCACAAATGGTAGGCAATTAAGATTTGTCTGCTTGTGACAAGTTTGCTGTATGGACCCCGCTGTTCCAGGTTGCGCGGTCAATTTCAATGTTGTAACGAGCAGAGATGAGACGGGCAGAGACCTACCGCTGAAAGATACGAACACGCTGCGGTTCTTCTTCAACCTTGGTGTTCAGGTACGTGCCGTCACTTAGCTGCCTTCCTCAAGGCAGCTCTGCTGATGTATACTACTGTAACGCAGTCAGCTGTAACTGAGGCCAATTCAGTCAGGCTCCCTGGTGATATTTTCTTGTCAGACAGAATTTTAAAAGATATGGAGTGCTGCCATCAAAATGCAGTGACAAGGGTTTTGATAATTGATTGTTTGCTTCATCCAATCCAAGAAATATCACGGCATCATACATCTTCAACGTGAGCAGGAACACTTCTGTACATCCATACGGTATCTGCGTGTTGTAGCACTTCCAAGTGTGTCAGATGGGTCAGCCAAAGTTACACGAAGTCAACCAGTGCTTTCCCTAAGCGAGATGATAACTCCAAACCCTTCCCTCAGCACACCAAGCGTCCACCAAACTAAGATTTATGTTGTGGAGCTTGCCTACACAGTGGTTACTATCAGTCCAGTAGTTAATAGTGACGTTACTGTATCTACGCGCTGGGCTAAGCGTGCTGTCACTAGTATTGTTATTCATTCCCTATCGTTGCCACGACTACAACAAACACCATTTGTTGACTCTCATAAATAGTTCATACACAAGTTTTCAACAATAAATCTTCATACAGAGACTCGGTTGTAATCATTGGTCAAGTCTAGGACGTTTGATTTGTGTGCCTTCTACACTCGACTTCATCAGTAAGTCCACAGTTAATGGGAAAGAGATGCATATCATTTCCTTATTTGGGGCCACGTTGCGCACACGTCTGCACATATCGGCAGTCACGTGTCCGTCTATTCGAAGAATGCTGTTGGCTCGCGCAGCCGCATCCTCTTCATACGGAGCATCTGAAACGACGGATAGTGCAGTGCAGTGTGGGTAACTAGTAGGCCAACTTGCTGTAAATAGGTCAGCAGCAGTCCCCCTTGAAACTGATTTTCAAGTACTTTGAAGTTCTATTCTTAGTTATACACAGCCATAGCACGTCTGGTCCTGAACTAGTGATGCCCCAGTACCTGAGATACTGTAGACTGGAATTATTTTGTGCTGAAAAATATTTGTGAAAATACCAGAAGACCTTGATGGAAAAATTGTTTGCGATTGAAAATTGTTTGCGAAAATTCATCACAACTATAATCACTATATATTAACCATTGAAGTTTTTTGCCATTTCAAACATTTGCAAATCTTCGCAAAATATTCCCTCGCAGGTAAATTTCAGTCTACAGTAGTTCCATGCTTCTATCAGTGTGTAATGGTTCAATTTTATCTGTAAATCTCGCTCTCGTACTTGATGAACAATTTGATGATTGAAAAGGAACAACTAGACCATCAGCTCTCAGTCAACAGATGCCAAGTACTCGGTATGTAGCTCGTTTGCTTAGCCCAGATTCACATGCGAAAATCAAATTTAAATGCTGAGTTGGATGTAGAATAATAAAGGAGTTGATGAAGTAAAAAGATTTTCAGAAATCTGACAACTTGATCGATCTGCTTACAGTACAGGAGTTGTGCGCTCGTGTACAAATGATGCATACCTTTACTGAAGCAGTAGCAGTGCACTGTAGGTGTGGATTTAATCGAGGAGGCATCGAGAGGCTCTTCAGCTAGCAATCCCACAAAGGCACCAATAAACTGTATGGCTAAGGCAGGCAGGTTCATGATGACTGTCACCTCTCCACCCTGCTGTATGTGGCCAGCAAGGTGTTTGCCCATAACTTCGTTGATGAACACCACGGCATCCATATTGTACGTGTAGAACGTTCCTATGAAATAAACAAACATTGAATTGGAATATGTATCACAGCTCAAACTGCATAACTCAATGGATAAGAGCCACGTATGGTAGCTATGGCAACCGACCTTGACATTTGTTCTTGCTGAGATTTTCACAGAGAGCATTGTAAGAGTCAGGGTTGAGATCATTGGCATACACCGTCGCTCCTTTCTTAGCAGCCGGGATGCTGAATGGGCCAACTCCCGCACAGACGTCGTACACGACTGCGGAGCTGCTGATATCGTCGACTACTCGCGAATGCTCAGTCCCTGCAATAGTTCAGATGACACGTTTACTAAATTGAAGACATCGACAGGACCTTTGTATTCTTTTGCGCTCTACCTAATCGGGAATTCCAATAGACTTTGGAGAAGTCGAATCGATAAGCGCATCCATTTTCCTTAACACAGACTAGCAGGTCATCTTCTCCAGCCAGCACTTCCATCTGGAAGTTGCGGTATGTATTGTCGATGGCGTCGGTCTTGTTGACCACTGTCCGGATGTTCTTGTGCTTATCCAGGATGACCTGCCCTGAGGGGAAACCAGCAGGTTGGGAGATCCCAGAGAGCGGTTATATCGTAGGGCATGAGCAGATAACTCCCATCTTACCTATAAGGTACCGGTAGTCGGCATGCTGTTCTTTAAGGTTTAGATGAGCCACGTGACCAACAACAGTGAAGCCTGTGACATGAGGCACATCTCCAGGTAGAACCGATCTGATAATCTCGTCGGCTGTCCAGTTATCATACGTAAGACTCACAGCCAGTGAGTCTATGCTATAATCTATCTGAAATAGGCAAATATAGAACACTCTCTTAGCTGAGACTGACGTGACATTCACTGTAGGATTGTATGATACAGACAGAGTGATTAACTCATCACAGGGATCACTCCATAAAGGAAATCTAACCTCTTTTAGATCTTGAAGTTCACTTATCAGTTTCTCAATGTCATCCCCGTCTGTAAACTGGCGACTATCCAGTAATATTGCCTTCTTAGCATCGGCCAGTGGTCGTACAGGTTTTATGCCTCTTATTGTAAGGATTAGTCTCTTAAATGCCTTGCAGCTCAACAGCTTTCCAACTTTATGTTCATCTACTACCACTGTAGGCACTAATATGTTAAGCTCAAATTTCTCCCTGTCAAGATCTTTCATGCAGCAAACGGAGGATGGTGGAACCAAAGTAGAGCCAGCAGCCATACCGACTGCTACTATTGGGACTTGAGGAAGTAGCCTAGACTGTTAAAACTGCTATGTAAATCCCAATACTGCACTAAAGTGTGGAGTGTTCTGCCAAACTGACAGAAATACAATCTTGTTTAGAACGATACATATCATCTAAACCTACCAGTATTTATCTTATTCACTCAAAAATGCTTGCTAGATTTATAGTATATGATATATCAACATCTTCGCCACCAGATATCTCAATCCATGAATTGACAGTGGCGAAATGTAGCGGTAATCATAAGCAACGTGATTGCCATGATAGTATACAATACCAGAAATGGTCTTCGTGCTTGATAAACAAATTTTAATTCAATTTATAAAAATAAATTTTTGTTGAAAGGTTCGTTACTTAGAAGATATGAAAATTTATCCTGGTTTTTTTCCACTTGAATACCACGCTATTGCCTGGCATCCGGTCCCATCGCCATTGAAACCGGTCACTTTGTTTGAAAATGGCGATGTACGATGTCTACTCTCACCCTGAATTTCGAAAATATAGAGCATCAATATGTTCAAAAGCTACTATTTTTCTGCTTGTGATATACCTTATAACCTTTATTGCTCCAATATTGATTGTATACAGAAGTAACGGTGAGCTACAGTGATTAGTCATGCTAGATTTACTTATCTCTCTACACTACAACTTGGGCTTCGTGATCTTTACAGGCCTTTGGATTACCACTTCTAGTTTCATCGAACAGCCAGACGTTGACTTCAAGCATCAGATTATTTCTGTGATAGATACAGTGGTTGAAAATGGCGGTAGATCCCAGCCATCGTATCTTGCTTGGAGTACGTATCCACAGTTCAACGTCATCCATCAAGCCAATATCAGGATACCTACTGTGAAGGTATAGACATTGTGTACTGAAACCCCTCGTGTGTTGATGTTTTTCAAACTGATCATTCATCAATTTCAAGTCGTGGGAAGAAGACAGCAACCGAGATGGAAAGAAAGATGCTCTGCACATTGAAATGGAATTTCCTCTCAGAGATCTTGAAGATGTTCACAGACTCAGCATTGTGTTATTCTTCAATTACAAACTCCGTGTACGTAGAACGCTTAGTTTAATTGCTTAGAAGTGCTGAGACTTATCGTGTTTTGTGTAAACTATCTGTGAGTCTATCAATGTTTTAGACGAAGGCTGCGGTTACGTTTGAAGCCATGGGTCATATCTTGGCAGACTCATATCTATCTGGCTCTAAATTCACCACGATCAGCGAATTACGATTCAAGCAGCGGACGCCAATACCACACAAAGGAGTTGAGAATACATACGATACGAATCTGATTACTTCCGGTTCCATAGTACCCTCAGATTACGATCTGCCCAAACTTTTCAACGACTATAGCAGCCGCAACTGTAAGAACACATTTTCAGTCTTTAATTTTGTTTATGGAAATCTGATGACCAATTACTCTTGCTGCTATTATTCGACAGATACCGCAATCCTGAACTCTGATTACACCGTATGGAGCTCAGGACGACCAGCTGGTGGGAGGTTCAAGGTAGAGGCCACCGTCAAGTACCCTGAAGAAACCGTCATCTTCTACACAGGTTTCTGGCAGATGATGAAGTACGCGCTGACTCAGTACATCGCCATACTGCTTGTCTTTGCATTCCTATGTGAACGACTCAAGATATTCGTATTCTCTCATCAAATAGTGAACACAGTGCCGATAAAACCCTTTAAAAGTGCATGATGTTACTTGTCTATCGCTGACGTAATGTGTTCAGGACTTCCAACTTTTTTCCCGCTTGTACATATACAGCAGACACTATTTTATAACGCTCTTTTGTGTCACTATTCCGATGAAATAGAAGTTACCAATATTCACAAGAAAAGGCAATAAATTGTTGCGGAGGACGAGGTTTACAGACGCCAGAGTTCATCTGCTGCTATCACCACAACCTCAGAGGTTGTCGATTAGCCTTTGACAAATCACATGGCAATCAGCTCACGTACGCTGTTGACAATACGGCATTTTATTTTCATGCTAAAATAGTAAATACAGATAAATAAATGGATGCGTTACAATCTTCAAGAGTCATTATCTGAGTCATCACTGTCTTCCAACTGTTCGTCTGTCAGGGGGAATCGCAATATGGCAGCTATACCAGTTAGCTGACCAAGTTCTAGATAAAACAAAACGTCGCTGAGCTTAAACTAAAAAAGAGGTAGGGGTAGACGGAAAGAGAGAGAAGTGCAGACGTACGTTCTCCAGATACGTGAAGACTAGAGAAGATCCTGACATCACCGTTGTTCTCTTTCACGCCATCAACAATCGCAACATACTTCTTCCTTTTGGCCACATCGCGCGCCCTGAAACCAATTGATCACAAGTGAATCAATACCACAGCAATCAAGTTGTCTGTTCAAAGGAGCAAAAATGCTGTTACGCGGGTACAGTTGGATAATGATCTCGCGTTCATCAGATTTTGAAACGATTAATGTCGATCAAATGATCAAAAGGTCAAAGAAGCACCAAAATTTGTGTTTACCGTAGATGGCAGGTGATGGCAGGTAATGGCAGGTGATGACATAGAACTCATCACGCAGGTCAGTAAATATGGAAATTAGCTGACAGAAATATGATGGAATGTCGATTTTCTAAGGCATAAAAGTAATGATGGATTCCTATGGATCAGAGTTGATTGATTGTCCCCAAACAGCGAGTACAACAACTGTACCGAGTAAAGGGCATATGTCTCAGAAACTATCAGCGTTCCACTCATCAAACGCGCTGCTGGTCGATGATCTCTGTGCATACATCTAGTCAGCTATAGATGACGCATGAGTCATTGCTACAAGCCTCCCTGTGTGCAAATGACTTCGGCACTACGACAAATAATTTTAACGCAAGAACTGTCCAGCTCATATTTGCTAATGAAGTGAAGGTAGTATTGCCACGCCACTTCGACAAACAATGGAGGCTGTTGTGACATCTGACATGACGCGTCCAGGTAATTAGCAATCTTCGAGGCTCGTCCATCACCGCGTCGCAGAGTTTGAGGCACGCCATTAACCCATTTATAGCTCCGAGGCAAGGGAGCAATGCATAATTAAAACGCTATTCGCTTTCAAAATCACCGGCAACTCAGACATTAATTTTTTGTCAGAGCGAGTTGTGACAGCGGCCACTGACCTGAACAGTTCGTCTGACACGAGGAGAATCTCTATCGCCTGCAGACTGCCGGCTTTCTCCACGTGATTGTACCTGAAATCATTGCGTCTCATATATCAGGCTGACGAGAATAACAGATCACGCCAGGACGCTTGTACCGCCCCCCCCCTTACCCATATATTGCACGGTTAGGATCCTGCTGCAGCATCTGGTAGAAATTCTCTAATGCTCGGACTTCGCTGGCGGCCTTTGTGTCGGAAAGACGTGACGAAACAGCCGAGTCACAGAGCAGCTCTGCAGGACAGCGAGCGAGTGAGATGAGCGGCGAGACGACATAAACTGTCAGAGAGTATAGACTGCCATAGACATAGGCTGATAGCCCGAGTACCTTTGAGCGCGTGCTTGTGTCCAGATGTCGAATGGATGAGCAGAAACTTGGATTTATTGTCGATGATGAGCCGATCGTCGAGTTTGACAGCCTCGGCGACGAGCCAATCGAAGAACTGATCCTTGAGGAAGCCCGGACTGGCGACCAGCACGCATTTAACAACTGGTGAGAGTGAGAGAGACATGTCTACATGCGTTGACATGTGTCACAATGCTACATCTCCTACAGTGGATAGTTGATACAAACCATCAAAGTTGACGTGACGCGATATCGCCTGACGGATTTGTTCGTAGAAGCGTTTGATGGCCTTGTCGTGTTGGGCGCAGTCGCCTCTGCGTTTGCGAGGGATGTTCAGTTCTATCTTAGTTCGTGTCAGCGTCATACTACTCGTGACGAGACATATATACGCCAGCCCTTCCTGCATGATGACTGCTGCCAAGTCTGCACTCTGCATCGGGTCACAGGCCACGTCTAAAATAGAATACTAGTGAGTGGCAGCGGTGAGGGGGGTGTGTTACAGAGCGGAGGCGTGGTATGCATCACGTCTGTAGTTATTCCGTGGTAGTTATAATGTAATAGTAATGTAGTAGTTGCGATGTAGTAGTTGCGATGTAGTAGTTGCGATGTAGTAGATGCGATGTAGTAGATGCGATGTAGTAGTTGCGATGTAGTAGTTGCAGTGATGTAACAGTCTTCCTATGTCACTATGTAATACTAACCACCATTGGTCATTGGCCGCATGTGTGATGTAACAGTCATAGGCGCTAACAGTTTCCTGTATCATCGTAGCAATCGAGACTGAGCTATCTTACTTACCGAGTCTCTCGAGCGAGACTGTGTCCCATTCTGTCTTGGTAAGGGTGAACTTTCTGTTTAACTCTAGGTCTATGGTATGATAGGCGCCCATCTACAATAGCGAAAGGATCGAGGTCGTTCCTTTCCCATACCAGGTAGCAAAACAGAATGGAATACATAATCCATGTATAGATATTGTTCTGGTCAGAAGACTAATAAAGCATTTTCTGCAAATCTGAGAAAAATTTAATGTTGGCAATTGGCATTGAGGATTGTTCCAAAGCTAATAATAGCGACATCAAGTGCTAACGTAATATTATATAGGTTTAAAAATATACAGCAAACATATTTATAGCAGTACTAGTAAATGCAGCTGGTCTTCGTTACCTCTATAAGTAATAGTAACTGAAAAATTGAAGTAGGTTTACTTGCTTTCATCTGACCTTCATTGATGGTCAAACGGATGCATGGTTGCATTTGTGGCAGAGCTGAATATCTGGAGTGGAATTTATCCTAACTAATGCTCACTTATTTATTCGAGGGGTTTAATTCAGTTCACAATACTTGCCAAAACAACACTCACTTTCAGTAGTAAAACAAGAGGGCAAGGTTGGAAGGCAATAAATACCCAAAGCATTTACTTCATCACTCAGTACTGTATCTATCCACTGTATCAAGATAGTAATGCCATATCACACGAATGCTGCAACCAACACTAGACTACACACTAGCCCCATAACAAAAGTTTAATATAGCACTGCTCAATCGCTATTGTAGCTATGATTGGGAGGTCACTAAACCAGCTATGTATACAGAAGTGCCCAAAGATCGAAGATGCTCGATCAGCACTAAATAGCTATCACCTATTACAGCAGGATTAGAATTCCTACTTTTCACTCTGAAAGAATGAATAGTACCGATAAATGCTCAATATCGACATGACCTTGAGAAACGGCCTTGGAATTATGTTGGAAAACTCTACCTAGTAAAGAGGGTATATTTTTACAGTTAATCAGTCGATCAATATATATATTTCGTACTTACCTATGGTCTATTCACATAGGAGACAACTTTCAGGCATCCTAGCTACTAGCTAGCTGCAGTACTAGCACTCTAGCTAACTAATGTCGCATGAACATGAGATATGATTGCAAAATGCATGTACCGCACCTTCACGTATTGGTTCTCCCGCACATTACGTCCCTTAACTCGTAGCACACATGCTTGAGTGTCGAAATCTATATCTTCAACTGATAGAGTGAGAACCGTTCTCACTTTTGCGCTTGTCACACTGCCAGTTGCCGACTCGGTTTGCACTTTCCTGCAATCAAGTTTTGCACCAAAAGTCACTTTCAAGTGCAAAGCAGAGAAGTAAGTTACTTTTAGCTGTGACATTTCATATAGAAGGTAATAGATAACGCCGAAATGCTCTACTTTCGTCTCTTATTCTACTGAGAACAGGGAGAGAGGCCTAACTGTGAATTGTAGCAGATATACGTCATCTAACCTGATAGTGGTAGACTTTATTGTGTCATTGATTTGAATCAAATTGTAGGCATGCCACATATCCTCAGCCTCCTCAGCAATGAGGGTGACGGAACTGAAACATGCGAGGAGAATAAGCGCTTGAAGATTTGATGAGCTTACATCATTCATTTGTTAATCGAATATTCACTCACCCATCGCCATTACGATAGTCAATATACCTGTGGACGCATCTCATATTTATGTTAGATGGGGTTTGACTACTTTCAACTGAGTAAACTTAGAAAACATGGTGAAAGAAACCAGCTCATGGACCGACGACCACAACGTGTCATTTCATATCCTAACGCAATCTCAGCCATGTTTCCGTTGACGAACAAGGTCATGAAAGGGTTATACAAAGAGGCCACAACTCCAAGTTACATCTCGCCGCTGGTCTACGATGGCAAGGTTCATTTATCTCTCATGTGGGCGACTGTCCACCACAACACAGCAGGAGCTCTGTGCTTCCAGATATGCTCCTTTTTGTATCGAGCATAGAAAGTTACAGTTGATAATAAGAATCCATTCAGAATTTCAGAGACAGAAGTATTGGCAGTGTACAACTTACAGCACTGCCAGCACACACTCCTGCCTGCCTTCTTCAGCTGCATTCTTCACATAGTTGTTCGGTATTGTTGCTTTTCACTCAACAATTGTAAGTTATGAGTGTGATGTGACGGCTTTTATTGCAATCACTACGATTGCCATTTTTTAGTTCGACCTGTCAAAAATCGCAGGACAATTAAGCAGTCTGAATTGATTGCAGGCGGCAGTGCTAAACGGAGAATCGGCGATGGGGATTACAGGCTGAACGCAATGACTCTCGCGATCGTGATTGATGATGAGCTAAGTGCTAATAATCTAGATAAAAATCAGGTTTCAGGTGCACCATCTATGTCTATGACTATAACCATTGACTATGACTGTGACCGTGTGTATGTTTGTCTGTGTATATGGCTATGATTGTCGATGTCAATGTCTAGGGCCACATCTACGGTGTTGTCTATGTATGTAAATGACTGGCAGATCTGATGTGAGAGTTTAAATAGTCTCCCAAGTCAGAGATAGCTGAGCAAGTGGCACACAGCCCATATGCCATTATCGGATCACTGGATTCAGTTACTACAACGCTCATATGCTATACCCACCCAGGTGACTCTAGGTGATGTAATCATGTAATAACGCAATGTCTGAGATATGGTTGCCTGTATTGTATGGATATCTTGTTCCACTCATTGTGTAGCTTGGTTATTGCATGAGCCAGAAAGAAGGTAAACAGGGTACAGAAGTACCGAATATGCGACAAGGACTTTGCCTGCTTAGTCAGCCTGATGCAGCAAACTTTGCTAATAGTAATAGAGTTGCCAGTACAATACTTGACCAACATGTCATCACTCGCAGAGTTATCTACAACATAGTGTCCACTCTGCCCAACTGGTACAGTATCACAACGCATCACCTCTAACACGGTGACCTCAGAAACAACCCTACTAAAAATGGGTGAACAAACTTCAATCAATCATCTAAATTTAAAAATCAAAATACTTTCAACTCCAAAAAAGTCTTGTTTACATCATCCACCTCATTACACCATAACCCCTGCCCAACTGGTTCTATTATTCTATTGCTCGACATGCTAAGCTACATTCTATGGTAATGGAGTCCATGGCGAGGGTATATCGTAGGTTGAACTTCGAGCTGTACGTCTGCGGCAGAATCCATGGCAGGTCGATGCTACTAGTGTGTCTAAGGTACAACGCATTTCCTGCATCTGAAATTTTCGGGCAGATTTTGGAATGGACTATCAGAGAAAAACGAGTTGGAATTTAGATAGAATTCTTTCTAGTCTCAGTCACCAAAGAACATTATGCCAGCTTTTTTTATAAATATTTTCCCCTGCCAAACATCTGAGAGGCAGACAGATAAAGTTGACATTGCACCCATCGCTTCCACGGTTGACTGAAGTTAGCAAAAGATAGTGAAGGCAGTGGGTCGGCTCTCGTTTCTACCGTAACAGCTCCAGCATTCACCAACTAGCCGTGTTTACAGCTGAATACAAATGTGTATTTCATATAAATAATAAATACGGATATGTAAAAGCTAACGGGAACTTGTAAAGAACCTGTCAACAAATGGCGGGAACTTGTAAAGAACCTGTCGACGAATGGCGATGACTAGGTATCATCGCTGATATGACTGGCCATGAGACGGAGCGTCGTCGACTGAGTCTGAGCGGGCTGCTGTTTCATTGTAGGTTTCCTCGTCATTCCAAAACAGGACATGAATATGGCTTTCGATGATTTGTTTCTCAGCACATAAATAATTGGACTTGTAAAACTGTCAAGGAACACGTTGGCTATGGCGATCCAGTCTAGCGGCACACTATCTATGGCGCCTACAGTCTGCAGTAGTAGGATGGTGTTGAAAGGCAACCATACGATCACCTGCTCCACGACGACTAACGCCCCCATCTTGGCGGCTTTTCGATTGTCCTTGTGGACTTTCAGCTGTCCGCTGAGTCGTCGCAGGCCGTTGGCTCGAGGCAGCTTGAGCTGATTTTCGGTGCCAGTGCGAGCGTCCTTTCGTATGACACAGTTGGCGTCAATCAGAGGTTGTATGCTGTTTCGCCTGGCCAAGGCTGTCGTGTTTTTAGTGGCGATGTATATCGAGCCGTATATATAACAGTTTAAGAGTAGAGGTAAAACAAATCCCAAGACAACGATTGTTAGCATATACACCTGGTAATGATCGGCCTCGGGCCGTAGTCCTGCGCCCATCATACATATGAGCATCTGAGGATTGTAGGCTATGGTGTCCCAGTTGAGCTCTTGGAGACTGGCGGCAGTAAATCCCAGTATGAAAGTCATTAGTATTAATACTATGCATGTCTTGTGTGTGAACCAGTTGCTGTACTGCAGGGCCTTTCTGATAGCCACGTAGCGGTCCACAGATATGAGAACAACGCACCAGGATGATATGAGGATGTAACTGATGAAAAGTATAGCACTAGTATGGCACCAGTAGTCGTCTAGAGATAAATACCTGCTAAAAAGCAAGGCTGTAATCAGTACCTGCAGCGTCAATCCCAGGGCTAAGTTTTTGACACACAAAGCGTAGATGAATTTGATGGACGGACGGCTCGGTTTCCTGCACAGCAGTGTGTAGATGGCTATGCAGTTGCAGACCAAGTTGAGGATGATGCCAGTGACGTAGAAGACTATTTTCGCTGTATCCTGTATAGATAGTGCTTCGTCAATTCTGTCCGTGAGAACACTCGCGTTCACTAGATGTACCATATCTTCAGAGACGGCCCATCCCTGCCAGTCGTCTGCATGCATGTGTCTGAGGCGCGTTCTCTCTCCACACTCCACCAGCTACGAATGATCGAGCTACTCTGCTACGCACTCCAGAAAGCTGTTTGACTTAAAAGCCTCCTCTTCCAGCAATTGGCACTGCTCTCTCCACAGTTCATTAGCAGTGACTGCTAGCTCTCCCTCTCTCGCTAGCTGCGTGTCAGTACCTTCGGCTGCTCGGCCTCCAATAGAACAATGAGCGTCCCTTAATCTATTTATATAGCGTCCATTCTAAAAATAGCTCACATTCATTCTCAATGAGGCGTCAAGACTCCGCTTCATTATCATAATATACTACTACAGCGGTTGTTGAGAGCCGCTAGCCGTCCCGCGGCCAGCGCGTCTGCTGCACTGACTGCCTATCACCAGGCGAGATGATACTGACAGTTGCCCCTCCCGCTGGTTTTGCCACTCTGGAACGCCAGCGATCGTTTAAATAGCTCTGGGTAGAGTTCATTTACTTAATCAGCAGGGCCCAGATGCATTAATTACGGAGAAATGGGCTGCGCGATTGTTATCTGCTGCCCCACTTCTAGCGACGCAGCGCTCTCCTCTCCATCATTCTGCTATTACACATAATTGCAACCTTTTGTTTTGCTCGATCAAAAAACGATGAACTATAAAGGAGAGCATCCCGAAGCTCAGTTCACTGATTGGCCGACAGATATTTATCAGGGTGAATGCATTTCATCTGAGCCCCTCCTAAACACTATCCCATCAACTAGACTATATTCTTCCCTGAGGCCTGTAAATCTATATAGCTGTTTATTCATAGGTAAGCTGAATGGTGATCATCTGTCACGTCTCAAGCGATCATGACAAATCAGTCCAATCCATCGGTCCATAGGTGGCAGCTCGGCAATCCCAATCTCTCGCTTGTTATGAGCAGTCCTCCTTTCTCACCAGCTGCTCACACGGCGGCGACTGAGTCTCTTATTGTTGTGTTGACAATGTTTTCAACAGCAGGAATCAGAAATAACAAACTTCGAGCCACTGGCCATTGCTGAGTGTCACTTTCTGCTGAAAATAGACAGGGAAGACCACAAAACTAGACTGTTCTCACGTGAAGGTTAGAGGGGAGAGACACTTGGATGTTGATAGCATAGGTAAGTGTTGACAGATGACAGACTTGTGGTGGACTTTCACTAGAAAGCCATGTCCTAACTTTGGCAGTTTCTCCCAAGCATCTAGGCACCAATGGTGACAAATGGCTTGAGATATACCAGAATAGAGAATGGGAGGAGTTCGAGAGGAGATGTAGGGGTGGAGAGGAGAGGTAGGGATGGGGAGGAGAGGTAATGGTGGTGAGGAGATGGAAGAAGTATTGAGACCAGATACGTCTGAAGATCTGGGATAACGTAGTAATCTTGAGATAAAAAGGAGG
>ERZ1740065.1177-NODE-1177-length-15369-cov-5.075356_pt1 | contig 15369 bp, 13 predicted proteins | sample MGYA00581738_ERZ1740065 | MGnify/ENA primary metagenome ERZ1740065 (study PRJEB43018, sample SAMN04849749) | marine metagenome | isolation source: floating plastic debris | place: Pacific Ocean | collected 2008-09-01 | study: EMG produced TPA metagenomics...
GACATCCTGTGGAATTCACATCCCATGATGATGGCATCAAACCCAACATTTTGGCCAACTACAAACGTTGCTTTGTGAAGCGCTTGGTTAAAACGCTCGAGAACCACCTCAAGGGTTTCACCCTGTTGTTCTGCTAGTCCTGTGGAAATACCATGTACTTGTTCTGATTCATATGGAATATTGAAACCATCAGGGCGAACCAAATAATCTTGATGTTCAACCAGATTTCCCAATTCATCATGCAACTGCCATGCGATTTGAACGCATCGCGGCCAGTTGTCCGTGTCGGTAATGGGGGCATCCCAACGTTTGGGAAGACCAGTAGTTTCAGTATCGAAAATCAAGTACATAAATACAGTCAGCTAGAAAAAAAAGAATAGATAAAAATAGGGAAGAACGACTGTTTCAAAAAACAGAGTTTTTACGAGTTATCCACGTTAAGATTTGTTCTTGCTTTCCTCCAAGTATCTGTTATAATCATCACTGAGCAAAACCGACTCAAATCGCACTTTTAGCTCTTCGCGTATTTCTTGCACCTTTTCCTTCTCAGTTATTTCAGGTATTACCGGATAACGAAGTATTTCGTAGAGATAATCATATGCTTCAGCCTTTTTACCTATTCGTTGCAGTATTCCAAACTTACATTGCATCAACTCTAAATAAAAATCTGAAGGGACAGGTGCTTCAACATGCATGGCATCACCGAGGTAGTCCAAAGCGTTGTTGAGTTGGTCTGAATCATCATAGGTTTGGCTATACTGATGTGCTAAAATTTTGTAGTAGTTTTTGAGATAAAAAAGCTGAACTACTTTTCCGCCTTGCTGCAAAACCGCTTCCAAAGTTGTGTTTTTTTGAATGCCAGCTTCTTCCAAGCGCTGGAATTCACGCGTTATCAAATTTTGAAAAGGTGGAAATAGGTTTTTTCTGAAATCAATACGTTCAATCTGGTCTAAGTAGGTGTGAATTTGAAAAAGACCCGAGAACATTCTTTCAAAATACTTGGCCCTAGTCACTTCAAAGGCCTCATATTCATTGATGAGGTTTAGCACCTGTTCATAGAGAGACTTATCTATAAAAGCATTAGGAGTGATGCTTACATATTCAAAATGTGAATGACAGTATGCACATTGATAATGCCCTGGACTTTTTTCGATAAAAGCACTAGTAGCTCCGCAATTGGGACATTGTATTCTTTGAGTGTTTTGCAAGATGATAGGTGAAAGTTTAAAAGTATCGAATTAGCTTTTAAAACATTTGATTTTGACTATGAATTAAACCTGTAACTTTTCAAGTACTAACTTTCTGTTAATTGATGAAAAGCCAACATATACTTTACTTTTTTCTTTCATTGAATCGGTAATTTACTTACATTTTAATTTTAAAATTTTTACCATGAAAAAAGCAAAAAAAATTGGTTTGTCGTTGAACAAAAAAACAATCTCAAGCTTTCAAACCAGTCAAGTAGTTGGAGGAAACGGAACATCTCATTGTCATTCAGGTCTTGTGATAACGTGCACGCCTACTTGCTCACCAACTGATAGTCAGCAAAACTGTACGGTTGGTTGTGCGGATTAAATCAGTTAACATCAAGGAAACCTAGGATGCCCTATCCTAGGTTTTTTTGATATGAGAACCTACTTTTTATGTTTTGATAGTGGCAGTTTTGGTTTTGGCTATGTTACTGATAGCTAACTTAGCTTTAAGAGTATGAGGTGACAACTAAAAAGTAAATGTGTTATTTATTTACTAATTAAAAGGGTTTTTATTACAGAAATTGTAACTTAAAAATCAGTCAATAATAAGCACTTACCATAAGCAATGGACCCCAAATACCACATGGATTCCAAACAAGAAACTTTGGAATCCTTTCAAATTTTGAATGGCCTAATCCTCGATGATCACCCAGTAACTTGTATTGGTTATAAGATGATGCTTGAAGCAGCTTGTCTGCGAAAAGAGATTCCAGAGCTTCGTTTGGCCATGGTCCATACTTTAAAACAAGCCTATAAAATCATTAATGAAAAAGCCTCTCGAGGACTGAATTACGATTTTGTTTTCTTGGATATCCGTTTACCTGCCTATCCGCAGGAGAATATTTTTAGCGGAGAAGACATTGGAAAACTGCTTAGGCGTGTAAGTAAGCAAACGAAGATTTTGGTATTCACCAGCCTTCAAAACCCTTATCGTTTGCGGAGTATTTTGAAATCCCTAAATCCTGAAGCACTAGTTTTAAAGACGGAAGTGTGTGACAAAAAGTTGATCACTGCCTTGACCAAAGCGTTGAACGGAGTGCCGTATTATTCGCCAAGTATTTTGAAAATCATCAAAAATCAGCTCATTACAGATAATGAAATCACTCCACCTGAACGGAAGTTTTTGTATTTGCTTTCCACAGGAGTGCAATCCAAAGAAATTCCCAAGCATTTACCATGGTCTGTTTCTAAGGTTGAAAAACAAAAAAGGATTTTAAAAGAAAAACTGGGTGTAGAAGAAAAGAGCTTTTGGAGCTTAATACACAAAGCAAAAGAACTAGGAATCATATGAAGCTTGCATCGGAAAACAAAATATATGATGGTAGCCTGCCATCTAACTTATTTAAAGAAAAATTGGAGCCACAACTCTTGGAGCTGGCCGAGATAACTCGAAATAGATATCAAGAAACAGATGCTATCGGCATATTGGGAGGTCAATCGGGAGTAGCGCTCTTCCAATTTTATTGTGCTCAATATTTTGATGATGATGCTTATTCCGACACAGGTGTGGAAATAATTAGTCATATTATGGACCGAATTAACGATGGCTATGCATTTCCTACTTACTGTAATGGTTTGGCAGGTTTTGGATGGACATTGCAGCATTTAGTAGACGAAGAATTCGTGGACTTGGATTTAGATGAGTTGCTTTCCCATTTCGATGATTATTTATCGAATCAGATGAATTACGAGCTTAATGAGAAGAATTATGATATGCTGCATGGGGCTATGGGTTATGGCATGTACTTCTTAAAACGATTTAAGAGCAAGGTTACCCATTCAGATAAAAAGGATTTCTACAAAAAGGCTTTATTGCGTTTGGTAGATTATTTGGAACGTAATGCTATCAAAGATGGCGATGGTCTAAAATGGGAATCTACCTTGGATATTGAAAAGGGTAATAAAGGTTTTAACTTAAGTCTTTCACATGGTATGAGTAGCATTGTCTATTTATTGACCAAAATGTCAGACAATGATATTGAGAAAGACCGAATAGCTCCTTTGGTCAAAGGTGCGATTACGTATTTCAAAAGCCATTATAAACAAAGTAGTGAAGGCTTTTCTTTATTTCCTAGTTGGATTGACCCGAATCAGTCAGTTACCTATAACAGTAGGCTAGCTTGGTGTTATGGAGACATTGGTATTGCCAAAGCATTCCAATGGAGTGGCGAAACGCTGAAAGAAGAAGCATTTATGAATCAGGCAAATGTTGTCTTGAATGCTGCCAGAAAAAGAATGAATCAAGAAAATACACTTGTTGTCGACGCTGGTTTCTGCCATGGTTCTTTTGGAAATGCCCATATGTTCCATCAGTTTGGATTAAAAAGTAAACAAGAGGATTACGAAACGGCAGCGCTATTTTGGTTAAAAGACGGTCTTGCTAGATACACAGGTAACAAAGAAGAGCCCTACAAACGCTGGAACGCTATTGCCAAAGCGTGGGAATTGGAATGTAATCTTCTAGAAGGACTTTCGGGGATTGGACTCGCTATAATAAGCTTGTTGTCCGACGAAGAGAGTACCTGGGATGAGTGTTTAATGCTTCGTTAACTTTGTATGAGTAACTCTTCATTTCCATATGCCGCCTTTGATGAATTCGTCTTGCGCGCACCTATACTACCGCTACAATTTTTTGTTGAGCTGACCTCTAGGGATGAGGTTTCTGACAAAGACCTTAAGAACGCTTTCCAAGACCCTGTTATCCGAGAGGCTGTTTTTTTGGCTTCTCCGACACTGTTTTTTGAATTACAAAAATGGATTAATGGCGATTTAGATTCTAAGAAAGCGCAAAGAGTGACCATTTCTCTGCTGAAGTATTTATCACGAATGAGTTCGCGATGCACCCCTTTTGGTCTTTTCGCAGGTTGTGCCACAGGAAACTTTTCAGAAACCACCAACCTCCCAATTGGAGCTCCAACACAACATAGAAGATTTACGCGCCCAGATATGAACTATCTGGTGGCGCTGTCACAAGATTTTGCCAAAAAGGAACACATCAAATCGCAGCTTACATATTTCCCAAACTCTAGTCTTTATTCAATAGGAGACCAGTTACGGTATATTGAATATTTCTATGTAGAAAGTAGGCGTCAGCACCATATTGTAGAAATTGACCACTCACCGTATCTCGAAAAAGTGCTGCAATTGGCTTCTGAAGGGGCATCGTTGAAAGCTTTGGCTGAACAACTTATGGATGAAACCATTTCCGCGGAAGAAGCTTATGGTTTTTTGGATGAATTACTAGAAAGTCAGGTGCTCACCAGTAATTTGGAACCTTCTGTCAGCGGCCCACCCTTTGTGGAACAGATGTTGACCGTTTTAAGTTCATTACAAGCTTGCGAAGCAGAGATATCTTTTCTTGAGGAGATTGCCAAACGATTTAAAGTTCTTGATGAAGGTTTAGGAAATCCCACGCAAGCATATCTTGACCTCAGTGAGTTTATTAAAAAGGAACCTACGGGTTTTGAGTTGAAGTTTTTGTTTCAAACCGACTTGGAGCTTAGTGGTCAAGCACTGACACTGAACAGGGAACTATTAGGTCAGATACAAAAAGCCTTACAATTATTCAACCGCATAACTCCTCCACCGGAGAACAACAATCTGAAGCGTTTTAAGGAGGCCTTCCAAGCCCGTTACGAAGAGCGAGAAATGCCCTTGTCACTTGTGTTGGATGTCGAAACGGGCATCGGTTACATTCAAGATATGGGAAGTGGTGACGTAAATCCTCTTGTGGATGACCTCATCATTCCGCCAGAGGAGAACACATTTAATCCGAGAGAGATGAAATTGAACAAATTCCACCAGCTTTTGTTTGATAAAGTAACTGCAGCGAATGCCAAAGGGCTTCAGATAATCCATCTTCAAAAATCGGACGTAAAAGATTTTGAAACCAATTGGGAGGACGTGCCCGATACCCTGTCCACGATGACTGAATTGATTCAAATTAACGGACAAACCAAGATTAGTCTATCAGGATGTGGCGGCTCTTCCGCAGCAAACCTGCTGGGCCGCTTCTGTCATGAGGAAAGTGGAATCACATCTTTTGCAAAGTCAATCGTTACCAAGGAAAGTAGTATGGAACCCGATGCGATTTTAGCTGAAATCGTGCATCTGCCCGAGGCACGTGCGGGAAACATTTTAATGCGTCCTAGTTTCCGGGAGTTTGAAATTCCCTATTTGGCCAACTCTGTACTGCAGACCGAAAAGAAATTGACCTTGGATGATTTATATATCTCCATCCGAAACAATCGGGTTTTTCTGCGCTCCAAAAAATACAACAAAGAGGTATTGCCCCGATTGAGCAATGCCCACAACTATTCGGCAAATGCACTTCCGATTTATCATTTTCTGGCTGATTTGCAAACCCAAGACCTCCGGGGGGGAATATATTTCAATTTTGGTCCACTGGATGGCTTTTTTGATTTTCTACCTAGGGTTGAATACAGTGACCTAATTCTGCATGAAGCCAAATGGCGAATCCGAAAAAAAGAATTCGAAAATTGGGTAGCGATTCGAAAAGACAAAGAAGCACTTCAGAAGAAAATCAAAGCACTTAAGGAAGAAAGAAGGTTACCACAATACGTGCTTTTAGTTGAAGGCGATAATGAGTTGTAGATTAATCAAAACAACTATAGTACGGTATAGATGCTTTTGGAAACCGTAAAAAATAGAGATGAATTTGTCTTGAAAGAGTTTTTGCACCAGAGCGAAGGACTAGTACATTCAGAAAAAGGATACCATACCAACCAAGTCATTATGTCTTTTTATAATGCTTTAAAAAGCAAGCAAGCGATGACCTTAAAAGCAGAATATGACACAGCGTAGTTTTATCGTTGGGAGCGAATGGCTGTACTATAAAATTTATTCCGGCCCAAAGGCGTCCGACCTCATTCTTACTGAAATTGTTTTGCCCTGTCTCCAAAGTCTTAAAGAAAGGAACTGTATTGAAAAATGGTTTTTTATCCGTTATGCAGACCCCAAACATCACATAAGACTTCGTTTTCTAGTTTCGGATAAAAAACACATTTCGATAATCATGGATGAACTCTTCGGGCATCTTGAAAGATTAATGTCAAAAGACATTGTCTGGAAGGTTCAATTGGATACCTATCACAGGGAGTTGGAGCGTTATGGCGACAACACTATGGAGCTGTCTGAATCTCTTTTTTGTGCGGATAGCTGGTCTACTGTTCGGTTTTTGGATTTAATCGAAGGCGATGAGGGAGAGGAATTACGATGGTTGTTTGGTTTAAGGGCGATTGAAGTTCTTCTTAGTTGCTTTCAGTACGGCTTAGATGAAAAACTGGGGCTCATGGAACAATTGAAAATTGGTTTTGGCCGAGAATTCAACATGTCGAGACCTTTAAAAAAACAGCTGGACGATAAATACCGCAAAGAACGAGAGGGTATTGAACAGTTTATGCGATTTACTGCCGAGGAGGAACCTGATTACATCCCAATTCTGGATATTCTAGGCGAAACCCACAATAAGATTGCTCCCATTGCCAAAAAGATTCTTGAAGTAGAACAGAAAGATGCTTTGCAAATGTCCAGGAACAATCTCATGGGCAGCTACATTCATATGCTCATGAACCGTTTATTCAAATCGAAGAATCGATTGAATGAAATGGTATGTTATGATTTCTTGTATCGCCACTACAGAACAAAGAAGGCAAGAAGGAAATCCTGATAAGTATCTTTTTTTATCTGAAAATCAATTTGTTAACAGTTTGTTTGGATGAAAAAATGCACAAAACATGCATTTTTTCGTAATGCAATTGCGTATGAGAAGGGTAATTTTAAGTGTTTAACTTTTATATAAAAATTTTAAACAACGCATTTTTTTAATCCTTAATTATACTATTATGAAAAAAAGTAAAAAAATTGGACTTTCCTTGAACAAAAAGACGATTTCCCAATTGCATGTGAACCAAATCAATGGAGGTTCTTCTGGCACACATGACCCGGGCAGCGGCGCTTGCGGTAGCGGAGGTGGATCTACGAACAACACCGGTTCATGGTGTGCCTGTAAATAAAGAGCTATGAAAAAGAGTAAAAAGATTGGATTGTCACTAAACAGAAAAATAGTGACAAACTTTACAAAACAAAAGATTGTTGGAGGATCTAGAATGAATTGTCCCGAAAATAGCTACCCCTTTTGTGTAACTGGATCACACTGCATGTGTAAGTGAAAAGAACCATTGTTTAAATAAAGAAAAAAGCCGCCTTTTGGCGGCTTTTTGTTTCTGATTTATTCTCTACTAAAAACCTTCCGCAACTGATAAAAAATTCGCTCCATAACCGACAGTTCTTCAAGTATGATTTCTGCGGTCCCTTGCATTTCCTGCTTAAAATCAATGGTTTTTCCGAAAGAGGTTTCCAAACCATCAATGGCAATAAACAAGGTGTAATTGGTATCCGTTCCCTTTTTAGGAACTTCGGAAATATTTTGAATCGTTCCTTCCAAACTACCCCATTCTTCAAAGGGATAGTTGTCCAATTTTACCACAACTTTTTGTCCAACTTTAACTTTACCAGAATTCCGCACGGGAAGCGTCACAAGCCCTATGATTTTGTCTGTATCCTCAGGGATTATGGTGAACAAGGTTTCGCCCTGTTCCACATTTTGGTAGAGATTCCAGATATCAAAAACCGTAACGCGGCCTGCAATCGGACTGATAATTAAAAACTGTTGCTCCCAGCGGTCGATGGAACTTCTTAGATTTTGCACGGAATTCTCTACCTCCTGCACAAAGTTGATTTCGGTTTGGGTTCGCGAAATATTGGTTTGCGTAAGCTGATTGTTGTAGTTAGCGATGGCTATTTGTGTAGTTGAAATGTTGGCGATGAAACCTTCGTACTGTTGTTGGTCTTGCAAAAATGCCCTGGTAGCATTTTCGTATTCGGATTTTGAAATCACTCCTTTTTCATAGAGTGTTTTGTTTCGCTCTTGATTTATTTTCGAGAGGTCCAAATCCTTTTTATAGGTTTCGAGCTGTTGTTGTTGATTCCTGAGGAATGTTTTTTGCTCAGCAAGTTGCCTTCTGATTACGGTGGAAGCCTGCTCGTCGGGGGCAAGGGTTTTGTTTAAAATATACCCTTGATAATTCAGCAAAAAACTTCCATAATCCAACTGCATTTCACCAAGATTTAGCGAAGAGGCATATGCAGTTTCCAATGCCTCAATCGAACCTATCTCCTCAATATTGAAATCCTGAAGTCTTTCTTTGAGGTAAAGCACGTCTTCGAAGTTTACCGTACTTTCCAAAACAGCAATAACGTCTCCGGGTTTGAGTGCTTCTCCGGGGTCAACAAAAATCTTCGTCAAACGCCCGGGCGATTTCGAGGTTAGGGTCACGGGTGGGTTTTCACTCGTAACCATAATACTTGCCGGAATGACATCGTTGTAACTAATTAAAGAAGCGCCTATCAAAATGATGGAAACGATAACGAAGACCACCGTAATACCCCAACGAATCATCCAATTCGGGACTTTCCCTAGAATCTCTTTCACCTGGTCCGACCTTTCGTCCAGTAGCTCTATTTCATATGATTCCTGTGCGTTTTCCATCTAGTTGCCTAACTCCAATTGATTTTTGACCAAGGCATAATAGGTGCCCCTTTTTTCGGTGAGCTCTTCGTGAGTTCCTTTTTCTATCACCTTACCAGAATCCAACACCACGATTTGGTCAGCATTTTTAACGGTACTCAATCGGTGCGCCACTACGACAACGGTTTTTCCTTTGTAGAATTCCTCCAGGTTTTCCATTATGGTTTTCTCATTATTGGCATCTAGTGCGCTGGTCGCTTCATCAAAAAATATGTAATTCGGATTTTTATACACTGACCTTGCAATAAGGATGCGTTGTTTTTGACCCCCGCTGATGTTGGTTCCAGCACTACCAATTTTGGTATTGAAACCGGTTGGTAGCTGCTCAATGTAATCTGTAATATTGGCCACCTCTGTAGCATGAATCAAACGTTTTTTATCAATAGCCCGGTCTGAGTCTGATTCTGAAATATTTCTGGCGATGGTGTCCCCAAACAAAAAACCATCCTGCATTACCGAACCACAATTCTTTCGCCAAAAACTAGCACTGATGTTAGAGAGTTTGGTATTCCCGACACTGATATTTCCACCTGTAGGTTCATAAAACCGAAGTAACAATTTTATTAAAGTCGTTTTTCCGCTCCCGCTCGCACCTACGATAGCGGTAATTTTTCCTTCAGGAATATCCAATGAGATATTATCCAAGACTTTTGGAGAGCTGGAACCCCCATAGCGGAACGTCAAGTTCTCTAATTTCAAGGATTTCTTTTTCGGAAGCTCATGCAGTTTTTCGTCTGCATCTTCTTCATCTTTTTGGTTGTGGATTTCGGAAAGGCGTTCCAAACTGATTTTGGCATCTTGTCCCGTTTGGATAAACGAAATGAAGTTGCTTATCGGAAGGTTGAGTTGTCCGATAATATATTGTACGGAGAGCATCATCCCTAAGGTGAGCTGGCCATCAATTACAGATTTGGCCGCCACAAAGGTGATAAGGATGTTTTTTAATTCATTAAAAAATGTGCCTCCAACATTCTGGGTTTGCGTCAAGGCCAAACTTTTGATGGAAATTTTGAAAAGCTTCACTTGAATACTCTCCCATTCCCATCGTCGTCTTCTTTCTGAACCATTTAGTTTGATTTCCTGCATTCCCGAAATCAGTTGGTAAATGCTACTTTGGTTGTCCGCAGCCTGGTCAAATCTTTTGTAATCCAGTTCGGCTCGTTTCTTCAAGAAGAGGAGTGTCCAAGCCACATAAATAATAGAGCCAAACAGGAAAATGAGAAATATGGTGAGGCTGTAGTAGGCAAGAACAAATCCAAAAATGACCACATTAAAGGCTGAAAAAATGGTGTTCAAGGTGGTACTGGACAAAAAGCCCTGAATTCTATCGTGGTCATAAATCCGTTGGATAATGTCGCCTGTATTTTTGGAATCGAAGAACGCGATGGGCAGTCGCATGAGTTTCAGCAGAAAATCAGAAACCAAATTGATGTTTATTCGGCTGGTGATGTGCAATAGAATCCAACTCCGAATGACCTCAACGCTCGTCTGCGAAGCAAACAAAGTGAGTTGGGCAATCAATATCAAATACACAAAGTTGATGTTCTGGTAATTGATACCGTAATCCACAATAGATTGGGTCAAAAAAGGAAAAATCAGTTGTAGAATACTGCCAACAAACAGCCCCAAGAATAATTGCGCAAGGTATTTGGAGTAAGGTCTAAAGTATCTGAATAAAAAAGAAAACCCTTTGGCCTCTTGTGCCTCTTCTTCCGTTTCATAAAACCTTGGTGTGGTTTCAAGCAGCAATAAGTAGCCTTCCGAGTTTGTGCCCGCGCCTTTGCCAATCCATCCTTCAAGGAAATCTTCTACAGAATACTCCAATAAATTATGGGCAGGGTCTGCTACATAAACCTTCCCTTTACTGATTTTGTGCACCACAACAAAGTGCTTTTGCCGCCAATGCGCAATACAGGGTAGGGGCACTTCAGCGGTTAGGGTTTCAAAGTCGACACTTACGGCCAGTGTTCGAAACCCGATGGTTTCCGCAGCATCGGCAATGCCACCTAAAGAAACCCCTTCACGAGTAATGTTCGATTTTTCACGGAGGTAATCCGCAGGGTAGGACTTTCCGTAATATTTCGCAACCATTCGTAAACACGTAGGGCCACAATCCATTTGGTCCAATTGCTTAAAAAAAGGAAAGCGTCCGACACGAAACATACTCTAAGATAGCGATAATTAGAAAGGAGAAGATTACAGTAGACGAAGAAATTTCAGAAGCTTGTCGGTTATCTGCAAAGGAGTTTACTTTACATCTTGCGCTTTGCCACTTAGATAAAAGCATATTTGCTTTGTAGGTATTTCAATTTTATGAATTATATTTGCACCCGCTTTCAAAGAAAAGTGACAAAGTTCTTGGGTTTCAAGAGCAGAATTAATAACCAGGGTCGGGCACCCTACAAATTAATGTGATATGCCAGTAAAAATTAGACTTCAAAGACACGGTAAAAAAGGTAAACCTTTCTATTGGGTAGTTGCCGCCGATTCAAGATCAAAAAGAGACGGTAAATTTTTGGAAAAGTTGGGTACTTACAACCCTAACACAAATCCTGCTACCATCAATTTAGATGTTGACGGTTCGGTAAAATGGTTGCAAAATGGAGCGCAACCCACCGACACGGCTCGTGCTATTCTTTCGTACAAAGGTGTAATGTTGAAAAAGCACCTTTTGGTGGGAGTGAGAAAAGGCGCTTTAACCGAAGAGCAAGCTGAAGAAAAGTTCCAAGCTTGGTTGGCTGGAAAAGAAGAAGGCATTCAAGCGAAAATTGATGGTTTGGACAAGGCAAAAGCCGATGCCAAAGCCAAAGCTTTAGAAGCTGAAAAAGAAGTAAGCGACAAAAGAGCTGCTGCATTGGCCCCTGCCGTTGAAGAGGAAGTAGCCGAAGAGGCTGCAGAAGCAACAGAAGCTGTTGCCGAAACTACTGAAGTTGCTGAAGCTACTACTGAAGCACCAGCTGAAGAAGCTCCTGCTACCGAAGCAGCTGCTACGGAAGAAGAATAAATCGACGTTAAGATGCGAAAGGAAGAGTGTTTTTACCTCGGAAAAATCGTATCGAAATATAGCTTCAAAGGGGAGGTGTTGATAAAGCTTGACACAGATGACCCGGGGCAATATAAAGATTTGGAATCAGTTTTTGTTTCATTAGGAAACAATCTGGTTCCTTTTTTTGTGGACCGATGTCGCCTGCACAAATCCAATCTATTGCGTATTGATTTTGAAGGTGTGAAGGATGAAGCAGCAGCGGATAATATTTTGGGCGCCGAATTGTATCTGCCGCTATCCTTGTTGCCAAAGTTGGAAGGGGATAAATTCTATTACCACGAAATCATTGGTTTTGAGGTCATGGATGTCACCCATGGCAGTCTTGGTATTGTCGAATCGGTCAATGATAGTGGTGCACAAGACCTGTTCGAAATCAAAAAAGGGGATATTGAACTCTTGATTCCTGTTTCAGATGATATTATCCAAAAGATAGACCGAAAACAAAAACAAATCCATGTGAAAACGCCATACGGTTTGGTGGATTTATATCTGAATCCATAAAAAAAGCGCCCAAAAAGGCGCTTTTCACTAGAATCAAGGTTAGGTCAAATACATATTACCATTTTCCGCCTCCGAGAAAGAAGCCTAAAGAAATTATAATTTGAAAGTTTGAATTTTTCCTACTAAACAACTGTCTTCTCTCATACAAATAGTACATCTAAAGTTCAGTTCTGGATTTTGATTTGTGTTTTTTCAGAACGACTACGATACTTGTGAAAATAACGAACAAAGTCACTTTGCCAACTAAATAACCGTAGCCATACTCGGAAAGTCTATTCAAACCAATAGTCAATACTCTTAAAATACTGATTAGAAGGATAATTGAAGTCCCCATGGCTATGTAAAGCAAAATCCTTTTCACAATTGTAATTAAAGGGAGAATCCAAAACGAATTGAACCCTCCCTTTTCTTATATATTATTTTGTTACTGTGGTTGTAGATGGGGAATAGATTCCAAATGTTATTGCTGCAACCAATCCATTTACAAAAGATCTCTTTGTCTGGACAGTATAATTTTCGGCCCCACCTGCCATTTGTTTAGAGTCTGAAACACCAACTGGAGCTAAACCTCCAATAAGATAGTGATTCCATTTTGTGGTTTGACTGTTCCCTTGAGCACCATTTCCTACTATACTTGTATAGGAATGACAGGAGGTTAACAACATTGATGAAGCAAATACAACTGTCATCGTTTTCATTGTTTTTTTAATCATGGTCTTTCTTAAATTGAATGTGGTTCATAATTATTACCTCTTGTTGAGCTAATGTTTTTCATCAAACTCTTTGGTGAAGTAATTTTAATTGAATATCGTGTCAATGTAGTTGGTGTACGAATTAGATTTAGATTCTATTTGATAAATGGAACGTTTGAGTTAACGAAACCACAATTTGAATTCACCAAGTTGGAAAAGCGAATAAAACGGATAAGAAGTATTCTTATTCAAGTAGCTTTGAAAATGTTTCATTATTGGTTAGTCTAGATGTAAGATGAGTAAAGTTTTTAATTTCAAACAATTCGCCGTAATCCAAGACGGTTGCGCTATGAAAGTAGGTACCGATGGGGTCCTTTTGGGAAGCTGGGCGAACATAGCTCATCAACCCCAAACCATTTTGGATATTGGCTCGGGCACGGGTGTCATTGCTTTGCAAATGGCACAGCGTTGTGGCGATGCAGATGTCGAGGCTATTGAAATTGAAGAGAACGCTTTCGAGACCTGCGTGCTTAGCTTTGAAAATTCTCCATGGTCTGATAGATTGTTTTGCTACCATGCGGGTTTGGATGAATTTGTGGATGAGCTTGAGGATACCTATGACTTGATTGTTTCCAACCCACCGTTTTATGCTGAAAACATGTCCAGCGGAAACCCTGAACGCGATGCCGCACGTCAAAATCAATCGCTTCCTTTCGAGGAATTGGCAGAGGCCGTAGCGAAATTGCTTTCACCCGCAGGGAAGTTCAATGTAGTGGTTCCATTTTCGGCGGAAGAAGAGTTTATTGCTTTAGCACAATCAAGCGGACTCTTTCCGCATCGCATCACGCGCGTAAGGGGTCGAAAAGAACTTCCCTTTAAACGCAGTTTGCTGGAATTTGGTTTTGAGTCAGTTACCCCAACAGGAGAGGAATTGGTCATTGAAATCGCAAGACATGAATACACCCCGGAGTACGTTGCCTTGACCCAAGACTTCTACTTGAAAATGTAACAATAGGCTCTGGAATTGTTAAATTTCCTTTCTACCTTTGAGAAGTTAATTAATATGTCATTCCGTACCTGATACGGAATCCAAATAGAATTATAATGGATTTCTGCTCTCACGAATGACAATTAAGTATTTGTTTTTATGAAGCCGGATTTATTTGAAGCGCCTGACTACTACAACTTGGATGATTTGCTCACCGACGAGCATAAATTGATTCGTGATGCAGCGAGACAATGGGTGAAGCGAGATGTGTCTCCCATTATTGAAGAATACGCCCAAAAAGCGGAATTTCCGAATCAGATTATTGGAGGTTTAGCAGAGATTGGCGCCTTCGGACCTTACATTCCAGAAGCGTATGGTGGAGCGGGCTTGGACCAAATCAGCTATGGCCTCATCATGCAAGAAATTGAACGTGGTGATAGTGGCGTTCGTTCGACGGCTTCGGTACAATCCTCTTTAGTGATGTATCCTATCTTCAAATACGGAACCGAGGAACAACGCAAAAAATATTTGCCCAAATTGGCCTCAGGCGAATGGATGGGTTGCTTCGGGTTAACAGAACCCAATCATGGGTCCAATCCAGGTGGTATGGAAACCAAATACAAAGACATGGGTGACCACTATTTGTTGAATGGTGCCAAACTTTGGATTTCCAATTCTCCTTTTGCCAATATAGCAGTGGTTTGGGCCAAAAATGAAGAAGGTCGTATTCACGGATTGATTGTCGAGCGTGGCATGGAGGGGTTCACCACTCCAGAAACCCACAACAAATGGTCGCTACGAGCTTCGGCCACTGGCGAACTCATTTTTGATGATGTGAAGGTGCCCAAAGAGAACTTGCTACCGAACAAATCAGGTTTGGGTGCTCCCTTAGGGTGTTTGGATTCTGCGCGCTACGGTATTGCTTGGGGTGCGATTGGTGCGGCAATGGATTGTTACGATACGGCATTGCGGTATGCAAAAGAACGTGTTCAATTCGGAAAACCAATTGCAGCGACGCAACTACAGCAGAAAAAATTGGCTGAGATGATTACCGAAATCACCAAGGCACAATTACTGGCCTTCCGTTTGGGACAACTCAAAAATGAAGATCGGGCGACAACCGCTCAGATTTCAATGGCGAAGCGTAACAATGTGGATATGGCGATTAAAATCGCTCGCGAAGCACGTCAGGTTTTGGGCGGAATGGGCATCACTGGCGACTACAGCATCATGCGCCATATGATGAATTTGGAAAGCGTCATCACTTACGAAGGCACCCA
>ERZ1740065.1178-NODE-1178-length-15367-cov-4.884143_pt1 | contig 15367 bp, 8 predicted proteins | sample MGYA00581738_ERZ1740065 | MGnify/ENA primary metagenome ERZ1740065 (study PRJEB43018, sample SAMN04849749) | marine metagenome | isolation source: floating plastic debris | place: Pacific Ocean | collected 2008-09-01 | study: EMG produced TPA metagenomics...
GGACCGGCGAAGCGCAGGAGGAGGGAGCGGTGGGAGCCGAGCTGGTCGGCATTGTTTTTTAGCAAAAAAGCGGGTTGACCCGCATTGTTGATCACCAAATCGAGGTCGCCATCCCGGTCGAGGTCGGCGTAGGCGGCTCCGCTGGAGACGGAGTAGATGCTGTCGAGGCCCAAGTCGGCCGTGATGTCGGTAAAGCGGAGATCGCCGCGGTTGCGGAAAAAATAATTGGGTTTCTCGTGGCGGGGGAATTGCTGGAGCATCCGTTGGAAGAGCAAGCGCTGTTCCTCCCGTGGGGTATTGACCGTCAGGCGTTCGTTGAGACCTTGGACGACCCGGACGGCGTCGTTGTTGCGGATGTTGCGTTTGATGCCATTGGTGATGAGGAGGTCCTGCCAGCCGTCATTGTCCAGGTCCAGGAGCAGGGGTGCCCAGCTCCAATCCGTATTGGAAATGCCCGCCAGTTGGCCGATGTTCGAAAAGCGGGGCGACCCTTCCCGGGGCGTTGGGCCCTGGTTGAGCAGGAGGCTGTTGAACATGTACTGGTGGTGCTCGCCCCGATCCACCAGGGCGTGGAACTGCGCCGGGTTCATGGCGCTCATACTGGTTTTGATGCCATAATTATCAGCGGCGACCATGTCCAGGTTGACGATGTCGGGCCAGCCGTCGTTGTTGATATCGCCGATGTCGTTGCCCATGGCGTTGAAGGAGATTTGCTGGGTCGCTTCCTCGATTTGTTCTTGAAACGTCCCGTCTTTCTGGTTGACGTAGAGGTGATCCTGTCCCGAATAATCGTTGCTGACGTAGACGTCGGGCCAGCCATCGTCGTTGAGGTCGCTGATGCCCAGGCCGAGGCCAAAGCCCAGCCGGTTGTTGACGATTCCCGCCTCGGTGGTGACCTCACGGAAAAAGCCCTCCTCGTTGGCAAACAGCATTTCTCCCATCAGCGGGCTGCTGCTGCGTTGGCGTTGGGGAATCTCCTCGGCAGCGTAGGTATCGATGCCGTGGTTGATGAGGAAGAGGTCCAGGTCGCCATCGCGGTCGTAGTCGAAGAAGGCGGCTTGGGTCGAGTAGGCGGGAATATCCAGTCCGTAGGCTTGGGCTTGCTCGCTAAAAATGGGGATGCCATCGGCATTGTTGCCCTCGTTGATGAGCAACTCATTGCGTCGGAGCTCGGGATTGGTAAAGCGGCCCGATTTGCAGAGGTAGAGGTCAAGGCGGCAATCGGAATTGATGTCGACGATACAAACGCCCGTGCTAAAGCCACGCGTTCCACCGCTCTGGCTGATGTCGGTAACGTCGCGGAAGGTGAGGTCGGCCCGTTGGAGGAACAAGCGGTTGGTGGCCAGGTTGGACAGCAGGTAAATGTCGGGCGAATCGTCGCCGTTGAAATCGGCTACCGCGACCCCGGCACCGTTGTAAAAATATTCGTAAGTCAGGACGTTTTGTTGGGGCGATTCGCGCAATTCGTTGGTGAAGTGGAGTTGGGATTGTGCGGGGGGGATGCGCTCCAAAAGGGGCTTAGGGAGGGGGCTGGCCGTTGGTCCACAAGCACTCAGGAGCCCCAGCCAGGGGAGCCATCGAGCGAGCAAGGAATACCATTTCGTCGTCATTTATTTACATATTTACTTAGTACTTTCCGGTATAGGTACTGTTTGATCAAAACATTATTACAATTATAAAAAACTTTTCAAAAGAAAATTTCTTATTCGTGGGACTAAAAAAAATTTACTGCGATTATTTTTTTTGAAAACGATTACATACTTTTGGTGAAAATTCATTTCTGCTGGGTGAAGCGACCGGAGCTGCCGTACTGCTTCCCCCGCGGTGAGGAACCATTCCCATTGCGGGTAGACAACATGAGGGTTCATCGAACTTTTGACGTACGCCGTCCGGGTATTTTTTAGCTTTTCCTTATTCCTCAATTTTAACCAGATTCTTTATGAAATCGAAAATTTACTCAAGTCCGGGATTCGCCGGTCCGTGGTGTAGCCGCATCCTGCTGCTGGGCCTTTTCCTATTTTCGTACTTCACCATCGATGCTCAGACGACCGTTAGCGGACTCGTTTCGGATGACAATGGCGAGACTTTGATCGGAGCTTCGGTACTGATTGAGAATACCCAACGGGGAACGGTCACCGATCTTGACGGAAAGTTCTCCCTCACGGTAATGGAGGTCGGTAGTGCCGTACTCGTTTTTTCCTACACGGGCTACGAATCGCAACGGATCAGCCTCGACGGGCGGACCGAGGTGTCCGTCATCCTGCGCTCCGAGACTACGCTGGATGAAATCGTTGTGGTGGGCTACGCCGAAAAGAAGAAGACGGAGGTGACCGGTGCCATTTCTTCGCTGGAATCGGCCAACTTTAACGTGGGAATCATCGCCTCTCCCGAGCAGTTGCTCCAGGCCAAAATTCCCGGCGTACGGGTTACTTCATCGAGTGGAGAGCCCGGAGCCGCGATCGACGTATCCATCCGGGGGGCGGGGTCGCTGCGAAGTGGCAACAGCCCTCTCTACGTCATCGACGGGGTCGCCCTAAGCAATGACGCCATCACGCCGGGGAGCGCCAACGTGGTGGGCAGTAATGCCGGAAACGTAGCAGCCGCTAAAAATCCCCTGAATTTTCTCAACCCGGACGACATCGAATCGATCGACGTCCTCAAGGATGCCTCCGCCACCGCCATTTATGGGTCGCGGGGTTCCATTGGGGTCATCTTGATTACGACGAAAAAAGGAAAACCCGGTGCGGCCAAGGTGTCGTACAACGGTTACGTAGGTACCGCCTCCCTCGCCAATAAGATCGATCTGGTGGGCAGCGGCTCCGGGACGGATTGGCAGGATGAGATTACCCGCTCGGCCCTTTCGCAGAACCACAACCTTTCCTATTCCGGCGGCAGCGATCGGGCCAGTTACCGCGCTTCGCTGAGTCTGTTGGATCAGGAAGGCATCATCGACAAGAGCCGTCTGCGTCGCTACACCGGCCGTTTGAACAGCCGGGTCTTTGCCTTGCCCGACAACCGCCTCCGCATCGACATGAACCTCATCGGTAGTCACGTCATCGATAATGGCATCCCGCGTTCCGACGTGGCCGATACCGACGGGGAATTGATTACCAATACGCTTTCCGCCGACCCCGGACGGCCAATCCGCGATGCCAACGGCGATTTCTCGGCGGGCCCCACCAACCCCGTGGGCTTTCTGGATGCCTGGAACGATGCGACTCGGACCGACCGTTTGCTGGCCAATATTGCGGCCTCGCTGACCATCGTGGATGGGCTGAAGTACCAAGTCAACTTTGGGGTCGACCGTTCGAACGCCACCCGGGAGCAGGAATTGTCGCCGAACAACCTGGAGGGCATCAACATCAACAACGGTTCCTATAATTTTGCGACCATTGCGGCGACCAACGCGCTGGTGGAAAACTTTGTCACCTACCGTCGGGTCGTTCAGAAAAACAATTTTGACTTCCTGTTGGGGCACGCCTATCAGGAGTTTGAGTTCAATACCTTTAACATCGCCAGTAGCAATTTCCTGGTACCGAGCATCAGCGCTTCCGATGATCCAGGGAATGCGACCACGATTGTGGGAACCACGACCGGGACCAATCCCGACGGCACCCGGGAGATCAATAAGTTGGAGTCGGTCTTTGCCCGGGTCAACTATTCCTTTGACGATACCTACATGCTGACCGCCTCCATTCGGGCCGATGGCTCTTCCAAGTTTGGTAGCAACAACCGTTGGGGCTACTTCCCCGCCGTGGCCGCGGCCTGGCGCATCAGCAAGAGCATGAACTTAGATGTTCTGGACGACTTGCGCCTGCGCGTGGGTTGGGGGCAAACCGGTAACCAAGAGATTCCCAACAAGGCGACGCAGGAAACGTTCCAGGTGACGCAAAACGGCGTCTCCCGCGTACGGGAGGCCAATCCCGATTTGAAGTGGGAAGTCAGTACGCAGTTTAACGTGGGGGTTGATTTTGCCCTGGCGGATAGTAAGCTGTACGGTAGCCTCGACTTTTTCAATAAGGTCAATACCGATCCCTTGCTCTTGGTCGATTCGGAGCCCCCCGCGATCTCCCAAAAGTGGATCAACCTACCCGGAGAAATTACCAACTCCGGTCTCGAGATCTTCCTGGGCTCGCAATTGATCAATACCAAATCGGTATCCTGGAGCGTCGACGTCAACGGGACCTTTACCTCCAATTCGGTATCCTTCCCCGACGGCCGCGAAATTTTTACCGGTATCCTCAGCGGTAGAAGTATCAACGGTACGCTCACCCAGGTCATCCGCGACGGCGAGTCTTTGGGTACCTTCTTCCTACCCGTCGACAATGGCGATGCCACCTCTACGGAGCGCGAAGTCTTGGGTTCGGGTATTCCCGATTTTGTATACGGGATCAACAATTACCTGCGCTACAAAGACCTGGACCTTTCGTTTAACCTCTCCGGGGTGACGGGCAATCAAATTTACAATGCGACGGACAACTTCCTGAGCAACTTTGGGGGCAACGTTTCCCAGCGCATCGCCGATGCCGACGGGGTCATCCCGCCCGGAGCTTCCAGCTTTTTCCTCGAAGAGGGCGCCTTTCTGCGGCTCAACAACCTGACGATCGGCTACAACCTGCCGCTCGGAGAAAACAACTGGCTGTCGAGAGCGCGCCTCTACGTCACGGGGCAGAACCTGTTTGTCCTGACGGAGTACACGGGTTACGATCCGGAGGTCAATACGCCGCTGGCGTTCGGGGGCAACCTCTCCTACGGTATTGATTTTGCGGCCTACCCGCGGGCTCGGACCTTCCTTTTCGGAGTAAACATTGACTTTAAATAATCCTTTTTTGACGCTCATTGTTCCATCTAAAAAAAAATACGTAAGATGAAAAATAAACTTTTGCTGATCGCTTTGCTCTTTCTCGTCGGGGCTTGTGCCGACCTGGAGGAAGAAGTTTTCGACGAAGTACAAGTCGAAGATGTGGAGCAATTGCTGGAAAATCCCACCCCGGAGTTTCTGGACAACTTGGTAGCTTCCGCCTACGCCGAACTGATTCCCAATTTTACCGAACGCAATTATTTCAACCTCCAGGAATCCACCACCGATCTGTCGATGACTCCGACGCGGTTTTGGCTGGATCCGGCGAGTAGTGACTGGTTTGACGGCGGTCGTTACCAGGTCCTGCACATGCACGAATGGGACGCTTCCGAACGCACCGTCAACGACGTGTGGAACCTCCTCCAGGGGGGGATTGCGGCCTGTTTGGAAATTCTGGACGCTTTTGACACGCCCACGGCCTTAAGCAATCCCGACCTGGCGCCGCGTCGGGCCGAAGTACAGGGCTTGCTGGCCTTTTACATGTGGGCCATTTTTGACCTCTACGCTCAGGTCCCTTATATCGACTTGAGCACTGGCGAAAATCAGGTCCTGTCCGGCGATGCGGCCGTACTCGAGATTGCGGGCTTGCTCAACGAGGCGATGCCCAACCTACGGGAAAAAGAAGCTTCGAATTCGGGGCACCTCTTTTCCAAAGGGGCGGCACAGGCCCTGCTGTCGCGCCTGCACCTGAATCGGGCGGTCTACCAAGATCGCTACGCTTCCGGCTTTGACTTTAACCAGGCTGACTTGAATATCGTGATCGCTACCACGACCGATTTGATCGACAATGGCGGTTATACGCTCGCCAGTGATTTCTTCCGTCTTTTCGACGGCAACAGCGACAACAATTCCGCTACCGATGAATTGATCTTTACGGTCAACTGTGAAGCGGGGCTGACTTGCAACCGGGCCTTTACCGCAATGGTGATGAGCCAGGGACAATTCGGAGGGGATGCGGGAAGTTTTCGGGGCTGGAATGGCTTCTGTACCTTACCCGAATTTGTAGACTCCTGGGATACGGCTGACCCGCGGTATTTTGAAGAGAACTACCCCAACGAACCCGGGGTCATCGATCCCGCCGATTACGAGCTGAACCGCGGTGTTCAGGTAGGCGTACAACACGGGCCGGTACCCGTTGATGGCGATGGCAATCCAACGGAGGGAGGAACTTTTAAGACGGATGACAATGGCATGCTCGTCATCGAGGTGCTCAAAAACTTCCTGCGCGACGACCAAGTCGTGGACTATTCCCGAGAGGTGAGCTTCTCTTCCAACCAGTGGGCGGGTGCGCGAATTTTCAAGTACGAGTACGACACGCCGGGGCCCGGTCGTTGGGACACCAACATCAACCCGGTGATTTTCCGCCTGGCGGATGCCTACCTGATGCGGGCCGAGGCCAAACTGCGTCTGGGTGATTCGGGAGGGGCTCTGGACGATGTAAACACCGTTCGGACCACCCGCGGCGCTTCGGCACTGAGCAGCATCACGCTGGAGTCCTTGCTGGAGGAAAGAGCCTTTGAGTTTTACTTCGAATCGCAGCGGCGGACCGATCTGATTCGCTACGGCAAGTTCAATGATCCCTGGACGGAGAAAGCGGCGAGCGACGTGAACAAACGCGTCTTCCCGATTCCCCTGAATGCACTGGCCTCCAGTTCGAACCTGCGCCAGAACCGGGGCTTCTAGTTACTGCATCCTACCTAGCTGTTGCACATTGGCGCAGCGAATCGGCTTTGGCCGGGACGTTGCGCCAATTTTTTTTGGAGGCCGTACTTGGGTAGGTTGGCGGTCTGCTCTGGTGTGGAATGCTTTGGGGGAAGGGCGAAAAGGTGGGCTTTGCGTTTGGGCAGGGAGGAAACTAAAATTTCGGGATTAGGCAGAATTTGGGGCTTGGGTTACCCCTAGTCGCGGTCGCTGCCACTCATGAAGCGATTGGCAGGATCGTGAGTTTTTTTGGCAAGATCGTGCGCGCAAAGCACCCTACCTTTATTGCGATCAGAATCCTACGCTCGATCGTACAATACGCCATCCCGACCCGGAGCCATCCCGTGGCTTCGTGGTCCTGGCAGCATATGGGCGATGGTCATTTTTCATCAGCATTTAAATTCACATTATCATGGCAGTAGAATTTCTTACCTGGAACATGCAGGGCGCCGGCTCGGGGGCCGACCGCACCTTGAAGTGGACCCAGATGATCGGTTTTCTCAACAACGCGGCCAACCGGTCGATTCGCTACGTCGCCTTTCAAGAGGGGGGACAACACAGCACTTACACCCATTTGCGCACTCAAGGTTTTGCGAGTGGTTTTCGGACCCTCGACTACAAGATTTACAATCGCGGGGGCGCGGAAGAAATCCAGTGGCAACTCGATTATTTTGAGGTTTCGACGGATCGGGGAGTAAATCGCTACGGGGTGTACTTTCTCAGCCGCTACACCAAGGCGGCGGGCGGCGATTGGGTAGAAACCCTGCGGGTGAGCATGGGGATATTGGTACGCTTACCCTGTAATGTGACGAAAGCCCGTTTTATCAAATTCAGCGACGACATTTCCGATTTCCTACGCCCACCAGTGGGGATCATTGTTGATGATGAACTCATGATCGCCAGCTTGCATTCTACCGCTCGGGGGGGCTTCAACACCCAAGAACTGATCAACAGCGTTTGCGATTGGTTCAATGGCGAGCCGGATGCCCTGGAGTTGTTTATCATGGGCGACTTTAATATCAATGGCTTGTCGGATGCCACTTTTCAATCTTGGATGGACGACTTGATGGGTTTGGACGGACAATTGGCCACGGTGCCCATCGGAGGCCCCGGCGTACAACAGCAGTACACGCACTACTCGACTCGGGGGGGACGGAAGCGGTACGATTACGGAACGTACATCTATCCTGAGGATGCGGCGCAGGGTGATTTTTCTTTCGAGACCATTTACTACGATCGCCAACAGCCCTCCGCTCCGGAAAACCAACCGGTACCCAGACCACTGGCCCCGGGCAACCACAACTACGACCTGAAGTCGGACCACCGGGTGCTGACCTTTGATATGGATCGGGACTAAGGGACTGCTCAAACGTATGCCCCATCGGTCGTGGCTGGCCCGCTGTTGGTAGCAGTGCTGTCCCACACCGATGGGCCCCTTGGTTCGCGAGCTTCGCAAATCGTACAAGCTAAATTACTTTCAATAGGTGGTAGCCCGAAAAACCTAATATCGAATAGAGTAGGGACAATTTAAACGACATTACCATGCCTTATAACTTAAACTTGGGAGCCAATGCGATGGCCATCGCGGAGCAAGAATACGCCACCGCTGGTACAATCCAATTCACGGCATTTACCTCTTGTATCGGTATTATTTCGCGCAGCGGAACCCAAATTACCGGCATCCATTTGGTCATTAAGAGTGCCGATGATACGCTGTTTAACGATGCGGTGATTCCCGTCATCACCGGTATACTGGGCAACTACGACCAAGTCTGGGTAATCGGCAGAACCGGGCTGTGGGAAAACCCTCAAAATGGGGTGAACGTCGCTTATGACCACTTGATCGCCGCCCTGACCAATCCTGCCATTTACCCACTAGCCGATGGCACTTACGGGGCAAGATTAGACGCGCAAGGAAACCTGGAACTTACCTTCTGAAGTGACTGCTGGCCCAACCGACCGGAGTACGCGATCTTTTGATGACTACCCATCCGTCAGGCCACCCAGGGGGTCTGGCGGATGATGGAGAATACTCTGGGGATACCAATCAAAGCTACTGCTATCAAGCTTAGGGGTTCGATCGTGCTTGGGGGCTACTCCACTTGGTCCGACAAGTAGCTTTACCCACCCTTTAGGTACTTGTACGCGTATTTGTGTTTCCGTAGAATCTCGCTTTTCTACCCAGGGTACTTCGACTAACTTGCCACTGTTTCCAAACCCGATATTCAATCAGAACCCCCACAAAAAAATGAATCAAAAGGCAAAATTTGAGGCCACCAACGTCCTCTCCCCACTTCGAGCAATGCCACCGCTATCCCAACACGATGAAACTTGGGTCCGCGCACTGCGCAGCTTTGTACTGTCCCAATTGGACAATCCGCTGCTTTCTGTTCCCCGCATCGCCCAGCACCTCAACCTGAGTGAACGCCAACTGTACCGGAAGGTCAAACGGGTACTCAAGACCACCCCCAACAAGTACATTCGAGACCTGCGACTGGAGGTGGCCTACCACCTGCTGGCGCAAGGAACTTACGTGACGGTCAACGAGGTGGCCCACGCCGTAGGCTACTCCCGAACCGATTATTTTTCCAACCTGTACCACCAGAATTTTGGCATCAAACCCATCGATATCCTAAAAGAAATTCGGGTTTGAATGGCCCGCTCTCCCCGCGGCTAAGGATCACTCCCGGCCCGGCGACGATTGTCGCCATCGCTTTCGATCCGCGCGTAAAATTGGCAAGATCGTGAGCTTTTTTGGCAAGATTGTGCGCCCAGAATCCAATACCTTTGAACGGGACGACAACCACCCACTACTGGATGTCAACGCGTCTTCGCCCCCAAGCACTTTGCAATAAATCTGAGGTCAAATAATGGAACCAACTGCCAACCGTGTCCCCACCGTTGGCCTGGCACCGCTGTATTTTTTCATCACGTACGACAGCTTTCACATGGAACAATCCACCCTAATCTCGGTCAATAAGATCATCGCACAATACCAAAATAAAGGTGCCTTTTATCTGGACTACAACGACCCGGATATGAGACAGTTTTTCGATTACCAACTGGAGCTGGCTCAGGTGAAGCGCGAATGGTACCCCGCTTTTTACACCCACTTGGAACAGTCGGCCCAGCAAGCCCCCACGCTGCCCCTGACCCTTTTGGGCGCCCGGGCGGGCATCCATCCCGTACACACCATCTCCTCCATCAACTGGACCGAAGCCAAGCACCTGGAAGCGACGGCCATCACCTCCATTCCCGAAATTGCCGTCCACATCAACCAGACCCTGGGATTTTTTAACGAACAACGCGAACCGATCGGCCCGGTAGCGCACAGCCAAACGTACAATCAGGGCAACGAAAGTGTCATCCAGGCCTCCGCGCCCATTCCCGACGACTTGGAAGCGCGCAATATTGTGGTGATCTACACCTTTACCCAAACCATCGACGACGCCTTGGTCCCCGCGGCGGAGGTCGTCTCCACCATTCGCTACCCCCAGAACATCTCCAACCTCAAACCCACCAACGTCCTGGGCAACAATCAGATCAAGGTTTGTCTGACCCGGACGGCTGGTGACTGTGACTATTCGCATCCTTATCCCGGCGCCAACCACGTACTGGTACCCATCGAGGGGAGCATGACCTACTTTGGCAACATTGATCTTTCGGAAGGCAAGCCGGGCAATGCCAATGCGGAAATTTATTTGATCCGCGTCATGGAGGGGGGCAGTATCATCGGTCCGGCCGATGGCTTTCAGTTCTTCAATGCGGCGGGGGTATCCATCAGTGGCAAGACGCTGAGTTGGAACTTGGATTGGTTGAAGTTTAACCAGGTAGATTTCCAACCGGGCGATCAGGTGTACTACGTCTTTAAGGTCAGTTTGCAAGTGGAAGGGGAAGCTGTGGTGGGCTTTATCACCAATGCTCCCAACTCCGTTGCGCCCGGCCAAACGATCCGCAATACTTTTAGCCTACCGCCGATGTACATCCTCTACGGTTGTCTGGCTGCCGGTACGCCGGTACAGCTGTCGGATGGGACTTACCGGGCGATTGAGGATGTCCAATTGGGCGACTGGGTACGATCGGCGCGGGGCGAGGCCCTTTGTGTGGAGGATCTTACCCGGGGAACGGAGGAGGCCTGCTTGCGGATCAGCTATCGCAATGGGGCGGGAGAAACCCGCCGTCTGGTGGCCAGCCCCGGGCATCCTTGCAAGTTGGTGAGTGGTGTCAAGCAGGCCGCTGAGCTGGTCCCCGGGGATCAGCTGGAGGGGCTGATGGAGCGGTGGGAGGTGGTGAACATTGAGGCGGTGGAGGAGACGGTGGTGGTCCACAACCTGCACTTGGGCAAGCGATCGCTGCCGGAGCGCCAGTTGCGGGAAGGCAGCTTTTTGGTGGCGGAAGGAATCTTGGTGGGCGATGCCCGGATGCAGCGGGTCGTCGCTAAGAGTCGCGAACAGAAGGTCCCGAATATTTTAGAACAATTGCCGGAGGCTTGGAAACAAGACTACCAAAATTACTTGCGCTATGGACGACCGCAATAGTGGGCCTCGCTTCGAATCCAATCCTATTACTCCACCCCTCAAAAGCCTGTCATCATGTTAGTCGGTGCCGTTGATTTTCAGAAAGCCATTAGGGTAGACGGAGATGATTTCTTTGGGGCTCACTGGCAGGAGGATGTCTTTTACCTCCTCCCCGCTACGAAGGTCGTCATCAAGGAAGACCCCGTACTGGCCTTCTTACTGAGTATTTTTTACAGCGAGGAGCTACAGGTCATTCACGGCAAGCTCAACTTTACGACCCAATTCAATTTTTCGGACATCGACCACCTCAGCGACTTTCGCAAGATGCACCCCGAGGACTCCGTCCTCCCCCTGCCCATCCAACCCATTCGCCTGCGGTTCGACGCTCCGGGACCCGCTCCACCGAACCTTGCCCAGGCCCCCTACGAAACCAACTGGTCCAACACTGCGAATTCCAATTTCTTGATTAGTACGGATAGTGACAGTACCCTATTCCTCCAGCAGATGTTGCTAGATAGTTCAGCCGGAGTGGGCTTCTCCGCACGACTCGACGTATCGGTCGAGGGCTTGTCGCCCCGTTATCCCTACGCCATCGACGCGGATGCCCAGACCCTGATCGCCCAATTGGCCAGTGGCTTGGGAGTGGTAGACGGGGTATTTATTTACAGTGACCTCATCAGCTACATCACCAGCCAATTCGACCGCTTGTCCTTCCGCATCAAACCCCTACCACCGGACGAACTGAAAGGTCCCCTCGCGGAGGTCTTGGTCGACCGTTTATTCAAAACCTTTGGCCACTTGTACGCGGGCCCGGCTGCCTCCAACCTACCCTACCTCCAACTGCCCACTCCCCAAACCCCCAGCTTGGTCTACTTCAACCTGGAGGACCTGACCCTGGTTCGTCGCCCCTTTACCTATACCCTCGATCCCTTTGAGGCGGCCATCCAAATTGCAGAAAAAGACCCCCAGCAGGTCATCAGCAAGATTAAGACGCCCAAGATTCCCAAAACGGAATTGCGGATTTCCCTCAACTACTTTTTGCCAGCGGGCCTCTCCGAAAGTATCCGTACGGATTTTACGATTACCGTCCCCCCCGGCTCCTTGTATCCCGTGCAGCAGGTACACACCGAATTGCTGCGCTCCGATACCAATCTGTTGGAGTACAAGTTTGTCAACAATCGACTGGATGGGAGTTTGGATTTTAGTTACCGCGTCCGCGTCACCTATTTTTACCAAGGCATTCCCCATACCGTTGAGGGAGAAGAAAGGAAAGGCAAGTCGACCATCCTGACCCTGCTACAGAGCGATTTGCCACTGCTCTTTCTCAACCTCAAGCTCGACCCGCAGCTGGCGATCGAGGCCAAATTGCGGGGCACTTACCACTCAAAATTCCTTCGGGAAAACTTTGAGCTGACGGCCGAGCGGCCTTACTTCAGCTATCCGATTTTGTCGCCGGATACCTACGTCCACCTCCTTGCGGAGTCGCTCGAAAGTGGAAAGACCGTGGAGCTGCCCACGCGGCTCACCATGTCGACCACCATCATAGGCCCCAACTTTCCCACCTTCGGTACCAAGCGGGCGCAGGTCACCGCCGCCATCCCCGCAGGCAAATACAACCAAAAGGTCTTCTTCCAGCCCGAGGGCAGTGAAGCATTTTCGGAGCACGATTTTACCGTCCTCACGCCCCACTACGAATACGTGTGGTACGTCCCTTCCATTTTTGAGACCCGCTTTCGCTACCGCGTGGAGGGCCGGGAGTGGTCGGCTTATTACGAAAGCGGCAGTTCCATTACCATTCCTTAATCAAGTTGCAATAAAAGACCATGACTGGATCAGAAATTTTTTTATCCCCCGATACCTTAAACTACTTTTTTGAGTACGATCGCATCTTTTGCTTCCAATCAGAGCTGGACGATGCCAACGTTTTTACCTACGGTTACGCCTTTCCCGTACTGCGGAAAATAGATGTGCCGGCCCTGCACTTACTGGCCAGTTCGCAGGGGGGGCTGACGACCTTTGTCAACGAAGTCGCTCCCGTCTCCCACACCGAGATCAGGGCCAAGATTGCCGAACTGTACGGCTTGAAACCCGCCAACATCAAGCTTCAGGAGATCGACCGGAGTGAGCATCAGTTTCTCGAATTCCCCAAGGAGATTGACCCCGAGCAAAACATCATTCCGTTCGAAACCGGCAAGGCCATGTCGGTGACGCACGCCGAGAGCACTTCCTTGGCCAAGGCATTTGACGATAAGAAAAAGCAAGTGCGCATGCTTTCGCGCAATGTGTTTGTGGTGCCCTGTCAAGTGAAACTCGGCTTGTTCTTGGACACCAACACCCTGCGGGGAGCCTTGGAGGCGGGGGTCAAAGACGAGGCGGAATGCATTCAGTACATCGAGACCTCCATCGCGGATGGGCAGCTTCACCTGGACGTCAACCACCAGAACCAGCCCTCCGCGGCTACGTTGGCCAAGGCCAAGGAGGAACTCTATAAAATCGCAGCGCAGCTCATTCTCAACAAGATCGCCGGTGTGGTCGATCCCAATCAGTTGCCGGATTACGAGGCTACGCCTGCTTACGACACCACCATAGGGCAAACCTACCTCCTGGAAATTGCCAAGGACCTCGGCGATCAATTTGTGGGGATTCCACTCAGCGTACTGGTCTCGAAAAGTTCGGTTCCTCTGCCCGAGCCCAGCCGCGACCAGCCGGATCCCATCCCAGTGGATCCGGTTATCAAAAGCTGTCGGGTGTCGATCGACTTTAAGGCGGCGGACTACGGCATCACCAAGTTCAAAGTGCGCTGGGGCCATCAAGAAGTGGAGACCAAGTGGCCGAGCTTTCGCCCCGTGGAATTGCAGCGGGGGGAGGGGGAGACCTCCGAGGTCATCGTGGTGGAAACGGTCTTTAACGATTACAAAACCAATACGACCGAGTTCGCCCTGGCCAAAGCCATCGCAGTGCCTTTCGAAAAATCGGGCCTGTGTCGGGTAAGCTTTGACGGGGCAGCGGTAAAGGACACCTTCAAGTCGGTCAAAATAGCGGCGACCTACCAGCCAGCAGATCAGGACTTGCGCGAGGAAAAAGAAACGATCCATTTTCCCAACCGTGGCACTTGGCAGTACACCTGGGATTTGCGAACGCTGGCCCCCGACCTCGGTGGCGAGATCAGCTACCGTTGGGAAGGCGTCTACGACAGTCGCTGGAAGAAGAACTATAAATCCGGCGACTTGAAGACCAGCGAAACCAGTATTCTCCTCCAAAAAAAATAAGACCAACCCTTTTTTTAAAAAATCTAAATTCCATATTTATGCTTACGACAAGAGTTCAGCAGACCCTCAGTCTGGACGCTCCCGGCATGTACCTGGGGACCAATACCCTGGAGTGTATCTGCTACGGGGACGACCAGGATCAAAACGTCTTTTACGTATTGCCCACCACCATCGTATTCAAGAGGAACCAAGCCACGGGTGGCCCCGAGTTCAACTTTTACAAATACACCGGCGAAAGCCTGAATGGGGGCTACGCCATTTTTACTACCCAACTCCCCAACCCCATCCAGCACGAAAACCTAGCGGCCAAGATCAAGGCGGCCCTCGGTAGTGAAGGCCTGGAGCGGGCCATGAAGGGCAAATCCTTGCTCGCCGTAAAGATGTGTGCCGCTCGGGCCGCCCTCGAAGCCGATCCCGAAAACGCCGACAAGGCGGCGGACTACGACAAAAAGCTGGGCATCTCGGGGCTGACCATGGAGCAGGCCGAGGACGTGTACTTCCGCTACAATGGCGATGAAAACGATACGGAACAATTCGTCAGTTATTTCCTGCCCGATGAAAACAAGATTGAACTCAAGTCGATCGACGGGAAGAACCTCAAAGCCTCTTTGGTCATCAATCAAAACGAGGCTTTCTACCAGCAGATTCCGGCTCCGACCCAACCCACGGGAGGCGGTAACAACGAGGCCGTATTCAGCCTTACTCTGAGTAAAGAAGGGGCGACGCTTTTTGAGCAGGACCTCAAGGGCGAAGGAGGCGAAGGCTCCTCGATCGGCATCATTTACGAGATGGATTTTGCCTCCTCGCTGCCCGCCGTGACCGTGAAGGTGACCTACAAGTCGGAGCAGTTCAAAAGTTTCGTACAGACAATCGACCGCAACACCTGGTCGGCCGATGAGAAAAAAATCACCCGGGAGTTTACGGACAACGAAGGGGCCAAGGTGACACCGATCTTTGGAGCCACCGCCGATGAGATGGGAATGGATGCCCAGCAGTATGCCGACTGGCAGGAGCAAATC
>ERZ1740065.1179-NODE-1179-length-15365-cov-12.529327_pt1 | contig 15365 bp, 21 predicted proteins | sample MGYA00581738_ERZ1740065 | MGnify/ENA primary metagenome ERZ1740065 (study PRJEB43018, sample SAMN04849749) | marine metagenome | isolation source: floating plastic debris | place: Pacific Ocean | collected 2008-09-01 | study: EMG produced TPA metagenomics...
TCTCTCTCTCTCTCTCTCTCTCTCTCTCTCTCTCTCTCTCTCTCTCTCTCTCACCGACAGCCATAATTAAGTTGTTGAAACCCTGCTTATGGTAGATCATTGCTGTCTACATACCTTTCAATCCACTTGATAAGGGAACATATTACTCCACTCACAGTATTGCATTCTGTCTAAGTTATGTGACATCCTACTATATCGTCTCACTCAGCAACTTCAATCACTCGGATTCTTACCATAAACAGTTGAGTTAGAATTTGAAAACCGCGAAAGACCTGAGGACCACATAAATTATCACCAGATCACACTCACCAAACATGAATGCATCTAAGCAATAATATTGCCAACTGCAAGCTTCATATTTGTTATTTTAAATTGTTACGATTCTCTCAGGATGTGGCAGCGCTAGCTGCACTGGGTTGGGTTTGGTTGGTGTGACGGAGACCGTTCTAGAACTGTTCCTATCGATTATAGGGACAGAAGTCAGAATGGTATTGTCTGCTGTTGATCTGACTCCAAGTAGAAGCCCTGTGCAGCACAATGACAATCAATATGTGTTACATGTAGGTCCGAAAAATCACAACACGCGCTTTGGCAGGTAAACAAACGCCATTGTCCATACCTGCATACAGTGGGTTTTGGCTGGGAATTGATTTATGGTTTTTTGGTGCAGAGACTGTTTGCTTACACTGGCAGCATCATGCGCATCTGTCTGCCAAACTGATGATCTCTTCAAACTGGCTCGTGGCAGCGAAATTCTCATGACGAAGAACTTAACAATGTCTTGCGTTAGAGTCACCCAATATTACCCTCCATTCACACAACTACTCAGGCTAACCGATCAATCTGAGATCAAATCTTGGACTCTGATTTTAAGAAGGCTCAGACGAGCGTAGTTTTGTCTATATCTCAGCCATATGTTCGTTTATCATTATTGGCAGTTATCTCCTCTGTCAGATTTATTCCGCCGGACTCACCGAAACACTTGATGACATGGTAGAGTTGGTCAAGGTCAGACTCTCCAGGGAAGAGAGGTTCGCCGGTCAGTAACTCCGCTATGAGGCAGCCTACCGCCCACACGTCCACGGCCTGCGTGTACTTGGTATCACCGACTAGCAACTCAGGCGCGCGGTACCATCTAGTCGCCACGTAATCTGTGTACATCTCGCCTGGCTGGGCCATCGTCCTCGCGAAACCAAAGTCGCACAGCTTCACCACACCAGACTTACTGATCAGAATGTTCTCTGGCTTGATGTCCCTGTGGATTATCTGAAATAACCAAATATTACCTTCACTTCATTGCAACGGAAATCTGCCGGGTGGTACAGTGTTTGGAATGAGTGGATTTTTAGGGTGTCACTCCTCACTGATGCTTGTACAGGTTCTTTCCCTAAGGATTTGCTAGATCTCATGACAAATGGTAAATCTTCAATCTCCGTTTGAAGACCATTCATACTATTCTTATTCTATGTCGATAAAATGAATATACCATAGAGGTATTAGCTTCAATATATAACAACTGTACAGGTACATAGTATATAGCGATGTCTATGCAATACCAATTATAATTGTCGTTGCATCATAGGCAATTTTCTCCCTCTCCTACTTCTGTGACGTTACGCTAAATGCTATCAGCTAAACGGTGTGGGCAGAGGATTTAAGTTCAGATGTCTATGTACCTCTGAGACTGACACACATCCTTGATATCATGCAGTAATGCTGTGCAGCAACTACTGCCGATGCCTTTATCTCAGACGAGTATAAGTGCCTATGGTATCTCTATGTTACACGGCTGCTGAATTGATTCTGATGATGCAGTTTACTGCTGTTCATCTCTCCAATCTTTCCACTGTCCTGCTGCTGCTACTCTACAGTCAGTCGGTTAGTCAGTCGGTCAGTGAGACAGTCAGTTGGTATTTGGTACAGAAAGTTGGTACAGTGAGTCAGTCAGTGAATCGGTCTGTGAGTCAGTCAGGCAGTTGGCACAGTGAGTCGGTACAGCGAGTCAGTACAATGCAGGTATTCGTACTCACGTGATGTTGATGACAGAACTCGAGGCCTCTGAGCAGTTGCCAGATTATCTTTCTGACGAACTGTTCATTGATACCGTTTGGGTTCTCATCGAGCTCGTCCAGCACCGTGTAGTCAACAAACTCGAACACGAAATACAGCTTCTTCTTCTTGCGGAATACTTCTATCAGATTGACTAGGTTCTCGTGTCTCAGTTGCTACAATAGAGGCCATGGCTAGTGAAAGGGCTTGTGGATGAGGTATGGGCTTAAAAGTCTCGACAAAACCACTCTAAAAATAGAAGTAATACTATTTATGGTCGTGAAATGATCAGTATCATTCCAGATCACATCCAGTGTCACATATCTACATGGTTGGACCACTGTGTTGTAACTCATATACAGGAGCATTGGTTCAGTCTGTATCTCATCTCTTCGACTGATATATCACATCTTCATGCCCTTGTGACCGCGACAGTGTGTTCCAAGGGAGTTAAATGATACGGCTGAATAAACGCAGTCCTAGAGGCTTTGTTAGCTTGTACACAACTAGCGCTTTTCACCTCAGCTTTTGAGTGTTTGAGTGCTCGAGACTGTTTTGAAATTGCCTGCAGTTGTGAGCGCTAGGACTATAGGACTGGACTAGGAATGATGGCAGTGATGAGAGAGTCTTGAATCCATCAATTACTGATATGCTACACGCATTAGTAAGTTCTGCTGATGGTTCAACTGGCTCTCTACTGCTGCACATCACTTCCTACTAGCTGGTGTCTGCTGCACACACAGAGGTAATTTAGCATGAGGAGGAGTGATATTAGGTTCTACACTGTCATGGCAGGGCTGGTGCTGCTCATTTACTTGGCCACCCGTCTCTTCCGTGGCCCGGCCGTTGCTGACTTTCGGAAACTGGCTAAGTCTAACATACAGATAGTAGTGAACAAGGATGAGGATAACTGCCAGGCAGATGATGAGCTCGAAGTCGTACGTCTGAGTAAGCTCTACTCCGTCTCTGTCATCATATCCGCCCACCCTCTGGAGGACTCAGTGATCTCTCAAACGGTCTACAGCGTCATTGCGCACTCCGATCCCAGACTTCTTAAAGAAGTGATCATTTCCGACCACGGTCGGCTGAAAGATGATCACATGACGCTGCTCAGACACGAATTCTCAGAATACGAATCTCTCATCAAACTTATGAGCAGTCCGTCGGACAAGCGACTGAAGAACAAGCTGCTCGTGGGCCACGCCGCTGCTGGTAATGTCGTTCTCTACATGGATGACACGGTTGTGGCCTCTGACGGGTTTCTTGTTCCCCTGCTACAAGCTCTCGAGAAACACCCAGAGGTAATCAGCATGCATGATTGGGTGCCGATGTATTCGTGCTGTCAATTAATCTCCTCTCCACCTTGTTGCTTTTAGAGAATAGTAGTGCCTTCGTTTACGTATGGTACGGCCACGTCACTCACCAGTAAGAACGAAGAAAGGCGCTATAAATGGGTGTTTGACTGGGGACTTCAGATACACCCGTACCCCATGACATTCCAGGAGATGGCAATGCAGGTGGACACTGGAGTAGCTTCCACTGTAGCCTTCGACTCTTCAGCATTTTCCCTTCACAAGGTACTCAGTCTATGTCGAGCCGAATTGTCGAATGTTGAGACATCTGATATCTCTTACGCTATGACTGTTCTCTTGCAGGCGCATCTAGAACATCTGGGCACACTCAAGCTGGAGATGGAGTATATCAATTCCGTGGATTTAAGTTTTGCTAGTTGGCTCTGTGGCGACGGGGTGTACATAGTGTTTTGCTCAAGAGTTGCCCACACTACCCAGCCTCCTGGACCAGTAAGATACAAGACACCTTCCTATCATAGCTTGTAATATCCCCCTGTTGGTGTCCACTCCGCTCCTCACCTGCAGTGTAATACAGTCAACATCCAAGCAGACATTTTCTGGTCCGGTCTCACACCATTCCAATTCAGAGGATGAATTTTTTGGACACTGACTGTAGTAGTAAACCAAGCAGCGTAAATTGTGCATAGCCAACTTTGTCAAATGAGCCTATCGTATCACAGCGTGTATCATTAGCTACACCTTTGTCTTCTCTCCAGTTGTGTGTTGATATTTTAGTCCGATATGAAGGATCGGCACAAGATCGCCTCACAGTACATGACAGAGAAATACCTGACTCATTTCAATCGTGTCAACAAGGAGGACATTCACTTGGATCAGGCGGACAAGCAGAAGATAAATATTAACAACGGATTTACAAAGAAAAACTGTCCTAAAGATGTACGTGCTTGTCCGCAGCTGTTGTCGGGTCACCTATACCGATATATCCATGTTGATGTTTATGTGATGGATTTCTTCTAGTTTGACTGGTTCATGGAGAACATCGCCAGACGGAATGTTTATGTACCATCTAAAGACACAGTTGGCTTTGGTTCCTTCGTATCGACGTCTGGGAGGGTATGCTTCAAGCTCACGCCGTCCATGATATTCCTTGGCACGATGGACACAGGCTACGGCTGCTATGACAAGACTGTAGAGCTTCTGAGCAGCGGTGAGCTGAAGGTTGGAGACGAATGCCTTGTCATATCAGGTATGTCCGCAGACTTGTCTTCTCCTGTTGCCTCAGGATTTAATTGCTGGCAGAGAGGGGAAATTATGCTTCCGATTTGTAGACAAAGGCTATATAGTGCCAGAGATGTGTGTTAGTGGTAGTCCGAAATACAGGTGGGAGAGAACCCAGTTAAATCAGTTTGTGCAGCGCGAGGGGACAGAGCGCCGCTGTATCAGCCACGCCTCTGACCCTTACCCAGAAAACAAGAAAAGGCAGGTCCTGATGTACACGCATTGCGCCACTGCCGATGAAAAAAACCGCATCAGATTTCAAGCATGGAACCATTTCACATGGCTATGACCATCATGCATGCTGTCTATATTACGTTCTTATCTTGTCTCGATTAAACTAAGATGCTGACAGAACCCAGGCTTTCTCATGACCTTGACATTGGTGTTGCATCAACACCTTTCATCTCTCTGACTCCTTGTGTGTTTCAAACGGTAAGACAGACTACAGGCTACTGTTATATAGAACAAGCCGCCATGATTGATTTCATGTAAGTTCGTGATATCCATTGTGCTCTTATTGATCTTTAAAGCCACCGTTCTATAGACGACACAATGCCACTCACATCTGCTCATAGCAGTGCCCATATAGTTTAAAACTAATTCGTATGCACCTATTACACATTACTTGGCACATTACCTTCCTCAAGGTTTTTGAAACTTGTTTACAAGATTTCTGATCATGTGATCGGTGACATTTTATCGGCTGCTGCACTTCTTGCCACGAAGGAACGACTTACCTTAAGCATCCGTGCTTCTCTCATCGCTATTTTCTTAACCATCTTATCATCGTCACTCTCTAGGAACTTCTTGATGGCGACTATTTGTTGTGTTTCTTTGTGTCGGCACTTGAGTACCATACCGTAGCTGCCCTCGCCCACGGGCCCCAAGTTCTCGTACTTGTCCATTCCCGACAGCGACCGCTGGCTGTCAGATGTCGTAGATTCGCTGTCAGACTGTAAACACGACATCCAGTTGACGACAACAATGAACATGGCACTACTGAGACAGATAATTAACCTTGTCAGCGAACTCATTCAAACTTTCGTACCTCTACATCTCGAGAGCTGACTCGAGTGCTAGTCTTGCGTATATCAGGGAATAACGCCGCAGACGTATCCATTGACAGCGATAGAGCTGGTCAGTGAGCAAGTGATTTGCTTAGATTAGTCTACATTGTAGCAAAATTCTCTACGACCTAAATATTGAGTGATCTGACAAGTCGGCTAGTCCAGCAGACTGCCTCTAGCGCACGGAGATCACTTCCTCTACGCCGATGGTAGTATGATATCCAATAACAATAAAGTTGAGACTATCCGGAGGTCAATGGTATTGGTATATGTAGAGTTGTCTCCTTGCTACTGCTGCCGCGGTCAGTGTGCCAATGACTGCCCGAGAGCTGCCGAACTGACCATCCAGGTTTTCATCATCTAATCGTTTGCGAGCGAGCTAATGAATTATGGGTAACAATGCCTCAACGATTGATTTGCTGAGCTCGGTGTCAATGTGGAATTATCCATCACCTGCCACCACCTGTTCCACATTGTCAGTGAGAATCATATGCACACCATGCTCAGGTTGATACTTCCTTTTGCTGTATGATTAATTACAATAACTACAGCATTAGGTCAAGGTAATTTTAGCCTGTGAAACTTACAGAGGTAGCTGTCGTTATTCATTGGGAGGAGGACCAGCAGTGATAGCGGGTATCAGCGTAAAACACAAGCTGAAAGTATTTCTATGCTGTCAGAAGAAGGAGAAGAACACTGATGATACTAAGAAGCTTGTTTCCTTCCCATCTTACTGCGTCTGTCTTCAGACGTGACACTCCAAGTAGTTTATTTCTCTGATATTAGTTAACATGCATACATAAACTATGGAAAATCTGAGTCTCACCTATTCTGTGACAGCATTCAGAGATCATTTGACCACCCAGCTTGTCCTTGGGCCCAGACGTGTGCGTCAGATGTCTGAAGGTTCCACGGTGACAGCGGTGAGTTAAGCCTTCAACTGGCTAGCACGCCTCGAATGAAGAGAAATGATTGAGAACTGTGGTGCATAAGCATTCAAGTAGGTCCATCAAATGCTCTCTTGAAAATCTCTGAAGCAAGTATTGTGATTGCATTAGTACGTGAGTTTAGCTTTGTTAAATTAAAGTCAGCAAATAGCCGCTGCCGGTGCCATAAATGAGCACAGCTGACCCTCAGGCGGTGAAAAGACTATTGAGACCCTAGTGACCATACACCAAGTATAGTGTATTCATTACTCCCCATAGCAAGCTTTTCTATAGTCATCATGATTTCCATTGCACCTGAGTTCAGAGCTCCCATGGTGTTAACGTATCAGCTGAATGACTATTGCACCATTAGGCTTTTACCAAACAGTCAGCTAAGCTCATGCTTGTATTGTGCAGCTAATGAAGTATATGTCTCAATATAATGTGTGCCGCAGCGGTACCTTGTACCTTAGCATCCTTGTAAAGATGCTGGCTGAATTAAACTTGAACTTGGACAGATATTTTGAGTGTCCGTCCTTCCTTAAAAGATCTGCAGGTGAAGTAGTTCAGTAAGGGAAAGAAGAATTATTTGGGACTATGATGATGTGCATGCAAAATATGCTAGGCTAGTAAAATTAGTCATGAAGTAAAAGAAGAAAGGTTGTCTTTACCAGCTCATATCACCACTATGTAACAGCTGCTGTGCTTCACACCCTATAGACACAGTTTGTTGTTTGTTCGTTGCTAACGTATATGAACAGCAACGAATGATCCATATTATGGATTATATCATCAAGAGAAGAAGGGCACGTATATACATCTATTAAATTAGAATAGCGTGGATTAAAGTGCAAAAACATGGTGTTTTGAGATAATTGAGATAGATGAGATGCTCTACTTAAGCTGGGACTTGACACAACACAGCAAAGCACATTATACATACATGCACATTGATCCATAGACGAAGGCGAGATGGACGGTAGATCGAACTGGCTTAATTGGGAGTTGTCATATCATTGAGACGTCGCACGTCATGGAGCGGTATGATTCCGGAAGTTTAAAAAACCTGCGCTTGCGTAGTTCTTTTTTCAATCGACACGCTAGTGGAAGGTAGTAAGAAAACCTTCAGAATGACTTATAAGAAGTTTGTACAGATTGGACGTGTCGTCTTCATTTCTGCTGGACCATCTAAAGGCAAACTTGCAGTCATCGTTGACGTTATTGACCAGAATAGGTAAGTACTATACCTCTAGAATGGAAATGTGACACTCTTTGAGTTGCGCGGCTGGCTTGGTCACGATCGTCAATAGTTCTACTAGATGATCGGCTAGCTAAGATGAAACTTTTCTAATTTTATGCTTCCGATTGCAGAGCTCTGGTTGATGGACCCTGCAGTGGAGTAGTCAGACAGGTTGTGAACTTCAAAACAGTTCAATTGACCAAGTTCATGGTGAAAATCGGTCCCGGTGCCAGAACGGGAACGGTCACCAAAGCATGGAAGAAGGGAGGAGTAACTGAGAAATGGCAAGAAACTGATTGGGCTAAGAGACAAGTTGCCAAGCAAGCACGTGCTGCCATGTCAGACTTTGACAGGTTAGACAATATTTTTTCATGCTCATGTAAATGACAAGGAATTGCTTGCTGACCAAAATCTCCAAATTTCTTATTTTATAGGTTCAAGCTCATGAAAGCTAAACAGGCACGGCGTGCAATGCAGAGTCAAATGTATGGAAAAGCTCTCAAATCAATGAAGAAGTCCACAAAAGCTTAACTGTATTACACTTTGTGTCGAAAATAAAATAGTTAAACTGGATTGAGACTTCTTTTATTGTATGAATGCAGTTATTTTAATGTTGCTGGCTAAGGTGATTTATGGCCTCAGAGGCGCAAGACCAAGCTTTGCCCTCAGCGCGTTTGCCTCATCAATATCCAGCTGGTCTCTTGTTGACCTATCTTGACCTCTGTCTCTAGATCGTGATCTTGAATGGCGCCTAGAAAAAAAACTACAGTTGAAATACCCTCCATATCTTACTGGAAAAACATGTGTCTTATGAACAAACCTGTGATCTCTCCTCTTTGGTGATCGGTGTCTTTTCCGATCTCGTGAGCGGCTTCTTCTATGTCTGTCGCGGTCACGATCTCGGTCTCTATTGTTTCGATCTCGCTCACGGTCATATCGCTCACGAGATCGTGACCTCCGCTTTGCTGGTGACCTTGAGCGGTGTCGTGTCGGTGGTGAGCGCTTGCGTGGACTCGGAGCTCGTGCTGTGGTCTCCTCCTATATATCAACAGCAGTATCAACGTATGCTGCCTAATAGACATGGCCAAAGTAGTTGACAATCACAAGGATCATGACTCTGATAAACAGCCACCGGCTTTCTAATGGTGAGATTTGACCAGATATTGAGCTGATTGTATTCATACCCTGAGTTCACCCTCCTCATCAGAGCTCTCCATGTCATCCATATCATCATCAAGGGCACTGACTCGTGGATCAAGCTCACTGTTCTCCTCTAAGATCATCCGTTTCTGAATGCGAGGCAGTATGACATCACATACTCGCTCCTCTTTCAGCAATTCATCAATGAACTCATCCATATGCGAAAGTTCAAACCCTAGAACATATGAATTTGTATAAAATACGACACTTAAATGGCTTATTCCTATCGCCTCGCCTGGTGTTTGCGAACACAAAACTGAACAGACCTCCAGTTTTGTTTTGTGTCCGGATCTTGCGATAGTCATTAAGCAGGGGCTCCAAATATTTGTAGCAATCCAATGATGTGCCAGTCAGCCTCATATAAAAAGCTCCCAGAGCACGAACATACCTAAAAATACAGTACAATGTAGTTCTATAGTTCTCACATGAAACCATTACTAGTGCTTATAAAGCGTCCGTTGGACTCACTTGTGGTCATTTCTGATAAACTCAATGATAATGTCTTTATCTGGCTGTATCTGGAGCATCTTGAGGACTAAACACAGAAATGGACTGGGCTTTATATTACCTCCATAGTGCCCTGCAATATATCGCAGCTCCATGGCTTTATCAACCAAAAGCTCCGCTAAAAATACAAACAAGACTTAGAAGTGATAGAACAGCGTGAAATAAATCAACCGATATAGTATAAAGCTGAAAGTTACCTGTCAATGCGAAGCATTCTTCTTTCCAATACTTGGATTCATATATTCTAGAGCGGATGATCTTTTCGATTAGGTACTGAGGATTTGTCCCTTTTATAGTATGGGCATCCTTCACAGTTCTATTCGCCATCTCACAGTTGATGAATTCAAACGTTCATAAGGGATGAGCAGTTTCTTATCTCGCAGGTACGGTGTGAAGAAGCGCTCCTTATGATGAGCAAATAAGTGCGGTGATCGTTTTCATTCTCTCAGACCCCTAGTATTTTGGTTGACAGAAAACATCTAGAGAAAATACACGGGCTTGGAATTGAATCGCTGGATCAATGTTCAGAAAAAGGAGGAGCTTGACTTCAACGGCGCGAGAGAGCGGTATATATATCTTTATATTCCGCGCGCCGCCTTCTCTTTTGCAGAGCGGTATATATATACCGCTCTGCTTTTTTGGGGTAGCAATCGAAAGCGGAAATTAGCTCATCACCACGTGACTAATGAAAGAAATATACCGCGAAACTTTACATCACTATTGAAGGGAAAGCCGATCTGTGTGCTGCATACACTACAAGTCTTTGCTGGTGCTTTCTAGCTATTTATCCCGTTTGGTGACCCGAAAAGGCATCGTACAATCACACGAGGTTTTCGAACCTTGATTATCTGGAACGTATAGCAACTCGAATGCTGCTGTATGATGTTGAAAGGCTACAAAACTTACAGGTAGTATTTCGATTATGATGTACCTGATGTTGAACCTATATCGGTTTAAATTTGATAAATTTTGTGACTGGTTGTTATTTTCAGGTCTTGTTTCATCAATGAAAGGAAATATTCGATTGGAGATTACGTGTTTGTTGACGATACAGAGATCCCAAGTTCTTCTAAAGTTGGTCGCATAGAGACAATATATGATCAAGGTGATTCGAAATAATTTCCTGTTTTATATTTTATTTATTGTTGAGTCGATAGGATCGATATCCCGCATAATGTGAAAGCCAGCAATGGCCATGTCAGAGTGTTGAATTTCAACTCGATGTCGTATGAATGGCTGACAGTCACTCGATTTGAACTAGGAATAGAAAATTGTCAGGCTCTGGATTACATCCTCCCAAGCTTCATTCCAGCTGGGATGAGGAATGTTTTTTTTATCCATTAGATAGTTCGTATTGAAGGGAAGAGGATGGCGCTTGGTATAAACTACGGGAAATGGCTTAGGTTTTAATGAGATGAGACCAAATTTTCACTACGTATACATGTGTACTAATATTGAGGAAGCCTGTGTACTAATATTGAGGAAGCCTATGCGTGTTCATTTTTATAACGTACAGCTGCAGTATATATTCTTCTCAGTGTTTTGCTTGGTGCCGATCTTCTACTTCATAGTTACCCGCTTACCTACCTACACGGGTGTCTAATCAGATTCTAAGGCTATAGGTCTTCTAATGCTTTATGGTAACTTACTAGCCGCCTTCACCTCAAAATTGACTACCAATGAAATGCTTGTCCATGAAAATTTGCAAAGCAATACAGTAAAATATCACTTGCTCGACCAAAGAAGGTTGCTGCTCAAATTTACTAAAATATTGATCCATGGGAAAGTTGATCGTAGGTGAATGATGTTGTGACAAGGGATCCCTTCTCTGCTATCACTGTTGCAGCTTTTGCAGTAGAATGAAGAAATCTGATTCATTCATGTTCTGTATTCAGCAGCATGTCTTATATACTGCATCTGACTTGTATTACCAGGTAGCAGGATACCGGAGGAAGACAGGTTTCTTCTTTCGTTGACATTTTTCCTAAGAAAGGGCGATGTTGGAGGGATGAAACAAAGAGAAAGGGAACTGGTGATGGACAAGCGAAAGAAGACAGGCTCTGGATTGAGGAGAGCTGCCAGTGTTGTCGATAGATGTCCTGTGGTGAGAATTGCCTCATAGTCCAGTATGCCTCCGTCTTATACCGCTCTGCCTGCCTGCCTGCCTGCCCGCCCGCCCGCCCGCCCCACTTGACCTAGCCATCTGTTTGCTCGACCCAGTTGTATCATGCCAGCTTCCATACATCTCATGGCTGGCTACTACTGATACTTATCAAGATGGATAGGTGTTGATTTTAAATCTCTCCTGGTCGTCCTTCTCATGTCTTTTAGATTCATAAATAGGGATGGATAAGTCTTTCTTTAATAGCAAAATTGTGACAAACTGCATTTCATATGATATCCAGAAGTGTGAGGAAAATTTGCACATCTATGTGAGTATCATGATGAGGTGTAGAGACTCTTCAGAGTTATGCAGTGGTGTGGGATTTTGTGATGTGATTTATCCAGTAGCCATAAAATCTCTTGACCCATTTTCAGGTGCATGACCCAGAGCTGGAGAATCTCTCAGCAGACGCCTACTACTGCTGCTCATCGTATGACGGGAGAAGACAGCAAGCTTTACAGGAGAATGATTTAAAAACAAAGTTCCTTGCTCAACCGTGCTCTCCTCTTCAGACCAACTCCCAAAATGATCTTAGCGTGAGAATTTATCACACATTTCATCATGTGTTTTCACTCATAAATGTGAGATTCTTGTCATTTCTCAACTGATTCTGTAGCAGCTTGTCCAAGTGGTCTCACAACCACAGATGCCTGTGACTAGGAAGCGTACGTCTGTCACACAAGATCGGGCTGCTGGTAAGTATATTCCTAAAATGACAACTCGTCAGCCATCTTGTCACTCAGATAATTCTCTACTCCTTCAGCGTCGCCGTCTGACATCAAGCGACGTCTCTATGACGATTTAAAGACGACATCTCCACACTGCAACTTGAGTGGTAAGTCTAGCAGCTAGCTCTATCTTGCTATTTATCGGCGCATTCCTGGTGTTGCATCGGTTTGGTGTTAAGAGAAGACGAATCCTAACGATCAACTGAGCATTTGTAATCCGGTCAACTAACCATCCTCTTTTTGAGACATCAAAGCTTCGTGATGGAATGAGAGTTGTCTTTTCCTGTGTGGCCTAATGCTTATATGTACTGTAACATAGAAATTTTAGCGTTGTCAAACTGTAGGGTTTTTTTTCAAATTAGCAGTATTTTGAATAATAGCATTTACGATTTTTAGCGATTTCTTTCCAGCTTGTATATAAAATAAAGAGCTATAAAAAATATAGGGAGAACTTTCATAGCGTTTTTCTCCGAGTGGCTATTATAGCTATTATTGTGAGGTTGCTAAAATTTCTATGTATACAGTATATGTACCAAGTTGTAGGTCCCAGACAGTGGCGCTATTGTTGTACCAAATCAAGGAGAGGACAACTCTGATCATGTTGTGGCTTTGTTGTTAGTTGGTGGCATTGGTGTGCCACTCCTTATCTTACCAGAATGATTCAAACATTAAAATATTTTAGGCTCAAGTCAAAGACGGAGAAACAAGTTAGATGTTGATGCGCTTCATATAGAATTGAATGACATCTCTTTGACGCCAGCTGAGACTTCTACGCGGCGCAAAAAGTCGACCAATCAATCTCAGACTCTAGTGACTGGTGAACTACAGAGTGAGACGTCTGCGTCGTGTGGAGGCGGGGTCTTAGACTCTAGTGCAGTGAGGAAGTCTCTTCGCTCATCCATAGCCAGGTCCAGCTCACCGACTTACAACAAGCAATTGCCTAATCGTGACACCCACCCCAAACTTGACAATAGAACCAAAGCTAAAGATAGGAAATCTGCACACAAGAATCTGATCGAGGAAGTCGTTTATGGTAAATCGAAAGGAAATCAGACAGTCTGCAACCTAAGCAGCGGCAGGCTTAGAATGAAGTTGTTTTTTATTTACAGTAGATGAAGATATAGTGTTTAAACCTTCTCCTGTCAAAGGCCCCGTTACGTCAGGTACTGACACTGGGAGACATGCAGCTACCACACAGATCAGGTATAGTCTCTCATCTTTTCTAGGTACATATACACATGTGTCTATAGCATTTATGTTGGAATATACCGTGTACATGAAAATAATTGCGATTGAACATTAAATGTGATTTTCGAAAAACTCATTTTTTTCGCGTTTATTGTACAGCGCATTTATTTTTCAGAAGGTGTAGAGCTCATTGCAGAAGTTGCAAGGTCGCAATTTTTACTCATATTTATTTCTCAACAGGTTTTGTCACGTTGATTTGTCTCGCATTTATTTTTACTTATACGGTACCCATTCTGTGACCCATTCTGTGACCGGTTAGACATGGGCTATAGTTTTCTGGTTATAGTTATAGCATAGCCTTAGTTCTGTAATCTAACGCTAGGGGTACTAGCTGTGGATATAATAGCAGTAATGGGAAGTTTTCCTGTCCTCTACAGTTTCCACCAGTATTTGAATCCCAATGCGAGTTAGTGTTTCTTATAAGCCCCTTAGTACTTTCAGTGATGTCATATATTGTATAAGTTGAGTTGATATATACTACTGGATCACCCCGATGAATTTCGTTGTAAAGATGTTAATTGGATATGCTGTTTCCTGTCTGTAGGAACGAGACAGCGCTGGCGGACGACCATGATCCGTATGAGTTCATGAGCGACGATCTTGCGTCTCCCCTCAAGTCCTCGCGTCAATGTTCAGTGAAGTAAGAATTCTTGATTCAGGAATTCAATTATTGATTGATTTCGTTGATTTATTCATTGGATTCTCCCACCGGTCTCTGTGTTCAACGGTTCCGCACTATTTTTAGGTTGGATCATCATTTGAAAGAAGTTAATAAAAGCTCATTAGAGGCAAAGGCATCAAAGTCTGGAGCTAAGGAGCGTAGGAAGACTCGAAACAGGAGTGGCTTACGTTCAGCAGTTGACCAAGCGAGTGACGGTGCGAGCAGAAGACGATCCGCAAGGAATGCCCGCGCTGTCGAGAGCGAACTGCTGGTGGAGAAGCCTACACCGTGTCAAAACTTACCAGAGGTGAAGGAGAAGACAGCGCCGCGTGTATCTCGGCGAAGAGTGGTGGCTCGTAGTGACACGGTGACGAAGGAGACGGATGGAGGTAGATCAGGCAAGCGGAGACGCTTTGTAGACATTGGTGATAGTGACTCAGAATCAGGTCACCCAGCATCAGAAAATCAAATCAAAGCTGACTCTGTAGCAACCAATGTTAATACTTCTGATGATGATGGTGATGATGATCTTGGTCGACCGAGAACAGCACAAAAATCTAGTCAAAGTAGGTCAAGTCAAAGTAGGTCTGGTCGGAGTAGGTCCAGTCTGCACAAAGACCAGTCTGCAGTATCTTTAGAAAATGTGAGACCCTTGAGGAATAAGAAAGCAAGCAGCAGCGCAACTGAGAAAAGACCTCAAGTCATGCCTCTAAATGAATCTACAGAACCGGCCACCAACAAACGGCTCGCTAGGGGTAGACAACTCCTAGGTGATGCTGTAATGTCCAATCGCCAAAAGTCACCAAACCAAAGCAATGTTGGAGGTGCAAAAAGTGATCAAGAACCTTCTAAAGAAACGAAAGCATTAAGAAGAACTCCTTCTCGGGCTTGTAAAAGGTATACATTCCTATGACCCTTGACCTCTGTGTCTATGACCCTTGACCTCTGTGTCTATGACCCTTGACCTCTGTGTCTATGACCCTT
>ERZ1740065.1180-NODE-1180-length-15363-cov-4.098053_pt1 | contig 15363 bp, 15 predicted proteins | sample MGYA00581738_ERZ1740065 | MGnify/ENA primary metagenome ERZ1740065 (study PRJEB43018, sample SAMN04849749) | marine metagenome | isolation source: floating plastic debris | place: Pacific Ocean | collected 2008-09-01 | study: EMG produced TPA metagenomics...
ATTCGGGATGAGGTAGACCGGTGGAATGAGCGCAAACCTTTGGCGTTTCAGCAGTTAATAGAGGGCAATAGTTTTGACGGGGAGGAGGCAGAGCGGCTGCGGCGATGGTCTGTATTACGCACGGCGGTATTGCCCAATATGGCTTTGACGGCGATCCATGAGGCGAAAAGTTCTGGGCTAGTGCCGGAGGATTTGTATCGCCTGTCTCGGTTGAAGGGAGGGGGCGCTGGCCCGGATGGCTTTTCTGGGGGATATGACGGGTTGGCGATCGCCGCTGGACTATATGAGGAGTATGAACGGCTGTTGCGATCGCGAAGCCTAATGGACTATGACGATGCAATTTTGGGAGCGCTGCGGGTGTTGGCGGATCCGCCGTTGCGAACCCGGTGGCAGTCACAGATTTTTGGCGTGTTTGAGGATGAGGCTCAGGATTCGTCGCCGTTGCAAAATAAATTAATTTCAATTCTCGCAGCCTTCCCCCCCGAAGAAAGAACTACCGAGGGGTAATCCCCGGAGGCGGATGCGCTAACCCATGATGCTGCTTTATGGGGTGATATTTCGGTATCTCCCCAACTCTCCCTATCATGGGGAGCTTTGGGCGGGGGTGGCGATTTGAATTTGATTCGTGTGGGGGATCCGAACCAGGCGATTAATTCCACGTTTACGCCTGCTGATCCGGTTTTTTTCCGACGCTTTTGCCAAGCCTGCGCTGAGAGCGAATCCCTGGCAGAAATGAATCAATCGGGACGCAGCAGCGAAGTTTTAATTAAGGCGGCAAACTTTGCCCTGCACTGGATTAATCAACAATTTGCTGAAGAGAATCCCGCCGACAATAGCAGCGATCGCCCCACCCCCAAACCGCACTACACCCTACCGTCTCTGCCCCAAACCATATATCCTGTTGCCCCAGACGACCCCCAGCCGGACGCCAACCCCACCCCCCTCGGCCCCGGCTTGGAAATTGACCGCCCCAACACCATTCACGACACCGCTGATAATATTGCCCGTCGCGCTTTGCGATTATTCAAGAAATATCCCAACTACAGCGCTGCCGTGCTGGTGCGCACGAACGATCAGGGGCGGTTTTTAGCGGACACTTTTTCGGATCTTTACGGCGATGCCCTTCCTATCTACGAAGTGGGGCGCAGCGATCGCCAATCTCATGTGCCTGGTGAACTGCTGTGTCTCCTGCGCTTTATTGAACGTCCCCACTCTCCCGATAATCTCAAGGCAGCGCTGAAGGTGTTGGGCGATCGCAAACTGATTGAAAGCCAGGATTTGGATCGTTTGGCCAGTCGCCCCGAGGGATTTTTATATCCCAGCCCGTTGGAACCGCGCCATAGCGATCGCCGCCGCACCGCCCAAAAAATCTGCACCGCCCTTTTGCGCGCTCGCCTAGAACTCACCCCCTACAATCTCATCTCCTTCGTGTGCTTCACCATGGGATACGATCCCACAGAGCTAGCCACCGCCGAAAAACTGATCGACGAATTGCGCCAGCGAGGAGCCGGGGACGGCCGCCTGGGCACAATTTTGCAGCACCTGTCGCCCCTGGTGACCAACGAAACTTTTACGCCGGTGGACGCCGAAGGTAACGCCGAATCGGCCTATATGCGATCGGGACAGCTCACTATTATCACCATGCACAAAGCCAAGGGGCTGGACTGGGACGCGGTGTTTATTCCGTTCTTGCAAGCCAATAATATTCCTGGGAAGCCTAATCCGCCGCTACCGGCCAACTTCCTCGGTGATATCGACCTGGCTGAATGTATCCGTGCCCAGTTACGCACCTATATCCAAAACCCTGATGTTCAAATCTTGCCTGCTTTGGAAGATGCCTGGCGACAAGCAAATCAACTGAAACTAGCGGAAAACTATCGCCTGCTGTATGTGGCCCTAACCCGCGCTAAACGCTACCTTTACCTCGCTGCCGAAAATCAAGCGCCCTTCACCTGGAATAACATCGACAACATACAAAACCTTTCCCTATGCCCTATTATTTCTCCCCTAGAGCAACATTTTCACCCTGCCAAACTGGGTTGATGGGTGGGCGATCGCTATTGAACCTCTTAGACTTTTTGCCCCTTAGACTTATTAGGGTCTCTGGGCGCTCCCAATTCCCTTGGCTCTGAACCCTTCTGCCAAGGTCCTATCGCAAGAACTTGAAAAAATGAAGTTGCAAAATAACGCTAGAAAAAGTGACGCTAAAAAAGGTGTGCGATCGCTCGCACACCCAGAGAAAAAGATATAGAAACTAGTTTTTGATGGTCCAACTAGATTGAAAGTGGACCTAACAATCTAACTAAAGTATCTTATTCATCAGCTCCCAATACCTTACGCAGTGGAGATTACTACGCCCTATGCCAAAGGCAAGTAAGGCTGTAAACCTTGCAACGTAAAACTTTGGGAGTTAATTAATGGCAGCCTTTAGTGAACGTAAGATACGCCGCGATATTTCAATCCCTGTTGATCGTCGTTAGAGCTAGACGCTACTTTACGAATAGACGGGAAAGAAAAGCGCACGCCTCGGTAAACACCGGCAGACTTTTGCTCTAAGGTTTTTGCAGCCGAAGTGCCAGATTGAAAACGGATGCCACGGTAGGTTAATTGCATGATGTCGCCTCCTAACTTGAGGTGTAGGTAACTAAGAGGCGCGTTCCTTCAGAAGCTATCAGCTAAGAATTTTTACTGAGTAAACTCCTTACTTCCGTCCGACTTGACGCTTTTATAGTTGAAATCAACTTAAGAAGTGTGGGTCGAATGAACGATTTGATTCGTTTCTGTATCCAGTTTTACAGTTTTAATCGGTAATGTCAACTCCTGCTTCCAAAATTATTTTCGTGCGGCTTGCGGATTTTCCCTGGAGCGAGATCGGCTGGATTAGCTTGGCTTTGAATTGGCTTTGGGGGAGCCTTGGAGGGGCGATCGCCTCTAAATCCCCCTGCCGCCCATCAATATCACCCGCCGATCAATTCACCCGCCGCCCAATCTCACCCGCCGTTATGAATGCCACAATAGAAGAACGTCCCATTGCTACGGCAGTCTTGTCGCAGCGGCGATTTCATCCCTTCAATGCAGGCAAAGAAGGCAGTGGGCGGAGCGCATGTGTAGCATTTAGGAATTAAACGATGGTCCAAAGCTCAGACGGATACAAAGTCATTGCTGACAATCGCAAAGCGCGGTTTGAGTACGAAATCTTAGAAACCTTTGAGGCGGGCGTGGAGCTAAAAGGCACCGAAGAAAAATCCATTCGCGCCGGACGGGTCTACCTCGGCGACGGTTTCGCCAACTTGCGCAACGGGGAAGTCATCCTGATGAACGTCCACGTCTCGCCCCACAACACCACCAGTAATTATTTCAACCACGACCCCCGTCGCCCCCGTCGCCTATTGATGCACCGCTCAGAAATTCGACGCCTGGTGGGCAAGGTGGAACAGCAGGGATTGACCTTGGTGCCCCTAAAGCTTTATTTGAAACGGGGCTGGGTAAAGGTGCTGCTGGGTCTAGCGCGGGGTAAGCGATTGCATGATAAGCGTGAAGATCTGAAGCGAAAGCAGGATAAGCGGGATATGGCTCGGGCCCTGAAACGGGGCGGCGAATAGGTGGCAGGGGAATGCGTGCGTGCCGGTTACTTACGTTGTAAATGTCGAGCTAATCAATATCAAGCTAATTACAAGGTAATTACAAGCTAATTAAATATGAACCAATTACACAGCTAAGTATGAGCAACTATTCCGCGCATCAAAGACCCTGAAAATAAGCTCTAAGACATGACCCACTCTGAAATGCGATCGCCCAAATCCAGGGGAATACTAACGGCCTTTCCCTGGCGAGGTCGTTGACGAGTGGTTTGAATATGGGTGGCCACGGATTCAGTCACGCCCCATTCATTAAGGTGGGTGGCGATCGCCTCCAAGTTGTCAAAATATTCACCTTCAGTCATGGGAAACGACACCTGTTCTAAATAGCGCCACATAACCTGTAAAAAGATTTTTCCCTTAAAACGACGTAGCTGTAAATCGTAAGAAAAACCCCATTTTTCAATGATTAGCCCGTGAAGTAGTTCCCCCGTCATTTGTTTAGTGACTTGCCTTAGATAGTAGGTTCTTTCTGTTTTTACAGCTTTAAAAGCGGTTTGAATGGGTGGAGAAAGCGAATCATTTCACAAACTATAACTAACTTCACAAAACTCAATGAAGATTATGAAGGCGATCGACGGTTGAGCCGGCTTCCAGGGGCTGCCTGGCTGGCGTCGAGGTAAATGTGTCGATAGTTTAAGGGAATTTAAGAGATGTATTTGAGTTAATCAAAATGCTTGCTCCAATAGCTAGCCTATAGACGCTAGTGGACTCTTTTGGGTCTAGTTGCTTTGTATTTGTTTTCAATTGCGCCTTATTGAAAGCCTTATTGCAAAACCGTTTTCACAGAGGAAGAACGACCTATAAACTATGGCTCAAGCTTATAGCTCGGCGGATGTCCCCAGCATGGGACGCCGCCAATTTATGAACCTTTTAACCTTTGGCTCCGTAACGGGGGTTGCCCTTGGGGCGCTGTATCCCGTGGTGCGCTATTTTATTCCACCGTCCTCTGGTAGTGCTGGGGGCGGGGTGTCCGCCAAAGATGCTCTGGGCGACGATGTGCTGCTGAGCAAATTTACGGCGGAGCATAATGTGGGCGATCGCGTCCTGGTGCAGGGTTTGAAGGGGGATCCCACTTACCTGGTGATGCAGGGAGAAAGTGCGATCGCTGATTACGGGTTGAACGCGGTGTGTACCCACCTGGGTTGCGTTGTGCCTTGGAACGCCAGCGAGGATAAGTTTATGTGTCCCTGCCACGGCTCCCAGTACAACAACGAGGGCAAAGTGGTTCGAGGACCAGCCCCGCTGTCGTTGGCGCTGGCCCATGTGGATGTGACGGATGATAAGGTTTCGCTGACCCCTTGGAAGGAAACCGATTTCCGTAATGGTGAGGCTCCCTGGTGGTCCTAAAGTTTCCCAACTATCCCTTGCGTTCCAATTTGAAGCTTTAGTTGAGTCTATATATGAAGCGTTTTTTGTTTACTAGAGGGCTGACGGAACTGCGCGATCGCTTCAGCGCAGCTACCCAAGCCATGATTCGCACTGCCATTTCATCGACCGTTCTGGCAGCAGTGATTTTGTCTGCTAACTGGATTCTTCCCCAGTCCGCCGCGGCCTATCCTTTTTGGGCCCAAGAAGCATATGAAACCCCGCGGGAAGCTACCGGTCGCATTGTGTGTGCAAACTGCCACCTAGCGGAAAAGCTCACCAAAGTAGAGGTACCCCAATCGGTGATGCCGGACACGGTATTTGAAGCGGTGGTCAAACTTCCCTACGACCACAGCGCCCGGCAGGTGACTGGTGCCGGTGATCCAGGTCCCCTCAACGTCGGCGCGGTGTTGATGTTGCCGGAGGGATTTAAGATTGCTCCTGAGGACCGCATGTCTGAGGAGATGAAGGAAAAAACCGAAGGGCTTTTCTTCCAGTCCTATGCCGAAGGCAAGGACAACGTGGTGATTGTGGGTCCCATTGACGGTGACGAATATCCGGAAATTGTTTTCCCGGTGTTGTCTCCTGATCCCAAAGCTGATAAGGGTCTCCACTTTGGTAAGTACCCGGTTCACGTGGGCGGCAATCGCGGGCGCGGACAGGTTTATCCCACTGGCGATAAGAGCAACAACGCGTTGTACACCGCGTCTACGGCGGGCACTATCGCGGCGATCGCTCCCGGTGAATACAGCACGGAGGTGACTATCAGCACTGACTCCGGCGACGTGGTAGACAGCATTCCCGCCGGTCCTCAGGTGATTGTGGAAGTGGGTCAAGCGGTAGCTGCCGGTGAAGCCATTACCAACGATCCCAACGTGGGTGGCTTTGGTCAGGTGGATGCGGAGATTGTGCTCCAGGATCCCATGCGGGTGGTTTGGCTGCTGGTCTTCTTCGTGGGCGTTATGGTTGCCCAGGTGTTGCTGGCGCTGAAGAAGAAGCAGGTGGAAAAGGTGCAGCTAGCGGAAATGAATTTCTAAATCGCTTTTCCCTGATCTGTTCATTCCAATACCATCAAAAGCTCCTCTTCTTTTACGAACGAGGAGCTTTTGATTATTGATGGCCCCTTAAAAGTAAGAATTTTCTTCAACTCTTAACTCTGCAATGCCCAAACAACCTATATTTTTGCGCCCAGTTCTAAAGACGTCAAAAAACATACTATTTTTTACTCACTTCTTTAAGGTATCTTTGAAACTTTTTCGAAAATCGTAGGTCATCATGGAGAGAGAGTAGTTGGGGAGTCTTGCGTGATGCAATACTCCTTTTTTTTTGCCCATATTTTTTACGCATATTCCCTGCGGTATTATCTGGGGCGATCGCCAACAATCTCCTGTCAATATCTCCCCCCTTGCTAGGTAAACTTTGCCACTTATCAGTATTTGGGCTTAGGTACCGTCAATTCCTGGCTGTCTTGCTTTGAAGTAATGGACAGTAGAAAAGTGGAAATGGCGAAGGAAATGGCGCGGCGATCGCCCCAAATTGTCGGAAGTGGAATAAAGATTGATTGTGGCTTTGCGTAATAAATCAGCTTGTGATTATTGGTCGGGAACTTTTGCGATCGCCCTCCAGTCGAAAAATTCAAGAGAGTAGTTAGGGAGTCTTGCGCAACGCAACACTCCTTTTTTTTTGCCTCTTTTTTCTACCGTCCCTTCCCTGGCCATTGTTCGCCCAGCCTGTTCGGCTCTCCCTGAGGAGGGCGAAACACCCAGGGAAAAATGAAAATTTTTAAGTCTCTTGGTGAGGAAATGTGGCGGCGACCGAGTTCCTCGGTAATATGGGCTTGCGCAGCAATTTGGTAAGTGTATATACCGAATAGCGCGTCGGCACGGGAAAACCGTTGTGGACTCGCTAACTAAAGTTGCCGTGACACATCCCCGTAAACCTTGCTTTGCCCTGTTTGCGATCGCCCGCTCCCCCTATGACCGCCACAAACACTACCCCTGAGCCCCCCAAATCGGCCGGTGAGCCTTTAGGTAATTCAGCATCATCGGGCGATCGCATCCCCGCCCGCGACAGCCAATTCCTCCAGCAAAATCCCCACTTACAGGATTTACAGGATCCCTACCTTCAAGGGCCCTATCTTTTTGACGATCCTTTAGGACCGTTAGACGGCGATCTAGAAGGTGACTTAGACGTTAACTTAGACGGCAGCTTAGACGGGGTCCCAAAAACTGCTCGCATCCCCCATCCTTCAGCCTTTGACCAACAGCATCCCCCTGCCCAGAGCGTCATCGACTCCTGTGTGCATTGTGGCTTTTGCCTATCCACTTGCCCCAGCTATCGGGTGTTGGGCACGGAAATGGATTCGCCCCGAGGACGAATATATTTAATGGATGCGATCGCCAACGGTGAGGCGGCGCTAGATGAAACCACAGCCAGTCATTTTGATAGTTGCCTGGGGTGTTTAGCTTGCACCTCAGTGTGTCCGTCCCAGGTAGGCTATGACAAGTTGCTGGCGGATATGCGACCACAACTGGAGCGCAATGTGCCCCGGAACTGGCGCGATCGCCTGATCCGCACCTTGGTATTTAACCTATTTCCCTACCCGCGCCGGCTCCAGGCGGTGATGCCTGGACTATGGCTATACCAAAAGCTGGGATTGCAGCAGGTTGTGCGACAAACGGGATGGCTGAAAAAGCTATCGCCCCAGCTAGCGGCAATGGATGCGGTGCTGCCCAACTTACCGGCAAAGGGGCTGAATCCCATCGCTCCTCGGCAAATTCCGGCGCAGGGTAAGCGGCGCTATCGGGTGGGGATGCTGTTGGGGTGTGTGCAGCGATCTGTGTTGCCCCAGGTGAATGAGGCGACGATGGGAGTGTTGTCGGCTTTAGGCTGTGAGGTAATTATCCCGCCGGATCAGGGATGTTGCGGAGCATTGCCAGCCCACCAGGGTCAGGAAAATCAGGCTCAAGACATTGCCAAGGCGATGATCCGCGCTTTTGACGGGGTGCAGCAGGATAAGCAATTGGACGCGATTATTATCAACGCGGCAGGCTGTGGGCATACGTTGAAGGAATACGGGGGAATTTTGCGGGACGATCCAGAATGGCAGAGTCGCGGGGCGGCGTTTTCGGCTCAGGTGCGAGATATTCATGAGTTCCTGGCGGAAGTGGTGACGGCGGGGAATTTTGACGGGGAGTTGCGGGCGATCGCTCCAGAGCCGCTGACGGTGGTATACCAAGACGCCTGCCACTTGCTCCACGGTCAAAAAATTAGCACCCCCCCTCGCCAACTGTTAGCCAAAATTCCGGGAGTGGAGTTGCGAGAGCCCATGGATGCATCCCTGTGCTGCGGCAGTGCGGGGGTATTTAACCTATTGCAGCCAGAGATTGCAGAGGAGCTGGGGGAGCAAAAGGTAGACAATCTTCTGGCAACGGGGGCCCAGGTAATTGCATCGCCCAATCCTGGCTGCACCCTGCAGATTCAAAAGCATCTGCGGGAGCGCGACCAGGATCATCCCGACGCGGTGCTGGGAAAGGTGCCGGTTTACCATCCCATTCAGCTTTTAGATTATTCGTTGCGAGGGGAGGCGATCGCGATTCAATCATCGGAAGGGTAGGCAGCTCGGTACACTCGATATGTTTCGAGTTATCAGCCAAAATTTTCTAGCAAGTACTTTTTATGGGTCATTCAACCACTGGGGCCGGGGCTGTAGATGAGGCGATCGCTAAAGGCGTTGACCTGGACGGCAGCAAAATTCCGGCGGAGAAGCTGGGGCTATACAAAGAAGTTATGGCGCTGGAAGCCAACCGGCAGCGCAGCGGTGTGAGCAATTCCATGCGATCGCGCATTGTGCGCATTGGAACCAAGCATCTTAGCCATGCCGATTTGGATGTAAAGCTGGCGGCCGCAGATTTCAAACCGTTGACAGAGCGAGAAGTGATTTACTACTACACCAGCCTGGGCAAATAAACACGGCACAGGATAGGACAGGCAGAAACAATAAAGTATATGCCTGCCCTTGCTGATAGACCTACGCCCTTTACAGGGGCGTGAACATATTAGTCACTGATTACCATCCCCATCAATCAACGCCCCAATCAGCGAGTCGCCATCATTGGTCCAAACTGGGGACTCGCTGGGCAGTGTTGCCCCAAGTTCTGCTGCGACCTCTGACGCCAATGGTGCGGTGTCGGGTGTATCGGTATTTCCTTCTTCGGCGATCACCCCACCCTCTCCACCAGTAGAGGGCTGCTCAGGCTCATCAGGCGTTACGTGCAACGGCGGCGGCGGCGGCAAAATAGGACCACCAACCGGCGCATCATTGCCAGTCTCTGAATCACCAGGATCTAAACCCTCACCAGACTCATCGGTAGGAGGTATTGGCTCCGGTTCCGGCTCTGGAACGGACAGCGTTACCGTGACTTCGTTATCAACATCACCAAAGCTAGCCAAGCTTGAATTTCCTGCAAGGTCGCTATTTTAGAGTCGCCAATGATCGCCACCTCACCAAAGTCAGTTCCATCTGCTGTGTCCGGCGTCGTATCGTCATTAACAATGGAAACACCGGCAAGGGGCGATCGCTCCAAAGCCGCCGCATTGCCAACGATATTGATATCTTGAATTTCAGTATGTTCAATGGAACCTAAATCTCGAACCCCTTTTGCTGCCACACCCCTTTCTTAGGCCAGCGACTGAAGCGTGTGTGAACGACCCGGAAGTCTCCATAACGCTCTGGCAGGCTCGCCATGGCACACCCGTTCGATAGCGATACAGCACTGCTTCGACGAACAGCCGGTTGTCCTTCGCTGTCACTCCCACGCTCCCGGCTCGTCACGGCAGCAACTTTTCAAGCTTTTACCACTGTTTGTCGGTCAGGGCTTAGCAGCGCGTCATTCTACCTCGGCTACCTTTCGATGTATTTTGCCTCTATTCTCCTTCCCCTCTCCCTTGCTCATCTAATTGATGACACGCTCTAGGGTTATTCCCTAACCGCGCTGCCCGGTCACAATATAGGAGGTGCGCTGGGCAATATTGGTGGCGTGGTCAGCCATACGCTCCAGGTGACGAATCGCCAGCACCATTAGCACTGTGGGCTCCACTGCCCCTGGTACATCTTGCTGTCCTGCCAGCTTGCCGTAGAGTAAATCGTAGGCATCATCTACGGAATTATCCTGCTCCTTCAGCTGCTCACCCGCATCGGGATTGGGTGTTACCAAGGCGGACAAACTCATTGCCAACATCATCTGCGTATCCCGCGCCATGCTTTCAATGTCCGGCAGCAATTCTGGCACTGGGTAGGCAAACAGCTTGACGCCGATTTCTGCTAAATCTTCCGCATAGTCCCCAATGCGTTCCAGATCCCGAATAAGCTGCATTAGGGCACTGAGCCAGCGACAGTCTTCAGCCACGGGCGCATTGAGGGTCATGGTCAGTACGCAATCGGCTTCAATTCGGCGGTAATATCCGTCAATTTGCTTTTCTAACTCTGCGATCGCCGTGACCGCCGATAACTCTCGCCGAAACAACACATCCTGGCTGTAGCGAAAGGAGGTTTCTACCATCGCCCCCATCCGCAACACATCTTGCCCCAGCCGCCGGATTTTACGCTCAATGGGCGACGATGGAGCAGAGGAGTTGGTAACGCTGGTTTGGGATGAGGAGTTAGTCACAACCACAGTAATGGTTTATTTCTTATAGATGTTCTTGAGCTGAGCCAATCAATCTTTGGTTTCTTTCAGACAGTTTTATAAGGTTGATCACCTGTTTCTTAAGTCAAAAATAAAAGCAAAGCATAAACTGCTAATTTCAACCTAACTGGAATCACGGTAAAAATTTCTTTAGCTACAGCTAACGGAGTCAAACGTTTACTATTGCCAAAATCACTCCTAACCGCCGCGCTGAACTATAAATCAAGGCCTGGCATTAAGTGACGATATCGGGTTCAGAACAAGGCAATGGTTGAAATTTTCACCGTTGGAGAGATTTTTTTGTGCTTCACAAGAAAGCTGAAAGTCTGAGGCTCTTTTGAGAAAATGCTCTCGGCAGAGAGGAAATAAAAATAGGAGAAATAAGAAAAGTTTTTCTAGGAAACAGGAAGATTCAGCACAAATTATTTTGCGTGAATTGTTTGTTGATGTTAGCAGATTTATTGAATCCAGAGCCTTACTTAAAGCACCAATAAAGTCCAACCAACATCACTGTATGTTTTGTAGCGCAAATATCTTAAAAAAAAATTAAGCGCAGCAGAAAACTTATTGAAGCTTGTGTCACAAAGCGAGACGTTGAGGGGCAAATTACCGCCACAGCCCCCTTATCTCCTGGCGCTGCCAAAAGTTTTGGCAACAAAAGTTACGGGCAATCTAAACGCTCTCATCGGCTTTACAGCGGTAGGGAAGGCGCACTTGGAGCCAGGCACCTTGGGTTTGGGGGTTGTTGGCGGCGATAATGCTGCCGCCGTGGGCGATCGCGATGCGGCGGGCGATCGCTAAGCCCAGCCCACCGCCAGCGCTTACCGGTGCCTTCTCCCCATGGACATTGGTGATTAACTGCTCATCTTTGCCCGTTTCTGGCGATCGCTCTCGAGACGGATCCCCTCGATAAAGACGATCAAAAGCGCGGGGCAGTTCTCCCGGTTTAAACCCCTGTCCGCCGTCAATAATGTCCACAATTACCCATAGGCACAAGGAATGGGCATCGCTCCGGGTGGCCCACTCTTCCGGGTCAAAGGTGTCAATATTAAGGGCTAAACAATCGGTGCGAGGCTGGATCGGGTGGTTGGGCAAAGCCTTTAACGCTGCCGTTTGAATGAGATGGAGATTAATGCGAATAGCGCTATTGTTGGAGCTGAATTTTATGGCATTGTCAATTAAATTTTGAAAGAGGCGGTGCAGGCGATAGGGATCGCCCAAAAGCCACAGGGGCTCAGTTTCGTTCAGGCTGCACTGGATGCCTTTGCGATCGCCCAGAGGGCTCAACGCTTGCCATACGGTCATCAAAAGTTCGCGGATATCCAACGGCTCCAGAGTCAGGGACGTGTGGTTAGATTTTTCCATTTGGCTCAGGGATAGCCAATCTTGAACAAAGGTAACGAGACGGCGCACCTCGGGAATGGCGCGGGAGACCCATTGACTGTGGGGGGGATCTAGCTGTCCTTGGAGGGCTTCAAATACCAGTTGAATGGACGTTAACGGGGTGCGTAGCTCGTGGGCCAAATCATTGGTAAGGCGATCGCGACTTTCTCGCAAATCTTGGTAACTTTGGCGATTTTCCAACACCACCGTCACCTGCCCATCGCCCATGGCAATACCAGTTCCCCGCAGGGCAATGGGGGTTTTGTTCAGTAAATCTTGGGGGTGAGGTTGGAACCGGGCAAACTGGGATGGACCACCGCTGCCAAAGCGAGTGTGAAGGGCCGTAAGGGGATCAAAGATCCAGTCTCGCCGTTGGTCGTAGCCCCGCTGACGCGTTTCCTGAACCAGGCAGTCTAAATCGTAAGACCGCACCAGCTCCATCAGGCTCAGCCCTTGTTCCAACTGCTCTGGCAACAAATTAAATAGCTCCTGGGCAGCGCGATTACACCACAGCATTGTGTCGTCGCCGCCAACCCACAACATGGGGAAGGGAAGTTCCTGAGCAATGATTTGCCACGCTGACAGCTCTTTCACCCGTTGTTCAATGGCTCGCTGCGATCGCAAAATGGACCGACGTAGCAGAGACTTGAACGGTAAATCCACCTTATGGCTGTCCGCATCAATGGTGGCGATCGCCTTTAGCACATCATTGCGGAGCCGCCACCGGTAAACCCCCGCAGCAGTGAGTCCAATCACCAAGCCCCCAAACGCACTAGCCCAATCGATAGCCAAACCCTCGAATCGTCACAATATAAACGGGCTTGCTGGGGTCCACCTCCACCTTTTCCCGGAGCCAGCGAATATGCACATCCACCGTTTTGCTATCGCCAATAAAGTCGATGCCCCAAATTTTTTCCAACAGCTGCTCCCGCGACCACACCCGTCGAGGATGACGCATAAATAATTCCAACAAGCGAAATTCCTTTGGCGATAAATTCGCCTCCTCTCCCCGCACCGTCACCCGACATTCCTGGGGATACAGGACCAACTCTTCATATTGAAGCCGCTCCTGGGAAGGGACCTGACCAAACTGCATCCGCCGCGCCATGGCACGACACCGGGCCACGAGCTCCCGCAGGCTAAAAGGCTTGGTCAAATAGTCATCAGCGCCCAACTCTAACCCTGTCACCCGATCAGCCTCGCTGGCCTTGGCACTTAGCATCAAGATGGGTACCGGGTTTTGGCGCTGGCGTAACAGACGGCACAGATCAAGACCGTTGAACTGGGGCAACATTAAATCAAGGATGACCAAATCGTAGTCACAATCGGTAGTAGCCGCCATATTGAGCTGAAGCAGTCGCAAGGCTGTCGCCCCATCAGCCGCCGTTGTCACTTCATATCCCTCATCACGCAGGGCACTGGCTACCATGTCGCGGATCAGTTCTTCGTCCTCCACTACCAAAACGCGGTTGGTGCGTGACAGGATAAACGGTGGAGTTTGGGCGATCGCATCGGTGGCCAACCTCGATAAGGTCCCTTCGGCGTACGGGTTTAGGATTGCTAGCTCATCCTATAATATTGCGCCCGTTTTTTGGCATTTCAAACTTAGGCTTGGAATTTATCCTTTAGGGGACTTAATCCGTCCATGAGCCCCCTGTTCAAGCAAGGTATTCTTCAGCCATTACTGTTATTTAATTCCAGTTGATAGGCGTCATTCGCTAGGCTAAAAAACCATTTCTTCTAGCGAAATCCTCTATAAACAAACCTTTAGAGAAGCCAAGCCCTCCCCATTATTAATACCTTGCAAGATTTAATCTCGATTTCCAAGCTATTTTCAACATTCCTGGCTTATTCCAAGGAAGATGACTTGATCTTCAAAGCTGCCGCTTTCTGGGGAATTTTTCATCGAAGCTTTACCGAAAGTTAACCAAAATTTCTGTGTCCTCTTAAGATTTTTTCGGCTTTTTTCAAGGGGATCGCCAATTGGACCCCTTGCATACATTGAACGCCACTGAAGGCCCTGTTTTATTTCAAAGAGAACCCACTCTCGATGGCTCAAAACTTCTGGAACTTAATTGATCACACCTCCTGATCAGAGACCGAATGGGGATCTAAGGGGAATCAGAGGGAATTACTTGGGCTGGGACGTCGGGTGCATCGGGAACTCCAAGGAGTCCGGCGCGCTGCAGGGCGATCGCCACCCCCACAGACACCAATCCTCCCACGGCAATTCCAATGAGCAACACCCACACAAATACCTTTTTAAGCAGCTTCTTTCCGGCAGGGCTAACGGACTCGGGAGCTTGCACCGGGGTGCCGTAGCGCTGCAAAAAGTCAGCTTTTAAATTATTGCCGGGGACGTTGGCAGCGTCATTACCGGGCACATCTACCGGAGATTGATTGCCAGAGAAAGGATCGGAGGAACCGGGTAGGGGAGCCATAGGGATGTAGAAACAGAAAGGGATTCGCAGAAAGGAACTCGAGGAAAATAACGTGAGGCAATGGTTTTGATGATGTTTGGAAGATTTTAACGGTATTTACCGGGCATCAGTTTCTTTAAGATGCTTTGCGGCAAAGATGGAACCTTAGGAGGACAGGGTGGTCATTGAAACTAATTGCTTTCGAGCGATCGCCAAAACTTCATACTCTTTCTTGGGGGCGATCGTTAAAATTTTATATTTCTCCCGGGGGGAAGTTGCCAGATCAAATCAACTCTTAACCTAGCTTCCAGGGAAACACTTCGACAAGAACTCTTGCCAACAGTCCGACAAAAATGCCGCAAAAAGATTTTAAACGGGCACTTAAACAGAGAGAAACGGATTAAGCACATTTTTTCGGTGACCTAATGTTGCAGAAAACTAGCTGCTTTACCTAGTTTTGATGCCGCTTCTACAAAGCTGGCTTAATCATCAGGAAATGGTTCTATGAATCGCGACGCTTTGAACGCTTTGGTTACCGCAATTTTAATGGTTGTGGGATTAATTGCCCTTAATCCTGGATCCATTCGAGGCGATCGCCATAGTGCCTTCCCAGCGCCTTGCGATTTCTTAAATACCTGCGCTCCTGAATCAGGCTATGACGACAATGGCGAAACGGAAACACCTCAAACGTTTCCCAAAGAACATCGAGAAAATCCCCCATCCTCTATAACCGCAACCTACCGGAAATCCACGGTTAGCCACAAAGTCGCCGTTGATTAGGACGTGTCCCCCAATAAAAGTCCAAAAGCTTTACCCAGTGGGGAGTGCGCGCCCTTGAAAATAAAAAATTTTAGGCGCTAAGATTCT
>ERZ1740065.1181-NODE-1181-length-15358-cov-5.523296_pt1 | contig 15358 bp, 16 predicted proteins | sample MGYA00581738_ERZ1740065 | MGnify/ENA primary metagenome ERZ1740065 (study PRJEB43018, sample SAMN04849749) | marine metagenome | isolation source: floating plastic debris | place: Pacific Ocean | collected 2008-09-01 | study: EMG produced TPA metagenomics...
GTTCTTCTACTCCTTGCGCACGGTCGCCCTGCCCTTCGTCTTCATCTTCAATACCGATCTGTTGTTGATCGACGTGACCTGGGCGCAGGGCATACTCGTCTTCGTCACGGCGACCATCGCGATCCTGGTCTTCACCGCGGGCACCATGGGCTACTTCCTGACCCGCAACCGGATCTATGAGAGCATCGTGCTGATCTTCATCGCCTTCGCGCTCTTCCGTCCGGACTTCTTCATGAACCGCATCCAGCCGCCGTTCGAAGACATCGCGCCCGCGCAATTCGCCGAAACCGTCGAAGCCGCCGACGCGGGCCGCGAGTTCCGTGTCGTGGTCAGCGGACCGGATTTCGACACTGGCGAGATCACCGAGACCACGCTGCGCGTCACCATCGGCGACGAAGAATCCGGCGCGCGTATGGATGCGCGCGGCTTGCTGACGCTGGAGGAAGGCGATCAGATCGTGCTGGAAGAACCGCTCTTCGGTACCCCCTATGCCGAGACTTTCCAGTCTTACGATTTCTACGCGGACGAATTTGTCACCATCAAGGAAGTCAAGGCGCCCGCGGATCAGATGCCCAAGGAGCTGATCTTCATCCCCGCTCTGCTCTTGCTTGGGCTCGTCGTCCTGCTGCAGCGCGGCCGCATGGGCAAGGAAGAAAAACCGGAAGGAGCCACCGCATGAGCCGTCCCGTACTCTGCGCGATCGATGTCAGCCACAAGGGTCAGGATGCGGAAGTCCTGCGCGTGGCCAAGAAGCTGGCGGACCTCGATGGGGCGACGCTCGACGTGATGACCGTCGTGCCCGATTTCGGCGAGAGCATCGTCGGCAGCTTCTTCGAGCAGGACCACCACGAGAAGGCCGTGGCCGAAGCGCGCCAGCTTCTGAGCGACGAGGTGACGGCAAGCATCGGTGCGGATGTGGACGCAATGGTGCGTCACGTGGTGGCGACGGGGAAAGCCTATGAGGAAATCCTGCACGTCGCCCGCGAGACAAATTGTGGGCTGATCGTCATCGGCGCCCACAAACCTGACTTCAAGGACTACCTGCTTGGCCCGAACGCGGCCCGTGTCGTCCGACACTCGAATTGCAGCGTGCACGTCGTCCGCTGACATTCTCAGGTCCTGGACACCGGAAACGCGCTCCTAAAGGGGCGCGTTTTTTTATGTCAGTTAGTCTTGCACACCTCAATATTTCATATATTCATGAAATATGGAAAAAGACTCACTTCTGCGCTTGACCACGCTCAGCCACCCACAGCGGCTGAGCGTCTTTCGCCTGCTGATGCGGCGCTATCCGGACGCGGTGCCCGCAGGTGAAATCGCCGCCGCCCTGTCGCTCAAAGCCTCTACCACCTCCGTCTATCTCTCCGCGCTCACCGATGCCGGTCTGATCCGCCAGCACCGGCGCGGCACATCGCTGCTCTATCGCGCAGAGCCTGCGGCGGCGGGCGAATTGATCGATTTCCTCTTCATTGACTGCTGCCGGGGCCGGCCTGATCTCTGCCCCCCTCTTGCCAAAGGAGCACCGAAGATGACCGACACCCGCTACAACGTTCTCTTTATCTGCACCGGCAATTCCGCCCGCTCGATCTTTGCCGAGACCATTCTGCGCGATCTGGAAGGCTCCCGTTTCAATGCCTATTCCGCCGGAACACGACCCGCTTCTGAGCCGAATCCGCTGGCCCTGGAAATGCTGGCTTCGAAGGGGCATGAGACATCGGCGTTACGATCCAAGCCTACGTCGGAGTTTCAGACCCCTGAAAGCCCGCGCATGGATTTTGTCTTTACCGTCTGCAACCAGGCCGCCAACGAAGACTGCCCCTCATGGGACGGCCAACCGATCAGTGCACATTGGGGATTGCCTGATCCGGTCAAGGCGACGGGAAGCCTTGCGGAAAAGCGGCTTGCGTTTCAGCAGACCTATGGCGCGCTGCGCAATCGGCTCCGGGCCTTTGCCGCGCTGCCCATCGAAACCCTCGATGCCATCTCCCTGCAAACCGCCATTGATGAGCTTGGCGCTGACCACCTGGAAGGAACACCTGCATGACCACCTACGCCCTGAACGGCTTGGGCCGCATTGGCAAACTGGCGCTGCGCCCGCTGCTGGAGCGCGGCGCTAAAATCGCCTGGATCAACGATGCGGTGGGCGATCCGGCGATGCACGCGCATCTGCTGGAATTCGACACGGTGCACGGGCGGTGGCCTGCACAATTCAGCGCAGATGACGACAGTCTCACCATCGATGGCACACGGCTGCCGGTGCATGGCCTGCGTGACCTGGGCGCCTTGCCCCTCGACGGTGTGGATGTGATGATTGATTGCACCGGTGCCTTCAAGAGCGAAGCGGCACTCGCGCCCTATTTCGCGGCGGGTGTGAAAAAGGTGGTGGTCTCCGCCCCCGTCAAGGACGGCCCGACCGCAAACATCGTCTACGGTGTCAATCATGACATCTACGACCCGGTGCAACACCAGATCGTGACGGCGGCGAGCTGCACCACCAACTGCATCGCCCCGGTCGTGAAGGTCGTGCATGAAAACCTCGGGATCAAACACGGTTCCATCACGACAATCCACGACGTGACCAACACGCAGACCATCGTGGACCGCCCCGCAAAAGATCTGCGCCGCGCGCGTTCGGCGCTGAACTCGCTGATCCCGACAACGACGGGCAGTGCCACGGCGATCACGCTGATCTATCCGGAACTGACCGGCCGTCTAAATGGTCACGCTGTGCGGGTGCCGCTGCTGAACGCGTCACTGACGGATTGCGTCTTTGAGCTGGAACGCGAAACCACCATCGAAGAGGTCAACGGTCTCTTCAAAGCGGCCGCCGAAGACGAGCTGGAGGGCATTCTCGGCTACGAGACCCGCCCGCTGGTCAGCACCGATTATACCAACGCCCCGCGCTCCGGCATTGTCGACGCGCCTTCGACCATGGTGGTGAACGGCACGCAGCTGAAGGTCTATGTCTGGTACGATAACGAATGGGGCTATGCCAACCGGCTGGCGGACGTGGCCTTTATGGTCGGTGGGAGCCTCTGAGCATGCAACGCGCAGGTGCGGCCTATGTGGCGGTCACGGCGGCATATTGGGCCTTCATGCTGACTGATGGCGCCCTGCGTATGCTGGTGCTGCTGCACTTCCACACGCTGGGGTTCTCACCGGTGCAACTGGCCTATCTCTTCGTGCTTTACGAGATCGCAGGCGTGGTCACCAACCTCAGCGCGGGCTGGATCGCCGCGCGCTTTGGTCTGACCTCGACGCTTTACGCGGGGCTTTCGCTGCAGGTGGCGGCGCTGATTGCCCTCGCCCAGCTTGATCCGTCTTGGACGGTCACCGCCTCCGTCTTCTTTGTCATGGCGGTCCAGGGCGCATCGGGCGTTGCCAAGGACCTGTCGAAGATGAGCGCGAAATCCGCCGTGAAATTGCTCGCGCCCGCCGAACAAGGAGGCCTTTTCCGCTGGGTCGCGTTGCTGACCGGCTCCAAGAACGCAGTGAAAGGCCTTGGGTTTCTCATTGGGGCGCTACTCTTGGGGTGGGTGGGCCTCAAAGGTGCGGTGCTTGGCATGGCGGCGGTGCTGGCGGTGATCCTAGCAGTCATCGTGCTCAAGATGCCTGCAGGCCTGCCCACGGGCCGCAAGGATGCGAAGTTTCGCGAGGTCTTTTCCAAGAACGCCAACGTCAACTGGCTCAGCTTTGCGCGCGTGTTCCTTTTTGCCGCCCGCGATGTCTGGTTCGTCGTCGGCATCCCGATCTACTTCTACGCTGTACTCTCCGACGGGTCAGAGGCGGGCAACCGGGCTGCCTTCTTCACGATCGGCAGCTTCATGGCCCTCTGGATCATTCTCTACGGCGCCGTCCAGGCCACCGCCCCGAAATTGCTGAAGGCCATGTCACGAGCGGAGGCGGACATCATCCGCGATGCCCGCATCTGGGTTGCGGCACTGGTCGGCATCCCGGCCGCTCTCGCGCTGCTTACCTACGTCACGCCAGAGCCCACGAGCTGGCTGACGGCGACGCTGGTTGGCGGGCTGTTGGTGTTTGGCGCGCTCTTCGCGGTCAATTCGGCGCTGCACTCCTATCTCATTCTCGCGTTCAGCTCGGGCGAGCGGGTCACGATGGATGTCGGGTTTTACTACATGGCCAATGCTGCCGGGCGGCTATTGGGCACGGTGCTGTCCGGCGCGAGCTATCAGATCGGCGGGCTGCCCCTGTGCCTCGGAACCGCGGCTGCCCTGCTCGCGCTCAGCACCTTCGGGGCAAGCCGCCTGCGCGCATCCGACGCCGCACAGCTTGCCAAGAGCGATGCCTAACCTGTGCTGGTCGCCAGTATCCGGCTGATGTCCTTCAATGGTCGCCCCGAAGCCTTGTGCCACGTCGAAAACGCTTCCTGAACCGCCTTCATCGCGCCCTTTGACGTGGGAGGCTTGTCGATCACGCCCTCGGCGATCAACCGGCTCACCACGTCCCGTGACAGGATGTAGCCGTCCACCCCCATGAACCGCAGAAAATATTGCCCCGTCGTGCCACCCAGCCGTGTGCCTTCGGATTTCAGATGCGACAGAAGTCCCGCGAAATCATCCGCACCCCAGCTTGCGACAAAGGCGCCAAAGCCACCATGCGCCTCGGATTGCGCCCGCACATAAACCGCGTTTTCCTGCACCGCACGGATTTTGGGCCCGTGCCGTACAATCGAGGTATCGGTGATCAGGTTGTCGAACCAGCCGTCGTCCATCATCGAACAGGCTCCGGGATCAAATCCTTTGAACGCGGCCTCAAACCCGGGCCACATGGTCTCCACCACCTTCCAGTTGAACCCGGCGTTGAAAATCGCACGGGTCATGGCGGCCAACCAGCGGTCATCGGGAGTCGCCGTCAGCTCCGCGATGGTTTTGGGCGGCTCAAAACCCTTGAATAGTTCGGCCTCCGAACCTTTTCGCTCAACACTGATGGCCAGGATTTCTTCCAATCTGCGCATGATGGTTTCCCTTAGATATGATGCCGGACTTTAGGATCTGCCCACGCGGTTCCAAACAGCCAATCCGGCACAGGCTGTTGTGCGAAAATCGCAGGCCGGTCGCGACCTGTCACCGGTTGCCCCTTGCAACCGCACAGCACGTGCAGGAGTGTATCCGCATGATGTCGAGCAGAACATGTCCCGTCGGGCACCCCTGTGTAATCCGCGCTCATGGGCGTGTCGGAAGGCGTTTCACCCTGCCATTATTATTGATCGCATTGCTGTGCATTTTTGGGGCGACACAGGCCCCAGCCCGGGCGGAACAGGTGACCGTGTTTGCCGCGGCAAGCCTGAAATCCGCGCTGGATGACGTCTCCGACAGCTTCACGCAAGAGACCGGGCATCCCGTGGCGATCTCCTACGCCGGTTCGTCAGTGCTGGCGCGGCAAATCTCGCTGGGCGCGCCCGCGGATATCTTCATATCCGCCAACACACGCTGGATGGACTGGTTGAAAGACAGGCACATGCTCGAACCGACGCCCCAACCGGATCTGCTTGGCAATCAACTGGTGCTGATCGGACACAACGCGCCCGATGACACCGGGGATCTGACGCGCGAAAGCCTGCTGGCGCGTTTAGGGACTGAACGGGTCGCCATGGCGCTGGTCGATGCGGTTCCGGCAGGCATCTATGGCAAGGCGGCGCTGTCCCATTTCGATCTGTGGGAGACCGTGTCGCCACATCTTGTCCAGACCGACAATGTGCGTAGCGCGCTGGCGCTTGTCGCCATTGGCGAAGTGCCCTTTGGCATCGTCTATGCAACCGACGCGCAAGCCGAGCCGCGTGTCGGTGTCCTCGGCGTCTTTCCCTCGGCAAGCCATCCGGATATCCGCTATCCGGTGGCCATCATCAGCGGACGGGCATCAGCGGGAGCCGAAGCCTTTCTTACGTATCTGCGGACCCCCCCTGCCCGCACCGTCTTCGAGCAGCAGGGCTTCACCCTGCTGACTGCAGCGCCGTGATTGGCTGGTTAGGGCCGGACGAATGGCGCGCCGTTGCGCTCTCCCTCAGGGTCTCCTTCTGGGCGACAATCCTCAGCCTGCCTCTGGGGCTCTGGATCGCCTATGTGCTGGCCCGGCGGGACTTTCCGGGAAAACAGCTGCTGAACGGCCTCGTACACCTGCCGTTGATCCTGCCGCCCGTGGTAACCGGCTATCTGTTGCTTGCGACTTTCGGCACGCAAGGCCCCATCGGTGCCGTGCTTGAAAGCCTGGGGATAGTCGTCGCCTTTCGCTGGACGGGCGCTGCCTTGGCGGCGGCAGTCATGGCCTTTCCGCTCATGGTGCGCGCCATCAGGCTGTCGATCGAAGCTGTTGACCCCGGGCTGGAGCAGGCAGCCGCAACGCTCGGCGCCTCGCGAATGTGGGTGTTCGTCACAATCACCTTGCCGCTGATCCTGCCCGGTGTGATTGCGGGTGCTGTTCTCGCCTTTGCGAAGGCCATGGGGGAATTCGGTGCAACCATCACCTTCGTGTCGAATATTCCCGGGCAAACGCAAACCGTTCCCTCTGCCATCTACGCTTTTCTTCAGGTTCCAGGCGGTGAATCCTCGGCCTGGCGGCTGGTCATCGTGTCGATTGTCGTGGCGATGACGGCCTTGCTGCTGTCCGAATGGCTGGCACGTCGCGCCGCCAGAAGGGTGCAGGGCTTATGACCCTTTCCGTTACCCTGCAGCACAGGCTCGAAGACTTCGACCTGGACATTGCATTCGAAGCGCCAGCCGGCATCACCGCACTCTTTGGCAGGTCCGGGGCCGGGAAAACGACCATCATCAATGCAGTCGCTGGCCTGTTGCGGCCCAAGAGCGGGCGTATCGTCTGTGACGGGGTCGTGCTTTTCGACAGCGCCGCGCAGACCATGATCCCGCCACACGAACGCCGGGTCGGATATGTCTTTCAGGACGCGCGGCTCTTTCCGCATATGACTGTGCGCCAGAACCTTGTCTATGGACGCAGATTTGCGCCGAGGACACCGCAACCGGAGGACATGGATCGGATTGTTGATCTGTTGGGCATCGCTCATCTCCTGAAGCGGCGCCCTACAGGTCTTTCCGGTGGAGAAAAGCAACGTGTGTCGATTGGCCGGTCTCTGCTTGCGCGCCCCCGGATCATCCTCGCAGACGAACCGCTCGCCGCATTGGATGACCAGCGAAAGGACGAGATTTTACCGTACTTCGAAAGGCTTAGGGACGAGATTTCGGTTCCGATCCTATATGTCAGCCACGCCGCTGCCGAAGTCGCGCGGATCAGCACGACGGTGGTCGCCCTGGAGGGCGGCCGGGTATCGCGCCAAGGGCCTGCCGCCGATGTACTGAGCGACCCCGGGGTTACTCCCTTGGGCGTGCGTTCTGCGGGGGCCATGTTGGAAGCGCGGGTTCAGGAGCATCATGCGGATGGGCTGACTTCATTGGAGGCCGAGGGTAAAACGTTGCTGCTGCCAAGGGTCAGTCAGCCGACCGGCGAGGTGGTACGCATCTGGATCGAGGCGCAGGACGTGATGTTGGCGACGGAACGTCCGCACGGGATTTCGGCGCTCAATGTGATCGAAACAACGGTAAGTGAGTTGCGGCTGGGCGCAGGTCCGGGGGCGATGGTGCAGCTCTCCTTCGGCACGTCATCCCTTCTGGCGCGGATCACACGACGCTCTGCCGAGGCGCTCGCGCTCGCGCCAGGCACCAAAGTCTATGCCGTGATCAAAGCCGTTTCGGTTGCGCGGAGTGCGATTGGCGACAGGGCCTCTCAAGACATGTGAGCGCCCTCGTGGTGAATGCGCTGTGTGGCTATTTCACCTATTGATAACCCAAGTTCGGATCTCGGAATGCGCCTCGTACGGATCATCCAGAGGTTGCGATCAGGGCGTCTACTTCCTTCCGTGTTGGCATCGAGGGCGCGGTTCCCGGGCGGGTGACCGAAATGCCGGCTGTCGCACATCCGATCTGAACCGCCGAAAGGGGAGACTTGCCCTCGGATAGCGCGGCAGCAAACCCGCCGTTGAATGCATCACCCGCGCCGGTTGTTTCGACGACCGGTCCGGCAGAGACGGCGGGCACCAGACCATGCCCATCCAGATAGGCCCCGCGGGCACCCATGGTGATGATCGGCGTGCCGACGCCAAGATCGCGCAATACCTCGGAGGCGCGTTTCGCATCCGCCTCCGTCTCAACCGTGGTCCCGGTCAGCGCCTCGCACTCGGTTTCATTCGGCGTGACATAGTCGCAAAGGGCGAGCATCCCCTCCGGCAAGGTCGCCGCAGGCGCCGGGTTGAGGACCGTCGGCACACCGGCAGCGCGTGCGATCTCCAACGCCCGCAGGGCTGCTGGCATCGGCTGTTCAAGCTGGGTGACGAAGACATCCGCGCCACGGATCAACTCCGCATTCGCCTCTATTTCCTCCACGTCGATCAGGGCCGCGGCACCGGGCGCAATGATGATCGCATTGTCGCCGGAGCTTTCCTCGATGAAGATGTAGGCGGCACCTGTATAGCTGTCGCCGACCTGATCCACATGCGCTGTAACCCCAGCCTCTGCCCAGGTGTCCAGCGCGAGTTTCGCAAAATCATCCTGACCAAGCTTGGAGATGATATGCGTGTCTGCGCCGATGCGCGCGCAGGCCACCGCCTGATTGGACCCCTTGCCGCCCGGCCCCAAGGCGAAACTGTTGCCCAGGACGGTCTCACCCATCCGCGGCATCCGATCAGCACGGTAAGCCGTATCGGCAACGAAAACGCCAAGTATGACCACCTTGCCCATGGGTCAGCCCTCGGCCTCGGGCGGCACCACGCCCTTGCGCAGGGCAAAGCATCCGTAAAACCGCCGCTCCCCGGTCTGGATCACCGCGTAGGCCTGTTTCGCGCGGTCATAAAACGCAAAGCGCTCGATGCCGAGCAACCTGGGTCCGTCAACCGCATCGACCGCCGCCTGAACTTCTTCCATCACCGGCAGGATGGTGTCCGGTTCGTCCACGACCTCCATCCGCGCCGCGGAATCGTCGACAAAGGTGTCGATCGGGTAGACGGACAGCACCGCGCGGACAACCTCGGCTGCCGGTCGGTCAATCCGCAGCACCTCGCCAAGGACCGTCTCGCGCGCGACGCTGTCGGAAGGAAAGTTGGTGTCCGCGATAATCAGATCATCGCCATGGCCCATCGCCCGCAAGGCGTAAAGCACATCCGCATTCAGGATCGGGTCTATTCCTTTGAGCATTCGTCAGGTCCTTCCTCACTTCGACTGGTACTGTCTAGCACAGCTTTTGCCATCGCGCTGCCAATGGCGGCATGGGCCTCTTCCGTCAGATGAATGCCGTCAACAGGATCAACCTCGGCGACCGCGCCCATATCGGCAAAACCGACACCAAGCTCATGCGCCACATCGCGCAGCAGATCCGCGATCTGGCGTGACTTCTGCGCAGCGCCGGCAAAGGTCTGCGCCATGGCCCCTGCTTCGATGACGGGCACCGGGGCTGCCAACAGTACCTGTGGTGCCCTGGCGTCCGGTCCGCTGTCGTTGCGCAACACATCGATGGCGAGACGGCGCAGTCCAAGGGCGATGTCATGCGCGGACTGGTTGAACCGCGCCTTCAGATCGTTCGTCCCCAACATCACGATGACCAGATCGATTGGGCGATGCGTCTCAAGGAGCACCGGCAGCGCAGTCTGCCCGTTTTTGTGCGGCCCCTCGATGGGGTCGTCAAAAACAGCCGTGCGCCCAGGGTGACCTTCTGCAATTACCTCCCAATCCGGCCCGAGGACGCCCGCCATTACACTGGGCCACCGGATCGCCTTGTCAAAACGCCTGCGATCCATAGCCGACCGCATCGCGCGCGTACCATGTGTGTTGCTGTCCCCGAAGCAGAGTACCGTACGCATGGGCATCCGCGCTATCCGATCCTCTGACCGGTCTGTGCATCGAAGCAGTGCAGATGGTTTGGATCGGGTCTCAGATGGATCGTCTGTCCCGGTTGAAAGGCGTGGCGTTCCCGGAACACCGCCGTGATGTCCTGCGTGTCAAAACGCAGGAAAACCATGGTCTCCGATCCCGTCGGCTCAACGACCTTCACTTCCATGGGAAGCCCCTCCTCCTCCGCTGCCAGCAGGAGATGTTCGGGCCGCACGCCCAGCCGAATGCCACCCGAGCCAGACATGCCCGGCACCGGCACGGCGTGGCCGGAAAGATTTGCAACACCGGCGGACAACTCACCGGCAATCAGGTTCATCGATGGCGCACCGATGAAGGTTGCGACGAATTCATTGGCGGGGTTGTCGTAGAGATCCAGCGGCGTACCGATCTGCTCGATCCTGCCCGCCTGCATCACGACAATCCGGTCGGCCAGCGTCATCGCCTCGATCTGGTCATGGGTCACGAAGACGGTGGTGGTCTTGAGCCGCTGGTGCAGTTCCTTGATTTCCGTACGCATCTGAATGCGCAGTTTCGCATCGAGATTCGACAGTGGTTCATCAAACAGAAAAACCTGCGGGTCCCGCACGATCGCGCGGCCCATTGCCACCCGCTGACGCTGCCCGCCCGACAGATGCCTTGGTTTACGGTCAAGATATTCCGTCAGGCTGAGGATTTCGGCAGCTTCCTGCACCCGGCGCGCGATTTCGGACTTGTCCGCCTTGGCGACCTTGAGCGCAAATCCCATGTTTTCGGCCACGGATTTATGCGGATAAAGCGCGTAGGTTTGAAACACCATCGCGATGTCCCGCTCGGCGGGTGGCAGGTTGTTGACCACGCGCTCCCCGATGGCAATCGTGCCGCTGTTGATCGGCTCCAGCCCTGCGATCATGCGCAGGAGCGTCGACTTTCCGCATCCCGAGGGCCCGACGAGCGCTACGAATTCGCCGTCGGCGATGTCCACGTCTACACCGTGAATGACCTGGGTTGCGCCGTAGGATTTCTTGATGTCCTGTATTCTGACGCCTGCCATGCACTGCCTTCCCCAACTTCGAATTCGGATGCTAGAGAAAGGATTTTGCCTTGTCCACGCCCGGCCTATTGCTTTTGTTGACTTAAGGTAAATCTCGATCATAGTTGAATTTCGTGGGGGGATCACCTGGCGCTGATGATGGAAAATCAGACAAAAAACACGTGCGCCGCCATCTGCCCACCGACACGAAATGTCACTAATCCCGGGAGGATGGATATGAAAGTTGATCTCTATAACTACATCAGGGCTGCGCAGAAGATGAACCGCCGCCAGATGCTGAAAGGCACCGCGGCCGTGGGGGCTGTCGCGATGATGCCGAAGGCTGCAGCCTACGCGGATGGACATGGCAACATACGCGCCGAGATCCTCAAGATCCCGGGCGTCGGTGCAGGCTCGCCCACCGACAGCGATTGGCAGAAAGTAGGTGAGATGTGTCTTGGGGCCACCAAGGAAAACGTGGCGGAGGGAGAATTCGCAGGCGTCGAACTGACCTTCATGGGGCTGAACAACCAGAACCTGCACAACTTCCTGTTCCGTGGCTTTCTGAAGCCTTGGGAAGCCTATACGGGTGCCAAGATCAACTGGATCGACCTTGCGCAGGCGGACTATAACGCGCGGCTGCAACAGTCGATTGCCACCGGCACCGTCGATTTCGACATCATCGAGATGGGGGCGCCCTTCGAGGGCGATGTGCTGGGCCGCGGCATGGCCTCCGAGATGCCGGACTGGGTCAAGGACCAGATCGACATGGATGACTATGTGGACTACCTCAAGGCGCCCGTGGGCACTTGGGACGGCAAGACCTACCGCGTGTCCATCGATGGTGACACCCATACGTTTGCGTACAGAAAAGACTACTACGAGAGCGAAGAACTGGCGCAGGCCTGGGCCGATGCGGGCAATGACACGCCCTGGGCCCAGCCGACCACCTGGGAGGAGGTCAACGCGCAGTCGAAATTCCTGGTGGGCAAGTCCGATCCGCTCACAGGGCTCGATGCGCATGGCTATCTCGATCCGCTGAAAGGCTGGGGGGGCTTTGGTTTCTACTTCCTGGAAAACCGTGCAGCCCCTTATGCCAAGCATCCGGATGATCCGGCCTGGCTCTTCGATCCCGACACGATGAAGCCGCGCGTGAACAACCCGGCGTTCGTGCAGGCCATTCAGGACGTGATGGACCTGATCGCGGCGGATGCCTATCCGGCCGACCAGATCAACGCAGACCCCGGCACAACCGCCTTCCAGCAGTTCCTCGCCGGCACCGGCGGTATGCTGAACTGGTGGGGCGACGTCGGTTCGTCGGCACGGACGTCCGACACCTCCGTTGTCGGCGATGTGGTCGGGTTCGACATCAACCCCGGCTCGGCCAAGGACTGGAACTCTCAGACTGGCGCCTGGGAAGAGACGCCCAAAGGCTCCCCCAACAACGCCTATCTCGGCCGGGGCATCTACGTCATGGCAACCGTCGATAGCGACGACAAAAAGAAAAAGGCCGCATGGTCTGCCGCCGCGCATCTGGGTGGCAAGGATTTGTCTCTCTGGGCCTCCGCCTACCCCTCGGGTTTCCAGCCCTATCGTCAGTCGCATTTCAACTATGATGAGTGGGAAGAGGCCGGCTATGACCGCGCGTTTGTCGAGGATTATCTCAGCTCGAACGCCGACAGCTACAATCATCCCAACGCGGCGATTGAACCGCGGATTCCGGGTATCTTCCAGTATTACTCCGTCGCCGAAGACGAATTGGCAAAGGGCTATGCCGGGCAATATGGATCGGCGCAGGAGACAGCCGATGCGATCGCTGCAGCCTGGGAGAAGATCACCGATCAGATCGGTCGCGAGAACCAGATCGCGCTTTACAAGGCGTCGCTGGGTCTCTGATCCCAGCCACCGTCAAAGCCTTGAAAACCAAGGGCGCCGAGAGAATCGGCGCTCTTTTTTTCGGCAAAGAATCGCCACTCCATGGTTCAAACACAAGGAGACGGCTTAATTCCGCTCAAGAGCCTCAAAGCATTGGCAAAAATCCCCACCGCGGCTTGACAGAGCCTAAATTTGCAAAATTTCGGGGCCCGATTTCGTTACCAAATTGTTAACGCAAACAGATAAACCTTACGGCCCCGATTCAACTCAAGGTAGGTAAGTATCTATTTTTAAACGCCTTTAGGCACTTTTCCGAGGCCGAATTATGTCAACAATTCGTTGACACCTTTCCGCCTGGTCCGTATTTTTGACGTCGGGGCAGGCAACGTATTTGCCTGCACACTGTAGTAAGGGGAACTTATATGAAGAAGATTTTATCCATTTCTTGTTTGATTGCCGGGCTGGCAACAGGTGCACAAGCTGCAACCCTGTTTTCGGGCTCGACATCCGGCCAATTCAATACGCCGGGCGTGAGCAACAGCTGTACATACAGCACAAGCATCGGCAACGGCGTTGCTTGGGGTGAAGCCGGGAGCTGCCCGGATTTTACCGGCTCTGACTCGCACAGCCGGCTTTTCGTGTATGACTTCGACTTCAGCGAAGAGATCGAAGGTCACGAGCAGGTTCAGATCGGTCAGATCTCCTGGAGAAACAACCGGAACCCTGCCCGCAGGACAGAGGACTTCAATGCCGACGTCAACCTGGCGCTCGACATCGATAGCCCGACAAATGCGAGCTTCTCCGAGTACCTGTGGAATCTGATCGAGAACACGCCGAACCCGACAGGTGACGAGATCACCACTTTCCGTTGGGATGACTACGGTCTGGACGTGCCTTACGTCCTGGACGGCGGTCTGCGGATTGACTCGTTCTCCTTCGGCCTGATCGGCAACACCAACGGTGAATCGCTGGTCATCTCGCCTTATGGTGACGGCCTGCAGTTCGACTGGGCCAACAAAGAGGCAAACTGGTCCGATCTGGCGATCTACGCAAACGTGTCCGAAGTGCCGCTGCCCGCAGCCGGCTGGATGCTGATCGCCGCAGTTGGCGGTCTGGGTGCGATGCGTCGCAAGCGCAAGCAAGCCTGAACGGCTGACGTCATCTCATGACACACCAGAAAGGCGGTCTTCGGACCGCCTTTTTCTATGTCCTGACGGTGACCGAAACACCCATCTGTCAAAAATGACCTGAGCAGTCGTTTGTTGCTTAACAGGCCGCCGCAGCACCGCTACTCTGATGCCATGAATACTGAAGGCGACCTGCTGCATACCGTCACGGCGGACGATATTTCCGACACACGCAGGCGTCTGGGTCGGGTGATGGTCTGGGGGACTGCTCTGCTTGTGCTGGCGCTGGCCACCTTGCAGTTCGCCCATGAAACAGATCGTACCACGCTTGGGTTCGACACATGGCGACCGGTGCTCTTTGCCTATCTGCTCTGGGCGACGGCACTCTGTTTCGCGCAGGTGGTCGTGAATGGCGAGAAAGGCAAGCGGACGCTCTTTGTCTTGCCAGCGGCTCTCTTCGTGATCAGCCTCGTGATCTTCCCGCTGCTCTTTGCGCTCTACATCTCCTTCACCGATTGGAATCTCGCTTCGCTGGACGGCGCGCGCCCCTACGGCTGGGGCAATATGCGCCTGATGTGGGGCGATGCGTTTTAATGGACTGCGCTGAAGAACATGGTCTACTACGTGGCCGCGGTCAGCGTGGAGTATGTGATCGCCTTTGGTCTCGCGCTGCTGTTGAACGCACAGATCCGGGCGCGCAAGTTCTTTCGGGTCGTCTTCCTGCTGCCGCTGATGCTGAGCCCCGTCGCCGTGTCTTGGATGATCGGCAAGTCGATGCTGGAGGTGCGCTTTGGCCCGGTGTCGCGTCTGGTGCGCGAATTGGGGTTCGAGCCGAGCTTCTTCGGCACACCCGAGATGGCACGATTCATGATTATGGCGATGGACGCCTGGACCTTCATCCCCTTCATGATGATCATGCTGCTCGCCGGCCTGCAGGCCCTGCCGCGCGAGGTCATCGAAGCCAGCAAGGTCGATGGGGCCAGTGGCTGGCAGAGCTTCAAGGAGGTGATCTTTCCGCTGATGTTGCCGGTCTCGGTCACCGCCATTGTGATCCGTGTCATCTTTAAGTTCAAACTGGCAGACATCATCATCAATGTGACCTCGGGTGGGCCGGGAGGTGCCACAGACAGCGTGACCAGCTTCATCTTTCGGGAATACCGTGATCGGTCGAACGTGGGTTACGGGACACTGCTGGCGGTCATCTATCTCATCCTCATCATCATCTTCGTGACAGCCTTCCTGAAGCTGGTGAGCCGCTGGATGGAGCGCCCGGCATGAGCGCGATTTTCAAGGATCATGCCGCGGACCGGCAGGTGCGGGTCAAATGGTGGAGCAGTCGCGTGGCAATTTACGCCGCACTCCTACTCTGGGCCTTTGTCTGCCTTTTCCCGATCTACTGGACACTGACCACCTCTTTCAAACTGGCACCAGATGTGATG
>ERZ1740065.1182-NODE-1182-length-15356-cov-11.084439_pt1 | contig 15356 bp, 8 predicted proteins | sample MGYA00581738_ERZ1740065 | MGnify/ENA primary metagenome ERZ1740065 (study PRJEB43018, sample SAMN04849749) | marine metagenome | isolation source: floating plastic debris | place: Pacific Ocean | collected 2008-09-01 | study: EMG produced TPA metagenomics...
GTAAATCAGGGCCGCCGGCAGGACTATTACTGGCGCAAAAGAGGACTAATCCCGGCTCAATACCGGCCCGCCGTCCGACCTGAGAAAACATAATGGCAAAATTTTGTTATAGTATAAGTGATGGACAGGGGGAAGTGATGGATCACAGTTTTGATACGTTGTCAACTATTTACCAACGAATACACCATCGATTAATGATTTTCTGAAAAAATTGATGACATCTAGACCCAGAATTTGTGTTTTGATTGCTTTTGCACTTCATAATGCAACCACAGTGCCTGTCTACATGTATATCGCCAAAGCCCATTTTAAGTCTGATTTTTCACATTTATGATAGCCACGTCCAGAAAGGTATAGCTGTAACCTGCTTGCGATCTTAAAATCTATGATCTTGAAATCTATGAATTTGGCCTGTGAATAATCGTATAATTGACTCATTGATTATGTAGAGTTACTAACAGAAATCAGAAAGAAACCCTAAATCTAGGCCCTTTTTCTCACCCCCTAGTGACGGACCTCTCAATCGATAACTTTCCGTTTTCAAAGAGATTTCCATTTAATTGAATGTAACATGTTGAAGGCGCACCATGCTTGGATTTCGTAATGGTGCCTTCATGCAATGAGACACATGTTCGTAGTAAAGTTCTTGAGCCTGAGAGGAAAAATATCAAATCACCTGGTTACCAGTTAAATAGAAAAAAAATACTGACACACCCCTTCCCATTAGATGGGAGCAAAAAGGATTGAGCTATAGCTCATGACTCACTGTTGGAGGTCCTGCGATCTGTGCAGGGAGGCAGATCATCGGCCTGTGGCTCTGAGGGTGGGTAGACGTATGTAGATACCAAATCTTGATGAGTTGACGAGCTTTTGCTACAGAAAGTGAGAGAATGAGCATTTTGCCTGATCACTCCGGTCAGAATAATAATTATTCAGACTCACAACTTTCTTGCTACACAAACAATCACGACAACTATGATCAGTATGAGCGCAGAGCCTGCAACGGACAATCCAACGGTGATGGTGTCTAGTGAGTGCGGGGCAGCCGTTCCCTGTTCTCTTGTAGTAGACTCATCTATGTCATCAAAAGAGAGAGAAGAATGATTAGAAGAGGAATATACCTGCTTACATCCTGCTGTTATTATGAGATTGAATACGCGCTCTTCAGGAACAAACTGGGAGAGACCACCGCAGTGGTAGATACTGTGACTGAAAGAGAGTGGCTGAGAAAGCAGCGTGACGGAAAAGTTCACTAATATTATTTTATCATCGGTTCTCTGGTTAACTAGATCCCCGTACAGTAGATGTGCGATCGTGCAATAATAGGATGCTAACCTGGCGGTCCAGTGGATATGGAAATGGACGCAGCAGGACCAGATCCAACTGAGTTCTCAGCCACCACATCGCAGCGAACTGTTGAACCAGGTTCAAAGCCGCAGACTGAAACCTGAGTAAACGCTTGAGCTTCCTGCTTTAGGTCCGGGTGTAGAGTTTCGCTCGTCTCGGCACAACCGTACTATCAGAGGAGAAAGATAATGTTTTCATAGCTAGGCTTTTGCGAGGAGGGGCGGAGCCTAGTTGGGCAGTAGTTGAAAGGTGACTTTCACTGTTAAGATGGTATTGATGAAGCTTTTTTGAGCTGTACTACTCATGTCTATGGCATTTAAAACAGCCTATCTTCATTTAATTACATATATATGTATTCATCAAAGAAAGAAATACTTGATAATGGTGTATGTTGCAATGGGTTTCTTCCTACATTTAGGTTGACTAAAGGCCTGGAAACACACAGCTATATTTTAAAAGACGAGTCTGACTTTTAACAGCCTCTGACCCGGCACCTGATGGCAGACAAAGAGGTGTTGAGTTCACAAATGAGAGTAATAAAATACTGTGACGTAAAATACAAATTGTGTTATGAAAGGGGACTGCAACTATTAAGTGAAGCAGTGCACATTTAGAACATAAATAAAGGAAGCGAGTTATGATAGCCATATAGTGTGTACACTGGGGGAAGTACTGCATCATCCGATGAGTCATGTGGAAATGACGGGCAAAGAGAGACGAAAATGTTTACCTTGTAGTCCTCAATGGTGATATTCCCTTGCTCCGGAGGTTGAAGCGTCAGGGAAATACACGTGGAGTTGCTGTTAGCTGAGATCACTGGCTTTTCATTTGGTGCTGCGGCAGATCGTGCAATAAAATTAAACTCAAATTACAAATCAAGATGGGAAATAACAGGTCCATTGCTCTAACATTCTAGAACTCAGTGGGGTAGAAGTTATGTGCCTTTAACAGCCCACCCATTTACTGGCATGTTCAATAAGCTGCAAAGTTCATTAGACAGGCAATGACACCAGTCAATCCTCTCAGATTTCCCGGCAGACACCTGTATTTTAGCTAGCAGAATATACGGTAAATATTGCAATGATTGGTTTTCTAATGTCATGCTATGATTTACTTGATAGGTCTTGCTCATTTGATCTTAGAAATTATTCCAGAATCTCAGCTTTTTGGGGTAGAGGTTTTGAACTATGACTTCTCAAGCTTCAGAAAAACTGAATCCCCAGTGTTTTCAGACATGTTGACATGTATGCAGGCAATCATATCGCGAAATGAATATCTGAGCATAAAATTGCTCAATATTCTTGAAGCAAAGCTGATTATAATGCATATGAATTAACTAAGCCAGTAGGCTTTTAAACTTACAAAGAAGTAGCGCAGTGAACTGTTGAGTCACTGGGTTCAACGATATGAATCCCTTGTTGTTTCTGGCCCAGACAGAGACTGTGAATGTCTCCTCACTATCCACATAGAACTCATTAGTGGTAGAATTGTAGTTAGTAGAATCTTGTTCTGGAGTCTGAAGTCTGTATGAGTTGGGTGTCATGAGGCTCTCACAGTTCAGAAGCAAGGGGGCCTGTTGAGGGAAAGAGAGAGATGTTATGCATCAAGACCTACGAACAAGGCAAGGAAGCAATGAAAATAACATATTGAGAAGACACTTGCTAATCTTGCCTGACCTTAGAATCAAACCACTTTATTTAAATTCCTATGCTAAGAAAGATTTAGTTTAAAATCTCCTCTTCCCTACGTCTCATGTTAGTTGGGAATCAAGTATGCAATCATCATATTCATAACAGCAGCATTTCATACTTTCCACGAGATGCGGTATCTCCATCTCTCTCTGCCAGAGTCACTGGTCTTATTGATTTCAAGCACTTCCAGATCAGTCGGAGGCAATGGAGCTGTAACAGAGGTTAACCATGTTTCTATTACAACCAAAACTGTAGCACTCATTTCACACTTACCATCGCAACCAGTTCTGACAGATGATGATGCAGCCTGACCACTACCTGCAGTATTGTAAGCCTTGACACGACACTGTACCAACTGATATGGTGAGTAGTCGCAAGCGACCACATCGGTTACCTGCTTTCCTACCTGTGTCCAGGTAGAATGTGGTCTACATCGGTACTGCAAAACAACAATGTGAGTTTGGTTGAAAATATCAGCGAGTCAACGACAACCTTGACCCATCATATGCCGCTATTTTTTACGTTTAGGTTTCTGAGAGGAGCAGAGAACATTGTCGAGCAGGAAGCATAATGTCAGGTTTTAGGCTTGAAATCTAAGAACCAGCTGTAGGAATAGAATACAGTTGCTTATGCAACACAGTGATGCCATACAATCAGTAGCAAACCTTGTATCCTGAGAGTCTGTTAGGGTACAGGGGAGGAGCCCAGCTGAGTGTAACGCAGGTAGAGTTTATGACAGACAGGCTGATTTTGAGAGGTCTGTCTTGAGGAGCTGAAATCAAATGTAAAATCCTTGAAGTGCTGGGCAATGTCATCCTACCATAACGCCAGATACCGGTGAACAGGTCTGAATAATGAGCTCTTCGGAGCGCGCAGTGATATTCAACCAATGGGCATTCAACCGATTGGTGAGCGTCCAACTGCAGACTCTGTAACAGTGAACCACTGGAACTCACACAGTTGTGGCGCCACTTTAGTAAGAGAGACATTCTCTGAAGAAAGGAATCCCTCGGTGTCTCTGGCCCAGACAGTAACTGTAAATGTCTCCTCGCTGTCTACAGTGACAATGACCGTGCTGTTGGCATAGTTCTCCTTTGTTATGTTGACAATCTGAAGCTTGTATGGATGGATCTGATGAAGGCCTCCACAGCTCAGTCTCAATGGAGCCTGATTAAGTAAATCAAGTTATACGACAATATCTCATAGAGATTCATAAGTTAGTGATTCATTCCTCATATTTTAGTCCTATAAGTCCAAATAGTTCCACATTGAATAAAAGATCTTTAGTTTTTCTGTCAGCCTTGGATTTCATGGGACAAGTTGGTACACCACTTTAACAATGCGCTATCCTAATACCAGCAGCGCTCCAGAGCTGGCCTATGTCAAGCCAAAGAGTGCTAAGGGTAATAGATCGATTCCATGATTTCATGCCATATTTCAAAGATGAGCCGTTTCACGTCATCTTCACTGCCTGCACACTGTATGGTCGTGGAAGGCAAAACAATCAAGAGTCAATTGAGTCGTCATATTCTGATAACTAGAACCGGTTCTCAGCATTGGAGCCATTGGACTACTCTGTAGTCCAACCTGTCAGCTAAATTGAGCGCTTCTTTTCGGTTCAAAATTGAAGTTATTATGAGTATAAAAGACTTGACACTTAACCTTTGACCCCATAACCTCTCTGCTGAAAAGTTCAAACCATCGACTCACACTTCAGTCAGAAGCGGGTGCGGCTCTGCTTAGGCTACCACCTATCTTTATTTAAGCAGGGGTGTTCCTTATCTTACTAACATGTTTTTCAGTGTGATTGCCCTATACCTATGCACTCCCATGGTATCAGTAGCAACATCCACTGCTCGTACACGCTGCACTATCTCACAGGAAACTCAAAAACCTCTCTTTTATCATACTCTCATTGATACAAATGTGCGGCATGTGCAGGAATGGGCACACACATGTGAGGGAGTGTGCGCGAAATTCGACAGGAGAATGACAAAAACCCAAAATCCACTAGTTCTTATTTTTACTTCACTTAGTTTTGAGCATCAAAAATGTCCACTTAGCTTTAAATGAGACAGTATTCTGCAAGAAACCCTCGGTATCACTCCAGACTTGAACCACCTGCAGCATACAGCATTTTTTACTCTTACGTCAGCAGGGGCGTGTATTCATGCGCGCCTGCATTACGCCGCATTTAGTCCGCAATTAGTACAGGTGCGCATGAATAGGCGCGCATGCCGACATAAGAGTAAAAAATGCCGAGCTGACTACCTAGAGCGATAAATAACACTATGACATTCACTCTAAAAATTTGCCGATAGCCAGTTATATAGGCTCCAGTAAGCAATGAGCGGGTGCGGCCTATTGTGGTTTATGTAATGCAGGGTCACAAATGGCGAATTTTCTAAACTCCGGCAGAACATGTGAGACCCTGAAGTCTTGTGAAGGGTACAGCAACTTTCAAATAAATTGAAAGGTAATTTATCCTATGACATCATCCCAATTGGTATGGTATATGTGAGCTAAGGAAAAGGGTTCCATTGCTGGTAGTACATCACCTCCCAGGTAGCTGTGTAGCTCCATCTAACTCTGCCTGAGATGGTTACTTTGATTGGCTGAGATAAGGTCAGATTACGAAGAGGTGACGGAGCTGTAACACACAGCTAATATGGTTAACTGTTACTGTCATTCACTGCGGGACTAGTCTAACTGTTTTACCTACCTGCTTTGCCAGTGGTGACTCTAGATGATGAGGCAATCTGACTGTCTCCGGCATCGTTGTAAGCCTTGACGTCACACTGCACTTGCTGACAGGGGGAGTGACCACACACTGTTGCCATAGTTACTGATTTTCCGAGTTGTCTCCAATTGAGGCCTGATGCGCATCGATACTGTTGGACAGAGTGAGAGCGGGGCGTAAATTGAGGAGAATTTGAACTAGGAATGAAGTTTTGTATTCCACTCGGATTTCTGTTTAGGTGTATTACATTTAATTCACGGCATTATCACCGACGTCCAGTACCATTTCTTATCTTGATTGCAAAACTAAATCTTGGGTTTCAGCCGGCTGAAATCTGCTGAACCGAAAGTCAAATTTCCGAGGAATATATAAATTACCACTCAGTGAACTCTATAGAATGTCATGGAAAGGTAAAGTATTTCATGGATCGTCTCATTCTCCCATTGACTCGTACATGCAGCACATGCAGGCAGTTTTAGGGGTGTGTGCATGCCTGTTCGAGAGTGTGCGCTAGCATGTAGTAAAAACTATGACCAGCAGTGTACCTTGTATCCTGAGAGTCTGTTAGGGTACAGAGGAGGAGCCCAGCTCAGTGTCACGCAGGTAGAGTTGATGGGTGATAGGCGGGTGTTGACTGGTGTGACTTGAGGAGCTGAAATGAAAAGCGGTATAGCTAACAAGGATCGAACCAAAGTTAACGTGACGAAAGACTGCAGGTAAATCCAGGAGCTGTTGATGCCACCTAGAATATGGATAAAAGAAAGTATTTTTAAACCATTGTGCTCTGCAGAATGATTTAGATGTTCTTGAACATTGATCATATGCTCTACTTCTAAAATGACTTATGAGTGAACCATAATTCATGTAGCATCAATCTGCTTCACGTCTAAAATGCAATGAAATCAAAGTAAGTCATGCTAATGTTTCCTTGAGCACAAACCTTCAGTCAGAAAGACAGCACAAACCTTCAGTCGGACAGACAGCACTAACTGTGAGCTGGTTGCCAAGTATACACAAGGATATTAACGGAAATGTCTTTTTTATACTGCCTGAAACTTTGACAAAACAGGGTGTGCAAAATGTTGATGATGTCACACTATATCTAATGCCAGTTAGCATTTAGCAGTTTGTGACAATAAACTGTGAGATGTGGTGCGAATTTTTTAGAGTTTCACTCAGGTGTACTATCTGATGTGTACTTCGATACCAGTAGTCACTGGGAGGATAGCAACTGCTTGACGAATTGCGTTGGTGTAAATCAGCAGATTATTAGACCTTTGTGAATCTCTCGCCGATGTGAGCACATGAGGGCATATGCACGCGTATGTGCAGGAGGAGGGGGAGAGTCTGCACGTATCAGCGGGAGATTCACAACAACTGACTGTCCAAGATTTGGGTCAAAGACTTTGGCTTACCTAGCTGTGGTGAAGTTATGTTCAGAGAGGCTGCTGAAGATGTCAACCCTTTGTTGTTTCTTGCCCAGACAGACACTGTGAAAGTCTCCTCACTATCGACACAGAATTGATTTTGTGCATAGCGGTACTTGATAGCTTCATTCGCTGTAGGAGTCCGGAGTTGGTACGGTTTTGAGTTGTGGAGACTTGCACAGTACAAATATCTGGGAGCCTACAATGACAGAGTATGATAACCCCATGTAGTTCCACTGTCAATATTCCTCACCTAAAAAATTGTCTTCATTTGTTGACTCTACTCCTACTTTTAAAAAATGGAATAGCACACGCAGGGAAAATCACTGAAAGTTGATCTGATATCTTTCTTAAAGCAAATTTCCTAAGCCAGTCTGCTTTCTTCGAACATTCGGTTTTGGGTTGAAACTGAGGGAAATATTGCTTGGTGTATTAGTAACTCCTTTGGTAGAGAATCGATGGGAGAAGACATAGTGATCAAATCTACTGATCCCTGGGTCTGAATTGGATCCTGAAATGAGACACCTGATGCTGAATCCACAAATCGATTAATCAGTTGAATCGAATCCCGGAGAGAGAGAGAGAGAGAGAGAGAGAGAGAGGGGGGGGGGGGAGAGAGAGAGAGATCTGTGAGATCAGGAGATCTGTACAAATATATCTTAACTTAAATGAATGATCTGATCCTTGAAAATCACGAGCAATTTTTTTATGAAATGCTGAAGGATATTTCCTCTTTTTTCTAAGCAGCAGAGTTTTTCAAGCTCAAAATTCCACAAAATGAGTTTAAAATGCTGAAACGTAGTAATACACAGGCCATGGGACTTCAGAGGATGTATGGAATAAATTACAGACATCGTTGAGCTTTGAGGCTGGTCCACACTATACGTATTTTCAAGTGTTATTTGCGGGCAAAAATTTTTGGTACACACCAGCAGTGCCCACACTCGTAAGCAAACTGGCCATAATGATCTAGAGAGCCAATCAAAAATTTTCTTGAAATTTTGTGCTTTGCTGATGCCGCCGCGCATAGTCGCCTATTTTATAATATATGTTATATTATTATATTATATTATATTATATTGCCTATTTTCCGGGAGCTAGATGGCCAATCAAATAGTGCTTACAAATTCAAACATTTCAAAAGTAGTCTGCGACAGTTAAAGCTGATGCTCGCAAGCTGAAAATAGAAAGGAGTTTGTCATGAGCGTGACCATAGCGTGAAAATACATCTAGTATGAACCAGCCGTTATAGGTGATCAATAATTGCACTGAATCTGAGTATTGTTCATTTACAGAAGGCATCTGTTCGCGAAGGAGACTTGTGATGAGAGCAACAATCGCCTGCTACTTGTTTAATAGCTTAAATTCATGAGCCTTCATTTAGGACCAATTTTAATTCATAACAGCTCCGCCCTCATACCAACGAACTCTCGCACAGAACTCAGCATCTAGCAGTATTGCGCTCAACACACAGTGTTACAAAAGATTAGTCAGCCAACTACTGATCTTTACATTACAATTAAGAATAGACCTGCCACCTGAAATTCATTGGAACCTCTCTCATCTCAACTGAAAAACAGTTGGTATTCATAAATTCTTTGTGATGAATGCATTAGGTGGTGCTATTCCTCCTCTGTTGAATGAGTTCTGTCCCAATGATCTAGCTTAGTTATTATCAGATAAATAATCATTTAAGCAACGGCTTGTTCACTTACAGGATAAAAGTTGTTACATAGGAATACCTGGAATGTATTTTACCTTTCCATGACATTTTCGCCAATCTAAACAAGCTACCTTTTGGTGGAATTTTTTGGCAGGGAAATCCATCTATTAAATGAATGACTATGCGGATTGCTACTACAGATCCTACCTTCCATGAGACACCATATCTCCATCTCAACCTCTCAGAATCGTTCGCAGAGATCAGTTGATACACTTGTAGATCTGTCGGCGGTGATGGAGCTATGAAAAAGATTTGATATGATTCACTCAGCGACTGATGTTATCCATAAGTCAAGATATCACAATCACCTGCGCAGTCAGTCCTAACAGACGGTGGGTTGGCAGGTTGACTGTCTCCAGCGCTGTTGTAGGCCGAGATGTTACACTGTACTTCCTGATACGGTGTGTACTCGCACACTGTCACATTGGTTACTGTCTTCCCTGCTTGGCTCTGATTAGAGTAATCAGTGCACTTGTACTGAAACAACATGTGTTTTACAGTAGATTGTCAGCATTGGTATAAAATGCTAGTTAGCATACGATCTCTCAAATCATAGCTGTATACAACTGTAGCCTCTAAGATAGCTTACCAGAGGTTGGTCATGCGTTTATGATGTCAGACACATGCTTCATAGCATAACATTACCTTGTAGCCAGAGATTCCGTTAGGGTACTCTCTATCCTCCCAGGCCAGTTTTACACAGGTTGAGTTCTCTGGTAGCAAAGTTACATTTGGTTTGAGGTAGGGAGCTGTGTCAATGGAGATAAACTGATCGTAAGCAACTCCAACGCAACCAGAGAAGATCTAACATTTGAGTATGATTAGGACTGAAGAGAGCATGCATACGGAGCCGTGGTGCAGTGACCTTCAATGACACAGGAGACAGAGATAGCATTCCGGCGCTGTTTCTGGACCAAACCGATACTGTGAATCTCTGCTCACTGTCTACGAGGAAGGTCACACTTGTAGATGAGTAGTAGGTCTTGTTAGTAATACGAGATGATACCACAACGTTATATTGACTATCAGGGTGAAAGCCGGCACAGTTCGACTTGGATGAAACCTAAAATGTGAATAGTAGTAACTGTGGCAGTCACTGGAACCTCCCAAAAAGGACAATACTGGGCTAAAAACACATGGATACCAAACATTCTTGGCAAGTTGGCTACGAGGTTTAAGGGCTTTGCTTTTGTTCAAGATTCATGTACTTTGCTATCCTCATTTTCTGCAGAGTGTTACGGACATGGTAAGAGCTGCAAGCTTTCAAAGCAGTGTACAGGCATAATTAGTTACTTCATCTCGTTATGTTTAGTCATCCTCTAAATGGCCAGTGAGCTCTGAGTCATGTGGTAAGGAGATATCTAGGAATATGGGAGTATAGAGGACCATGAAATAAGTTACATGACGGTCATGTTCAGTGATACTAGTTGCTTTGAGAGTTGTGTGCACATGCATATTGACTGCATCGCTGTGTGTTTGGTCAGTTCTAATATATGTCCAGTGAGTTCTGAGGCATTCAATGGGGAAACATTTACGAGCGTCAAATTGTAGAGGAGAATGGAGGAGGCTACATCATACGTATTTGCTCTATCATTATTCTACCTTCCAGCTGGCTGTGTAAGACCATCCGTATGTGTTAGATGTAATTACTCTCAATGGAGCCTTGACCTGTAGGTTGCGAGGAGCTGTTGGAGCTGAAATGAGCACAACTCATCAATAAGGGCAATGGAGTCACAGATCTTGCCGTAATGGATAAATTATTGGATAAATATTGCACTTACCTGCACAATCGGTCCTGAATATAGGTGATGAGGCAGTTGAACTGTCTCCAGCCCCGTTGAAAGCCTTGACATCACACTGTACTTCTTGATACGGAGAGTAGTCACACACCCACGCACTGGTTACCGACTCATTAACTGAGCTCCAGGTAGACTGTGACGTACAGATGTACTGAAAACAGAGGTTGAGGTCAGGATTATCCATCATCAATCTATCAGCTGTGTCCAATGGACATAAATGTCATCAGTGCAGACGAATGTCATATGACACCTCATTGGTGACTCTTGACCAAGTTAATTTAATTATCACGAGATCATAGACTTCTGGAGCAACTATGTGATTAGATGTCATTGGTAATGTAAATGCATTCCATCGTATGGAAATCAAGTTTCAGTCAAACTGATAGAAATCTAAAACCTCACCTTGTAACTAGTCAGTTTGTTATTGTACTGCGGAATCTTCCAGCTTAGCTTTATACAATGTGGGGAGGCTGATTTCAAAGTCAAGTCCTCCGGTTGCTTATACGGAGCTATATGAACAGCGGGTATAAGTTCTCATATACAGACCACACAGATCAGTATCAATCCATCAATCAGAGCTTTGATCGTTCGTGGAAGGTACAGAAACGCTAAGACAACAGGCATGATCCTATGTAGATATACGGGTGGGCTTATGTTGAATGACTGACCTAAATGTGCCATGAAACATTGTGTCATAAACTTAGACTTAACTGCAGCGAAAGCATAATAAGTGCCGACAAACATAGGCTTAAGATTAGGTGGTTATATAATGGTAGGACATCCTGGTATCAAAGGAATCAGCAAGAGAAGAGCTTCCTGATCATTGTTAGGGAGTTATCCTACCTATATCACCTGTATCGGCCGAAATGCTGTTTTAGATGTTATCTCCCCTTGAATATAGTGCTGGAGATAGGCAATAGCTGGTCCTTATGATGTAATAAGGACTAACGCACTGATTGGCTGGTTCGGTGGTTGCGATGTAACTACAGCAGCAAGGTCCGCACTACCAGCAGATGTCATCTCTTGTGGTAACCAGCAATAATGCTCTATCGTTGACGACTAAAGCACACCCGCTGGGAATTACCCCAGTTCCATTGCTGACAACACAGCATTGATGTTCACCAACACTCCGGGATTTCAAAGATTTATTCCACAGATTGAGCTTGAAGGAGGCGGAGGGAGGGAGGCAGAGGGAGGGAGGTAGAGGGAAGGAGAGAGGTAGAGGGAGGGTGGAGGAGAGGCAGGAAGGGGAAAAGTGAGGGAGGGGAAGAGTGAGGGAGAGGAGAAAGGGAGAGGAGGGAAGAGGAATGGGGAGAGAGAGGGTGAGAAAGAGAGCTTCTTCTCAGGCTATCCTCTAATGGGCTCTTACTGGGTTTCTGTGCAAAAATTCTCATCTCTCAGTCAGCTGTGGTTATGACTCAGAGGCAGAGGGTGTGAACTACCAGTTTCTCTCACAGAACTGCAATGAAACTGGTGTGCAACTGACCACTACATCCTAACACCATAGCTTCGGTCAATAGACATCACACATTCTATTCTACTAATATCCAAACATAAGAATATCAAAATACCACAGTCCCTACCCGCAGCCCATTATCTAACCGAGGGACCCATACCTCATATCTAACTGAGGGACCCATACCTCATATCTAACCGAGGGACCCATACCTCATATCATACCTCATATTTACCTCAAAAGGTGACAGCTGCTTATTAGTTTATCCTTACGAAAAACATACAGAGAAGTTTACTGCGGGAAAGGTGGATCCAAAGACTCCTGATGTACTGACCTCTAGTTAACGTAGTATTTGAACTTGAAGTATGCTTAGAGTTCAATGTTTGGTGGATATTTATGTGCTAAGTTAGCGACTCAACTTCAAGCACTTCTAAGGAACCGCGGAGTCGACTGCACTTGTTTACGTGTAACTGAATGACAGACAAAAACACTAATTACTGGACAACATTAGCTATTTTTTGCCAGCCGCAAGACATTTTCAGGGTGTTTAAAAATTCTATAGGGGCGCATCGCCCCTGGCGCCCTGCTGGGGGGAATCCTGGTTGACCCTATGCAACCGGCTGATGACCTTAGGGTTTTCCCTAGGTCTCCCCATGGGGAGAGGGGGAATGGGAAACTGGCAACATGAGACAACTCCTGAAGGAATTAGTATTCTTCAAACCATAGGAACTGAGCTATCAGGAGAAGATAACACTTAATTCAATCGGATATTAATCAGATTCCTTTGATACCAGGATGTCCTGCCATTATATAGCCAGTGCATGTAAAACCAGTGGAACATGTCAACTTCTGTGCCAGAAAATTTACCTAATTGAGGAGCTGTTACAGTCAGACTAGCACTTTCCGATACCAGACCCTCGTTGTTCCTGGCCGACACAGACACTGTGAATGTCTGCTCACTGTCTATATAGAGGATCACACTGGTAGACGGGTAAGAATCATCGTATACTCCTGGAGCTGTCAGTCCATATGGTCGGGTCGGGTGGAGGCTGGCACAGTTCAGTTCAGATGGAGCCTAGCATAATAAAAATAATAAGCTAAACATAGATGGCGTTGAGTGTGACAGGTGCCTGGAATAGTACAAACAATTAGGATTGAATTGACGCGACAAGGATTGATGTGGATTTCTAACTTGTAGATTACAGGGCTGTTATACATAACTGTAACACAGTCAGCATATGATGACATGTATCCGAGTCATATGAGGCAATAATACAACTCCCTTTCATACCTGCACTCTTTGGTAAAAACAGAGAGTCGTTTCATAACTAAACGACTCTCCAAACCATATTTTCATGCTGCTAAGTAAGCACTTTACTATCATTCTTTATGTTTCCTTACTCTCCTATTGGCAGACGCACTGGTTTGATAAGTGCAGTGTTAAGCTGATGCTGGTATTATGGTAGTACTAAACCCTTGGTGTAATACCGGCGTATGAAAACGCTGTACCTACCCATAGGAGAAGGAAAAATGATCAGTCGTTGAGAGTGCTAATTTCCTCGATTATTGTTGATGAATGGTTGGAAGTCGTGGTAGCTTTAAATATCTCACTTGGATCACGAACCAAAACCCATGTTTCATATTTAGACCATTAGAAATTAGTCGTACGTTCTCTCATGTATAGAGATCAGAGCTTACACCGTAATCCCTGATTACTAGGATTCAAATGAGCTGAGGGCAACAGAGAGTAACTAGTCTTAGTTGAACCGATAGTGAGTAGTCTTAGTTAATTTTGCTTTTATACTCCCCATTTATTTTTTATTGACCAAACACTCGACAGCAGGAAACATTTCATTCGTCTTCATTGAAGTAACAAAGGTACACACATACATACATAGAAATTAATTGGGATACCAAAGAATAACTTAATAGTGAGAGAACTGACCTTCCACGATATTCCATATATCCATCTCTCTCTGCCTGAGTTGATTGCTTTGTTGTGTTCCGAGACCGCTAGACTAGTCGGAGGGGTCGGGCCTGAGACGAGAATTGATAGAAGTTAATGGATTTCAGCTCAGCTTACAATTCCAGCGTGTATTACTGCTTACCTGCGCAGTCAGTTGTCACGGATGATGAGCTAGCAGTCTCACTGTCTCCACCAGCATTGTAAGCTTTGATGTCACACTGTACTTCCCGATAAGGTGAATAGCCACATACAGTCGCCGTGGTTACGGACCGTCCGGCTATCTCCCAGGTAGACTCTGATGTACAGAGATACTGCAGAAACACAAAATGCCTTACTAAGAGGAGCTAACTCTTGATATCATGGAATAACCTGGTGGTTGGGTCAAGCTGTATCCAAGGTAAGGCTTGTTAACGCCCTGGATTTATAAGATTTATGATTGAACTAACTTGTTACTAGTTGTTACTCTTCATAAATGTAAAATGGAAGCGGCCAGGAGGAAAAAAATAAAATGATGAAAACTATGCCATGATGAAGAAGAATTGGCCAACAAAACCGGAAGTAGAGAACAAAATTATGGCCTCACCTTGTAACCAGTCAGGATATGGCTTTGCTGCGGTGCCTCCCAACTCAGCCTGACACAGTAAGGGGAGGTTGGACTCAGTCTCACATTGTTTGGTTGTTTGTATGGACCTGTAGACACATAATCTCAGCTACTACCAATACTATTCAATCAGTGCTGCTCTTTCTCCTACGTCCGCCATATTTGATTACACTCAACGCCAGACTGCTTACGTAGCTGCGGAGCTGTTTGCGTCAAGTTAGCACTCTCCGATACCAGGCCCTCATTGTTCCTCGCTTGTATAGACACTGAATATGTCTGCTGACTTTCTCTGTAGAATACTATGCTGGTAGATCGGTATGCGTCACTCCTTATTCCAGGGGCTGTCAGTATGTATGGTTGGGTAGCGTGCATGCTGGCGCAGTTGATGTCAGATGGTGTCTGAAGCATGAAGACTTTTGTACAGGATGCTTAGCAGTTGCAGTAGCATAAGGGTAACTCTGGGTAAACTGATAGGCAAGTCGAAGAAAGCCAACTTTTTTCTGATGTAATTAAAATGTGTTGGAGTATCCATGAGATGCCTTAGGAAAATTGGCATTTTTTACTCTTCTATCGGTAGGCGCGCTGGTTTTTTAAACGCCGATGTTA
>ERZ1740065.1184-NODE-1184-length-15350-cov-12.591043_pt1 | contig 15350 bp, 7 predicted proteins | sample MGYA00581738_ERZ1740065 | MGnify/ENA primary metagenome ERZ1740065 (study PRJEB43018, sample SAMN04849749) | marine metagenome | isolation source: floating plastic debris | place: Pacific Ocean | collected 2008-09-01 | study: EMG produced TPA metagenomics...
GTCACAGCTATGGGGAAGGGGGTGTGGAGAGCTGGGAACCGTGTTTGCAGTGCACTAAAAGCAAAGATGAACTGTGCTTTCAAGAAAGAAGAAGCGCAAGAGAGTAACAAAGGATGTAGTCCACCTACCAATGTCATCCTGCGAATGAGTGTTATACTCTTTCATCGTGAGCAAATCAGTCGCGATAGTAGGACATTGAAGTACTACACGATTATTGTTGGGTAAGAAGAAGAGGCTTAAGCTGCTTTTACGTAGCCACAATTTCAGCGTCGGACAGACGTCTGGTTTTGTTAAAACCGGAGACAGCAATGCGGTCGGGCCAGAGTCCGCTTTTACATCCAGATTTTCCTGCTATTGGATAGAGCAGTTGCAGACTGGCCAATCACATATTAACTGAAGCAACGAGCTAGTACTAGTGCGCGTACTAGACACTAGTACTTTGTTTTTATTATGGTTTACAGCATGGATCAACTAAGCCTGGACCTGATAACTGAGATTTGAACCATTATTACCATTCCAGTAGCAGTTTTTAACTACTTGAAAAACGGCCTTCGAATAGGATTGGAAAGCTTCTATTACCAGAAATGAAAATACTATTGGCGCCTACAGAATGGTTGTGCCCAGGGTTCTCTCCAGGATTTTGAATTGTAGTGTGCACTCCCAATAGCTGCCTGAACGACAGCTTGTGGAGCACCTGAGTGGAGCGAAGGTACGAAGCTAAGCGCCGATTGTGCTGGGTGGGTTTCTGAGGGGTGCCCCCTTCTGCAGAGGGGTCTGAGGGGCCTCCCTCAAGAAGATTTTACTCCGTAGATGCTCTGAGAGCCTATCACTACCTATTTCAACTTCAAATATGAGTTCATTAAATGAATTGAGGTATAGGTTCTGGTGGCAGTTTGAAGTAGGATCTATGAGGTTTCCAAGCAAAGTGAACAAGAGAATCAGAATCAAGTATACGGCTATGCAACTCTCCATTTCCAACCTTCCAGAATATGCTTGCAGCTTTATAAAATAAAAACTTCACAACCATATCATCATCAATTGCTGCCAGGAGAAAAAATTTGAGAGACATAAAGAGAGAGGAGACATAAAGAGAGGTAGAGAGACAGAGGGAGGGAGAGAAGGAGGCAGGCAGGCAGGTAGAGGGAAGGAGGGAGGCAGGGAGGGGAAGAGGAAGGGGAAGAGTGCGGGAGAAGAAGAGTGAGGGATAAGAGAAAGGGCTGGGAGGGGAGGAGGAAGAGAGAGAGGGGGGGGGCGAGAAAGAGACCTTCTTCTCAACATATCCTGTACCATCTTCATCGAAATCTCCTAACAGAACTAAAGCTCTTTCTCCCTCTGGGAGAACAGCTCTGAGGTATACCAGAAATCTCTGTTTGTTGTCCGCCTTCTGTGGGGAGTGCATCATGAATATATCCGTGTGAGTTAGCGACACTGAGAGTAATCTACCAGGATAGTCAGTGACGTGCTCTAGATAACTTTCGTAAAGTAACTGAGCTTTGGGCGGCAAGATAATAGCCGCACCAGCAGAGTGGTCCCTGTGGCTGCCATAATACAGCACTTTGTAAAAGGTACGTGTGTCGTACTGTACATAGAACGATCCTATCCCTAAGCCAACGTGTCTCAGATATACCCATGACATCATGTCATAGAGTCGCATCTCGCAGATGATATGGTAGAGCTTTATTGCTGCTTCACCCTCGCCTCCACACCTATAATTTGGGGATAATTGAAAACTCTACTCACTGATGCAATCTATATGAACCTGTCCAGACAGATTATTCTGCCCACCTGCCGGGACTAGGTGCGGCTGAAATATCAGAGTGTAGTAACAGCAGTACGCCTGCAGCGCTGGGAAAATTAGTGCCCTTAGGTACAAGACTAACTATATGTATTAACCAAAACAAAATGGAATCACTGTTTCTTTATGACCTCAGTTATAGTGTGTTGTACTATATTCAAGGAAGGGAATAAATCGATAAGGTGAGATGAGTATAGATTCTATAATGTCTAATAATATCAATAGAATCTATGAACAACAGAGTTATGCTGGAATATAGTGGAATAGATCACTGAAATCTATTTTTTTACCATTAGGTTAGGTGACACTATTTGGTGAGCACGTCAGGTTTTCTACCAATGAATTATAGTATATGCTAAATAAAGATCTCTCACTCATTTTCTATCTCAAATAGCATCATGTAAGGTTCTGTTCTGGCTCCATCCCCATTTAGTCTCTACTTCAGCACCATGCTAAGGCAGGCCACCGATGACTTCATTGACTGCAAACACTACTTCATCCTAACTGAGGTTACTTTTGGTTTACATTTTGGTCATCTTCCCAGCACCCATTGCCAGCCATCTGAGCCAGAAACTTCTCTTGACCAGCTATTGGCACTAGAGGGAGATTGTAGCGGAACCCTGTCACTATATTTATTTCAGATTGCTCTTACAAGGTATGTAGTAAGCAGCATATTCAACTGATAGTGATAGAAAGCCAGCTTGTGACATCGGCTGGTCTGAGTTGTGAGAGAATCAAATCCATGACATACGGCTATAATACTTATTACCAAGAGCATAAAAAAAGAAAGTTGTCTTACAGATTATTCACTCACTAGTATGTACTGGCAATAGGCAACTTTGGATTCCTTAAGAAATGACCTTGGCATATCGGTGCCTTTACACACAGTATATACTCTTCATGAGACTAACAATCAAGAGGTCACGTTGAGTTCAAGGGACGATATTAAGCTAATGCACCTGATTGGACAGCTTGCTGTTATGCACATGATACTAGCCCTGATAACAATACTACTTCACAGATAATATTTTCAGACAGAGCTATGTAGGTAGCAACCATCTCTTACTACTCGGATAGTAGAGTATGTAATATATACTGATGAAATGAGACACTTCTGGATCTCCAGCGCCCAAAGGCCTGAAGGTTCACAATTATCTGGTCAAAACAGAGTTTCTGTACTCCCCCAGTCCCCATACTCACCTGGTCTGGCTCCATGCGACTTTTACCTGCTCCCCAAACTAAGAATTGTGATGAAAGGCCAATGCTACGATGATGTGCGCGTCATTAAAAAAAAGACCACGACCAACTCAAACGTATGTTATGAGAAAGCCTCAAACAATGCGTGTAGACATGGGTGCAGCGGTGGGACCACTGCATTAACAGCTCAGGATGTCATTTCAAAGAGGACAAGTTTGATTGAATCGATATGTTCAGTATATTTTGCATAAATAAATCAGTCCGGGAACTTTTTGATCAGACCTCATATGACTACTATAGTATATTAGAAGAAGAGGAATGGCTTTAAATCAAATGGAAGCAACAAAGTTCCATTTTTATGTCGATTGGGTACCTTGGCTGAACTTACGAAGCAGTATTCCCCAAAGTAAGTCTTTAAAACCCTTTAAAATAAGCTTATTTGCTTCGAGGCAGGTCTTTGTGAGCTTCTTTCCCAGGATATCTCCTAAGAATGGTTGGTTATTATGCTGATCGTGGATCGTTTGTATAATATCGTTTTTTCTGCCGGGACGTAAAGTAATAGGTGGTGGTTCAACTGTTATTCTCCATTTCAATCGAGCAATGCTTTGATGATCGGTATATACGACAGTGGGCGAACGTGTGTGACTGTCCTGTATGTAACCACTCAACGGCCCGTTTTCTTTGTACAAGATGTGGTCGATAAATCCCTCTGCCTCGTCCTGCAATTTAAATTCAGGATGACCGCTAAGAATAAGCGGATATTGTTCGTTTTTTTTTTGTCCAATATGATCGTTATCTTCGTTGAAATCACCCATCAGAATTAGAGGTCTTTCAGTGAACTCTTTCAGTACTTGATCAAACTCTGTTTTAAACGCCTTTCTGTCGGCCCGCTTATGTGGAGCGTACATCACGAGTATGTCAGTGTTGGTTAATGACACTGACATGAGTCGACCGCCAAACTCATCTTGATTCAGAAGTGGCTGATAAGACTTATAGAACAGCTGAGCCTTAGGTGACAGGATGACAGCTACACCAGTAAACTTCGGACTTTGCTTCTTCTCCTTCCCATAGTATAGTACACTGTACCAACTATGTTCATCGTATTGTACATAAAAAGAACCTCTTCCAAACCATTGAGTCTCAGACACTCCCATGACATCTATTCCATAGAATCTCATCTCATAAATAATGTGGTAGAGCTTTATCTCTCCTCTGCCATCATCGTCATACCAAAGAGTCTTCGCATTGATGGTCCCGATACCAAGTTCCATGTTCGGTTTTCCGCCATCACCGCTGCTACCAGCCATGCTGCTAGCCAAGCTAATCAATCTAACCTTATTCACTTACTGACTCAGTACAAGTTGACTGGTATGCTTTGGTTTCGTTGTGTTCACTGCACACCAATATTACACAAGATTTTTTATTGATCTGATAACCAGCAATAAGCAGCGATAAGCAGCAATAAATGGTCTGATGAATGCTAGCTAAACTATATCAAAAACACGTACTCACTCATGCATACATACCACTAGTACTTACAATCAATGGTTGGCTCATGCTGTTTTAGGATTGACTGCTGAATAAATGACAGTTTAGCACACAAACCCGGCTGCTGCCATTATCGAGTATCAATATTGCTGCCATTGTACTCAATTAGTTCCTGATAGACTGGAATGAGCGGTTTGTTAACTGAATAAACGACTCATATAATAGCTGCTGCCAAGCAGAGATCGGAAAACACTCGTAGAGCCGATTAAAGCATTGTTCGCTGTCCTACAGTGAGTGGTGGTGCCTTAAAACCTGAAATAACTCTATTACACCCGTCCAGCACTGTCTGCACCGCAGTGATTCTGGGCATTGAGCTGTAATAATTTGGGGATAATTGAAAGCTCTACTCACTGCTGCAATCTACATGAACCCGTCCGGTCAGATTATTCTGCCCACTGGCCGGGACTAGAGGCGGCTGAAATATCGGAGTGTAGTAACAACAGTACGCTTGCAGCACTGGGAAAACTAGTGCCCTTAGGTACAAGACTAACTAGATGTATAAATCAAAGCCAAATGGATTCACTGTTTCTTTATGACCTCAGTTATAGCGTATTGTACTATATTCTAGAAAGGCAAAAAATGAGATGAGTCTAGATTCTATCATGTCTAATAATATCAATAGAATGTATGAACAACAGAGTTAGTCTGGAATATAGTGGAATAGATCACTGAAATCTATAATTGTTCCCATTAGGTTTAGTGGCACTATTCCACGAGCATGTAAAGTTTTTACCGATGAATTATAGTACCTCACTGCCATATTTCATGTGGGTTGCTAGTATCAGATGCATGAGTCGTGTATCGACACTTTTGTAACTACTGCCTTATTTATGAAACGATATGATGTCCCTTCCTCATAGTTTATCGTAAACGTTTATCGTAAAAGTTTATCTTGCAAAAATGTAGTCATGTAAGTTGTTACCATCAAACATACCCTACTCTCAATATTTCATGCTCATGTCTCGCACACATTGCTGGTTCAGTTTTTGTCATTCTCCTGTCGATTTTCGCGCACACTTCCATGCCCTTCCGCGCTTACTCCTGCACGCTCTCGCTCATGCGCCCACACTACCACACGCGCTGATGCATGGATATCGACGGGGGAATGACAAAAGCCGCCGATTCTTCTCTAGTAGTCTTCACTGATAGGAAAGGTTAGCGATTAGGGCTGCATTTTCATCGCGTTAACTGAAGATTGATACGGATTCGGGGAAGGAATTTTTCCCCTATTGCCGGATAACCGGCTGCCTCTATACAATTCGATGTTGAATGTTCCGTCCTAATAATGCCCAAGTGATAATAGAGTATCATAGTCATCTGAGGAAGTGAATAGAACATACGTCTGGCTTAGTGCTGTCATGTTAGATGTGACTGCTCTCACAGCGGAAGAGTTCTATTGAAAATCTCTCAGCTATACTCTCACTGACTCGCAGCTATTTGGATAGGGAGAAGTAAGATTTTCCCTATCGCCAGGTACTAGGGCTGGTTGTGTTAACATTAATACTAACGAGTTGGTTGCAAATATGACATGGCAAAGGATCATATTCAGGTTCACTCACTTTCAATGATGGAACATACTTTCATTCAATAGCTACAGTATGCCCAGGACTGCCCAACATTCCAACTGATTCACGATGCTGGAAAAAATACATAAGGATTAGTAACACGTAATCAATTAACATGAAAAGAAATGCATTCTGTCACAAGTAATCAAGACACTAAATTTTCACAACGACAATAACCATTGTAGTAACTGTTGAAACCTGAAGTGGCTCAGACCGCGATAAAGAGAAGAGCAGCAGCAGTGGCTCTACCAATCAACGTAGTGATCGAGTTAATGATGGCACTGATGCTGTTCAGATTGGCATTGGTATACTCAATGCACAGAGTCTTTGATATAAAAACTAGGGTGAAGGAACACTGAATCTCTGCCACATCATCTATCAGATACTGCATTATGACATAAATGTCAAGGGTGTCTCTGAGACACAATGGTTTGGCGAGGAATCGTTTACTGTATCAGACGATAATTCTGATATTTACAGAGTGTTCCATTTTGGAAAACGAGAGAAAAGAGAGGGGAAGGTGAAGCAAGGAGAATCTAAGAAAGGCGGTGTAGCAGTCATCCTTTCTCCCAAAGCTCAGTCATTATATGTTGATGGATCTTATCGGAGTTATTTTGGGGATACGTATCGTGGTAGACTGATCTCAATAACCCTAGCTGCCACTCCTATATTTGTAATGTATGCTCCAAAGATAGCTAAAGTGAGAGCTACTTTTAGCGTACGACTCATGAAATTTCTCGAAGTTATCACCACAGGGGCTCTAATTATAATTGGCAAATTCAATGAAGATTAAAAGACCAAAACAGCCAAGTCAGCTAAAAGATTTGCTGAGAAGGAAAAAGTCGCTGACAAGTATCCACTTTTAATTGATGAACTTACCAGTGGCAACTTCTGCTATCGAGGGAAAGATGAAACGAAAGAACATGTTGACCACATCTTGTACAGAGAGATAGTGGATACAGCCGTGAAACCAATGGAGGCTCTGAACATCTCCGCACTCTTATCAAAACAGATCACAATGTCATGGTTAAACTGGGGTTCCAAGTGGTATCTCAATCCAATATTCCTATTGATCTAACATTCATCTCACATGAGCACAACAGACAGGAGATTTGGCAGTTTCTTCACGCAGTCTACTCATCACCTATGTTCCGGAAAATGGAGGAAGAGGCTACTTGGTCCGAACAGTCCAAAAAACTATTAAAACGTTTGATGCTATTAACCTGGAATTGGTTTCTACGTCGGCTCAGGAGGAGAGTGAGACCAAGATTATTACTCTGATGCTTATAATCTACCGATGAAAATGTGCATATGTATGATAATACTTTCCTCCACCCAGAAAGGATCTGTGCCGATACCCCTACTGGACTCTATGAGTTTTGAGGCCTCTTCGCGATCTAATCCATCCGCAACAGACGACACTTCTGTAACTCACTTACATCTAGTGAAGTCACGATACACGATTTTGGAACGACATCGATACACCGATATCTTACGTACACAATCTACGGTTCGGTACATTTCGATACGACATACATGAACATATACATGCATGTGTACATGTATACATATCGAGTAAGTAGCATGTGGCAATGTATGAAACCTCTCCATGATATAAAACCTTGCATCAAAGATATAGCAGTTTGAGACACAACCAAGTTGTGCAAAAACAGAATCACGTTAGCGATCATCACAGAAAAGCTGCTTCTTGCTTCTAGAACACTTTTCCTACGCTGCTGAACAGCCTTCTGTTGGGACAGATGAAGCGAGAACACTCAGGTACTATGAGGCACAGACAGCAGTAGGCACTTCTGGCGATGACTAGCCTACCAGCCGTTAGGAATGATGTAGAACATATTGTGGTGTAATTTCTGCTGCTATTGAGTGCTCTGGTGGATGGTGTTTGATTGGTCAAATTGTCTGGTTTCAATCACAGATTATATGATTTCAACTGCTGATGCCATGTTTTCATGTGTTCGACTGCCTGTCCTTTGTGCTGACTGCCGAGTGTCCGTTGTTGTTCCGAAGTAATGTTATTGTCATCAGAGGCGTTAAAAAGTAATCAAGGGGCTAACAAAAATACATAACTCCTCCATAAAATGCATCTAAATTGAATCTAAACCAATTGTTTAGGTACCAAACATCGAAAGTGAGGAGTTTACTGTACCGAAACATGTACCAAAATAGTGACCTTTGTATCATGTATCGTACCGAATGACCTTGTACCGAGGTACACTATAATACCAAAGTATCGTGACACCACTACTTACATCTGCATCCACTTGAGAGTAACATTCTTGCCAAGTCTAGCCCCCCAATTGTTGACCAATATTGCACTACTCCTGATGAGAAATTCACCATGTTTCCTCATTCCTGTGATGCTATCATCTATCTGTGGTCATGAATCTTTCTTACGACAATGCTGCGTTAATTTTTGTTGAATGAAAATGTTAGGTAATGGATGTCCAGCTGGTAAGCATTTATCCATTTATCCACGGTCAGCCATAAGCATTTTATCATGAGAACACGTTGATTGGATATTTCTCGTCTCAATTCTTGAACACACCACACACACTGCCTATGATACGATATGATTTGCTGCTTCATTGATGGTCTGTATCGTGATGTATTGTGGTGTAACGTGACGTATCATGATGTATTGTATTGTGGACATTCGATATTCCAATATATATGGACAGCAATTCGCGTATATCGGTTACAGCTGATGGAACAAACTTTATTACAAAACAAAGCACACTATTTCATCTCCTGTTATTTGTCCTTTAAAGAACTCGATGCTACGAAGTCATGCCGGCTATGATATTATGCTACCGATATTTTATAATAAAAGCAGAAACACTGTCCTCTTATGTTAGTAATGTCAAAAATAGGAAAGTTGCACATTGACGGTAATTTATGTATCTAGAAACCAAGACGACATTGAAATCCTCTTAACTTACTCACAGCGTTTTACCTGTATCCAATGAAATCTGACCAAACTGCTATTTTGAGAAACACAGAAATTGAAAAAAGATACCTCTGTCAGGCTTATTTAAACAGCTAACAAAACTTCATTAAGTAGCTGCTCATAAACAAAATTTCGCCAATATCTTAAATAAGGTTTATCCAGCTGTGAGCAACGATTCGTCATACCTTCATAGATGATCCGGGTTAACGTGGGTGTTTGGTTTTTAAATCTGAGATAATCCCTGATTATCATTCTGTTCCTCTCGGATGATATGAGGGATAGGTTGATGGGTGCCGTCTCTGCTCTCCATCTCAATGTGGCCACATTGTTATGATCCGATTTAATGAGAGTGGGAAAAAATTTCCGACTGTTCACAATGAACTCACTGGATGTAGAATTTCTGTACAGTATGTGGTCGACAAATCCTGTCGCTTATGTTCTCCCTAACAAATGAATTTCCTCATAATGGTTTAGTATGTATGGGAATTTTGGACTATTTCCTCCATCTGCACCATCTTCATTTAAATCTCCCATCAGAATTAAAGCTCTTTCTCGCCTTTGGAGAGCATCTATGAGGCGCTCCAGAAATAACCGTTTCGTACCCGCCTGCTGTGGAGCGTACATCATGAATATATCAGTGTTTGTTAGCAACACTGAGAGTAATCTACCAGGATAGGCAGGGATATGCGCAAGATAACTTTCATAAAGTAACTGAGCTTTGGGTGACAAGATAATAGCCACTCCATCCCGGTGGTAATCGAGCGTGCCATAATATAGCACTTTGTAAAAAGTACGTGTGTCGTACTCTACATAGAACGATCCTATCCCACGCCAACGTGTCTCAGATATGCCCATGACATCTATGTCATAGAGTCGCATCTCGAAGATGATTTGGTAGAGCTTTATTGCTCCTATATCCATGCCATCACACCAAAGAGTCCGTGCATTAACCGCCCCGATACCAATCTCCATCTCAAAACTTCTGCCGCTACTGCCAGTCTTTCCACCTCCAAAGGAGTCGCTACTAGTTGCTCACCAGGACTGCTGCTGCCGCTATCACTGTCAGTGTAGCTGTCACCATTGGTGCCGCTATAGAGATCAGATAACCGGCCACTGTCAGCTGATACCTGCAGGTGGGGGGAAGGGCTTGCTAAAATAAAGCTCCTTATCGCTATTTATGTTTGTTACGCTGTCGTTAGGGGTGTCAGAATGATGTTCTTGTTTTTGGCCTCCAATTGTCCTTGAAATACATAAAACCTTGCCTGCCAATGTTCACTTAAACTAGGTCGTCTAAACCTTTGACATTTCACAGCATAGTTTGTCTGCAACAGAAAAAAATTGTTATGACTTGCATTAGTTATGAAGGGACAGATGGACAACTTCGAAGATGTAAGGTTGTTGAAAGGGAAGTATTCGTGTACGATTTAGTTGCGGTCACAGCTATGGGGAAGGGGGTGTGGAGAGCTGGGAACCGTGTTTGCAGTGCACCAAAGCAAAGATGAACTGCGCTTTCAAGAAAGAAGAAGCGCAAGAGAGTAACAAAGGATTTGGCCACCTACCAATGTCATCCTGCGAATGAGTGTTATACTCTTTCATAGTGAGCAAATCAGTCGCGATAGTAGGACATCGAAGTACTACACGGTAAGACGACTATTGTTGGGTAAGAAGAAGATTGATCTGATAACCAGCTCAGGGCTCTCTCCAGCATGGGAGCTTGGGCACTCCGCCCATTTGTTAAACCAATCCGCCCAATCAGCTCGTTCGGTTGTAGTAACTTTTTGCCCAGTTTCTCTGCCTATGGGTCTGTATTTAGTAGCGTGTGGTATGTAGGCACTCCCTACACGCGTGAACGTTGCTCAGATACTATGATATTAATAGGTCAGGGACGTTACGCATTACCCACTCAGCTGCACTGCACTAAGTAAGCGTGCTAGTAGCGGCTGGTCATAGGATTACCTGTATGTCAAGACAACCACGATATGGGCTACTTTTCATGAAGGCTGCACCTGGATCTGGTTAGGTGAAGTACTCTGAATATCAAGAATCAAGAAGCAATCAATTGTGCAGTTGCATTCTTGTCAATTTGTCTTCGGTTAGTGTCCATTTTCATTTCTAAATGAGTCAATGTGCACATCATTTATCAAATTTGGGATTCTATGCTACGCAAGCTTCATGCGTTACTAGTACACTGTCAGATCCAGACCAGCAGCAAACTACCGTCATGATTCCATCTCACCTCTCAACGGCACTCAGTTCATTTCTCAATCAATCTGGGTGCTTTTGGAGGTCTTTTTTGGGTTTTTGTGAGCTTTTGAGGCACTATTCAATATCTTACACATCCTCGACGGACCAAACATCTGTAACTCACTTACACCTGCATCCACTTCTCATTTACTATCACTCACTCATCTGTATGACAGCATGACCTGCACTATCACGTTTTGACTTTTAAGCTATTGTTGAGTTCGTAGTTTTGCAAGTAAACGTTCGGATGTGAAATGAGCCATGAGAAGATGACTCCTTAGTTCTATTGACAGGATTATACTGATTTTGGGTGCTAGTCAGAGCTCTCCATGAATGTAATGGAGCGTATATTAGCAAGGTTACTATGACCAGTGCTCACGATTGGTGGGAGCGTCATGCATCACTCTAGAAGGCATAAACGCAATGTGCGTTATTTATTCTAACACACAGTAGAAGCAATAGTTCTCGTAAGAAAAGGCATTCAGATTTCAGCCAGTATTCATCCCATGGTGACAGGAGTTTATCGGGAGCAAATTTATTGATTGCGGTAGCCAGATAAAAAGAGTAGGAGGTAAAATATGCAGGTTAGCTTTTCCAATGATGAGAGTGTCAAGTCAAGTGCTGCTAGTAATCCAAAGTAATGAACAGATGAACTGCAGCCTTAGATGATGTATTCCTGCAATGCGAGTCAACTGAAGAATAAAAAAATTAACTAAACACGCTTTGAACCGGGTTCACGTGTCGCATGTCGCATGTCACATGTCACGTCTATTAATAAGATATTCCGTTTATGATATTCTTGAATATTTCATTCAGGAAACTCGACATGTGGCAGGATCGAAAACCTGCTTATTATCACTCACTGCTTTCCTCATTGGTCCACAGAGATCGCTGCCATGATGGTGTCAAGCTAGCATGATGATATGAGTAGCAACCAGATTTCTAAATTAACAGCACTGTATATACATTGCAGATATCTGTACGCAGTAGAAAATTGTAACCAGTATCACGGTGCTGATTGCTATTGATTATCTACAGAGTCGATAAGCAACAACTTACAGTTGTGTAGATGTCTGCTTAAGTGCAGTTATAGAGAACAGATAATCGACCGCTCTCAGCTGATACCTGCCCAGGCGTCTGTGTAGATACGTGAAGACCAGAGTGGTCAACGCAGGCTAAATAAAGATCTCTCACTCATTTCCTATCTCAGATGGCGTTATGCATAATTCTGTTCTGGCTCCAACCCCATTCAGTCTCTACTTCAGCGCGATGCTAAGGCAGCCCCCCCCCCTCCCCCCGGATGACTTCATTGACTGCGAATACTACTTCATCCTAACTGAGGCTACTTTTGGTCTACATCCTGGTCATCTTCCCAGCAGGTGCAAGTGACTGCACCCATTGCCTGCAGTTGCCAGTCACCAGAGCCAGAAACCTATCCTGACCAGCTATTGTCACTAGAGGTGGATTGCAGCTGAACCCGGCCAGCCACTCGAGACGCTGGCGCTATGGTTAGTTTAGGTTGCCAAGTCACATAGTAAGCAGCGTATTCAAGTGTTCAAAGCCGTAGGAGGCCATCTTGTGACATCAGCTGGTCTGAGTTGTGAGAGAATTGAATCCATGATTTACGGCAGTAATATTTATTACCAAGCCATAAAAGAAAGAAAGTTGTCACATCAATAATTTACACAGTAGTATATACTGGCAATAAACGACTACGCTCAGTGGATTCGCTAAGGAATGACCTTGCGGTATCGGTGCCATCACACAGTATAGACTCTTCATGAGACTAACAATCTAGAGGTTATGATGAGTTCAAGGGTCAATATTAGGCCAATGCATCTGATTGGAGAGCTTGCTGCTATACACGTGAAACTAGCCCCGATAACAATACTACCTCACAGATAATCTTTTCAGACAGAGCTACGTAGGTAGTAACCATTTCTTACTACTCAGATAGTAGAGTATGTAGTATACGTTGATGAAACGAGTCACCGCGATGTTGATCCTGAAACCTTTGACTCTCCAGCGCACGCGGCCCTGAAGGTTCGCAATTATCTTGTCAAAAACAGAGTTTCTGTACTCCCCCAGCCCCATACTCACCTGATCTGGCACCATGTGACTTCTACCTGTTCCCCAAACTAAGAATTATGATGAAAGGCCAATGCTAAGATGATGTGGATGTATGCAGGTACAATACTAATTAGATGTATTAACCAAAACCAAATGGAATCACTGTTTCTTCATGACCTCAGTTATTGTGTGTCGTACTATATTCAAGGGAGGCAACAAATAGATAAGATGAGTCTAGACTCTATCATGTCTAATAGAATCAATAGAACCTGTGAATAACAGAGTTCTGCTGGAATATAGTGGAATAGATTGCTAAAAGCTATTTTTATTACCATTAGGTTTGGTGAGCATGTAAGGTTTTTACTAATGAATTATAGTTCCTCACTGTCATATGTAATGTGGCTAGTATCGGATGCATGAGTCATGTATCGATGCTTTTGTAATAACCACTTTATTTATTAAACAATATGTTGTCCCTTTCTTACAGTTTATCATAAATTGTTTGCTTTTTTGCAAAAGTGCAGTCATGTAGTCACCCATACGCTACTATAAATATTTCACGTTCATGTATCACACGTTGCCGCTTCGGCTTTTGTCATTCTCCTGTCAATTTTCGCGCACACTCCCGGCTCCTATCCGGGCACACTCCCTGGCCTCTCCGCACTCACGGGCGCATACTCCCGCACGTGCTGATGCACGAATATCGATGGGAGAATGACAGAGGGCAACGATTCTTCTCTAGTAGTCTTGAATGATAGGACAGGTCAGCCATTATGGCTGCAGTTAACTGAGGATTAATACAGATTCGGGGAAGGAATTTTTCCCCTATTCCCGGATGTCAAGCTGCTTCTATACAATTCGATGTTCAATGCTCCATCCTAATGGTGCCCAAGTGAAAATAGAGAATCATAGTCATGTTAGGAAGTGAATAGAACATACGCCTGGCTTAGTGCTGTCGTGTTGGATATCACTGCTCTCACAGGGGAGGAGTTCTATTGAAAATCTCTCAGCTATGCTCTCACTGACTGTCAGGTATTCAGATTGCGGACAATTGCACGCAGGATGACGGGGGATTTACAAAAGCCATTTCCTTGTACCACAGTAATGTCAGATCATTCGTAACGTCACTGTGGGAGGAATAGGTATCTGTTCCAATCAACACTAGAAATAGACTAGTGGTTTGATTACTCTTGACTTGTGAAGTAAAAACGACTTGAAAATTCACTGAGGGACTCGAAACTTGAATTGCAAGTCATTCAATTTTGACTCGTGGCTTGAAATTTTGGTGTTTGTCATTCTCCTGTCGATTTTTGCACTCCCGCTCACTCCCGCATGTGCTGATGCACGAATATTTCTGGGAGAATGACAAAAATTGAAATTTCTTAGTTATTTACTTATTGACTTGAACTGTGAGGTAAAATTGACTTGCGACTCGCCCCTTATAAAATGGGATGACTGGTGAATTGAGACTTAGTGACTTGGCACAGCTCTGGCATCTAGTGTGGGTACTGCTGGTGCGTACGGCAAACTTTCGCTGGCAACTTACTCTTGTAAATACGCCTCGTGTGGACCAGGCTTAAAGCAGAGGCTTAGTAGAGGAAAGTACCGTGGCCCAAAGCGGCCGCCTCTATTTTCAAACACCACCTGTTACAGAATTTACCACCTGCGAAACATCAATCTCCTATCTCACACAGAATTTACTACCTGCAAAACATCAATCTTCAAATCAAATTTAAAATGATCGTACTGAGGAGAGGGAAAAATAGCTAATCGCAAAAACGAAAAAGATATCGCAAAAATACTTAGCATTCATTTATATGGAACAAACAAATTTTGTAGGAAAGCTTTGACCAGTGGCTTTGTTCCCGTGGTAATAGAGCAGAGCAGCAGGCCGCTATTTCTTAGTACTTTGCTTAATGCTTTATGATGTTATTAAGGCGAACTCGGCGATACTGCGCTGTGA
>ERZ1740065.1185-NODE-1185-length-15348-cov-12.694370_pt1 | contig 15348 bp, 10 predicted proteins | sample MGYA00581738_ERZ1740065 | MGnify/ENA primary metagenome ERZ1740065 (study PRJEB43018, sample SAMN04849749) | marine metagenome | isolation source: floating plastic debris | place: Pacific Ocean | collected 2008-09-01 | study: EMG produced TPA metagenomics...
CCACCACCAGTACTCGGATATCGTTTTAAGTTCTTACTGTGCGATGAGCCTGCAGCTGCCGTCTGTGATGGATGTATAGGAGACATTCAGAAAGAGCAAACTCTTGCATCCTTCACTGATCAGCTTCATTAAATCGTCCTGAATCACATGGCCAACGCAATGGTAGGACAACTCCCCGTGCTAGGTTATGTATGACCTTTAGCTGCTCACATTGAAGCCGATGCATTCCGAGACATTGAGGTCCTGAAGGTTTCGACACTCGCTGATGACCTTGAAAGTGTCATAGGAGAGGCTGTAGACCTTGCGGAGGTTGAGGTGACTCACATACGATCTGCTCTTCATGAGCAGCTTGCAGGCTATCTTGTCCGTGACCCTGCGGACAGACCATAGTGTGAGAACCTGGCTTTCGACCTTCACCTTTCTCACACACACACACTAGACAGTTTGCGAAATTGCGTGTATGTGTAGAACGGTGGATTGTCCCACTACCCGGGAACTCTTTGTAATCAGCGATATACGCGTGAAATCTGACAGATTGTGGATTGTGATGTCATCAGACATTCTATACTGGCATGCAATGGATGTATCGCAAACTGTCTACTATCACAACAGCTCCTGGCACGTACTGTACATGTACCGTCGATGGACGCATGGGATAGGGAGCGAGGGGCTGATTCCACACCGGTACCTTTCTGGCATCTCTACTAGCAATGTCACTAGTAAACTAGCAATCAGAATCGACTGCTCACAGTGTCAAGGTCAGCTGACGGAGTGAGGGATTCCATGCCTTATTATTATGGGGCTGATTAAGAACTAATGTTCAGTCATGGAGTTAGTCAGAGAGGAGGAGGGGATGAGGATGGACATGACACTCTCCCGACTAGCCTAGATAGAGAGAAATAGCTCAACTACATTGTGAAATACGTGAGTATAATACTGGTTCAACGTACCCGTCTATAAGGCTGCATATACACATCATACATCTTGTCATCACAACCATTTCAAACGTTAGATTTTATTTCATGCACAAGCAACGAGAATGTCTCTATTGATTTATGTGTCTACATACCGATCGCGAACTTCAGAGAAGTTGACCTATAAGCGCAGTGAGAATGATTTGTTACACATAGCTAATTTGCAGTTGGTCCAGTGATTGAGATGTTGAGACATTTTTACAATCTGACCTTTCTCCAGAGGAATGGGATTTCTGTAATCTCTTTCCAAGCTCGACAGACGCAGGCACACCGTGACAAATCGATGATATTCAAATGCTGGAAAATCTGTCAATCAAATAATAATGGCAGGTTTACATCGACTTTTTATTATGAACATGCAGCTTGTTGTGTCTCATATTTCATGGCATGACAATCTATTTATTAGCATCACAACTCTGCCATCAGCCAAGAGTTGGAAACTGTAGGTTAAAGAGATTTGAGTATTAAGGTGCGACATTGTAGGAGTGGGGGATGTGAGTAGAGCAGGTCAGGTAGAAATAGAAAGGAGAGATGAGAGAGGATCTCATCAGAACGGTTAGACTAACCAGGCAGGCCTCTTCTCGATCCATCGCCGCTATGTCATCTCTTGCTTCCCCGGTTCCTTTATCAAACGGATCTTCATCATCTGCCATCTCTCCTCGACCAAGTCTCTGCGTTACAAAAACAACTCAATTTCATTGCCAAAGAATGAGAAAAGACTGGTGTTGAAGCAGAGGCTGAAGGTCAGGAACAAGATGCTAGCGATTTTTTAGAATAGAACCAGCTGCATTGAGGGATGTAGAAATACGAACATAGTATTCATGTGCTTTGCATGAAATAAAATCAAACAAATAATGCATAGAAATAGTATAATATTATGTTATTATGATGAATTATGTCTCTACAGCTTACTTCCGCCTCCACGAGCTGATCCTGCGGGATAAAGAGAGATCAAAATGACAGATATTCACAAGTGTGGGCCACCAGTGCAAATCGTGAGAAAAAAATAGTGTATTCGTTTGATATGTGTGTGACAGTCTCCAGTCAGCTCAGACCATGTGCTGTCGAGGGTGATGTGAAATACAACGCACACATCCTCAGTGTATATAGCGCAACGTACTACATGAAATGGGATGACAGAAGACTTCCAATATCTTGTAATGCATGACAGAATATTCGTAGAATGTTAGGAGATGACATGAAAATTTTGGCGCGCGTGTTGGTTAGTTTACTGCACATTTCACGAATCACAAGAAAGTGCAAGCAAAGGCAATAGCAACCAGTACCCCGCTATCCGCTGTTGTCTGGATAATGATGGCCTGCATGACAGATAGAAGAAAGGTAATTCCATAGACTCACTGTTTGTACTTTGTCACAGCCGATGATAATTGTATTAGTCGACTGTATGATTGTCTGCTTACCTCGAAGTACTCCCTCGTCCTGCGAGCGTCAAGTGTCACTTGTAGCCAGGCGCCAAAGATCACGCTGCATACTGACTTGTGGAATACATTCTCTATTATGTTGTGAGCCACTGAAAAACAAAAATAGAGAGTGAATAGTAATTTTGGTTGTCGTCTATTTCCCCACCCGGAATTTCTTCTAAAACAGAAAGTATTACAACTTCCTAAGAGTTCTTAATACTTCTGAAGAATTCTTGAAGAGTTCTTGAATAATTTGAACTTTCAAGGTGGGGAAATAGACGACTACCATACTTTTTATACCATTGCTATTACCATTATTTCCTATGGAAGCTGGTTGTTGCCTGTACCAGTATCAACAATCATCACATCATCACAGTTTGATAATCTTTTTATTTTTACTAAACATTGCTCTTAAACATTTTTCACTCTCTTTGGAAATTGATGGATTGGACTTTATTATGGATTTCAGTGCACATGTGAATAACACAGTTATTCTAATACTGGTTATTGATTGATTGGTTATTGATTGATTGGTTATTGATTGATTAATTATTGATTGATTAATTATTGATTGATTGGTTATTGATTGATTGATTATTTATTGATTGATTATTGATGGATGAGCATTTAATCGACTCACTGGACTGGCGTCCTCTCCTAAAGCTCTTCCACTCTATCCACTGTTGCAGAGTCAGTCTCATCTTGCGATGAGCGTAATGAGTGGCTGCTCTCATCAACTTCCTCTCCTGCACCATTCTCTTTCGCCTCTTGTGTATGTGATACCTCATCCATGCACTATCAATTCATTGATATGGTATCATGATTGGTGTGTGTGCATGTATCCACCGATACTCTAGCATTGTCAAAGCAATCACATGTCATTGGTCAGAAGAGTTCTGATTACTTTGAGCACTTACTCAAAGCAAAACTTCTTAGTCTTACGATTGTAGTGGCCATAAGCCTTCATGATCATCTCAGGAGTTGGCTAGAAACAACGAGGAATGAAACAGAGATGCACATGACAGATCAATCGATGCTGGCTGCTCGATCACTGGATGACTAGCAGAGTTACCTGAGAGTCATCAAAATTGAACAGGTGGCCCAGTGCACTCTCAACCACCGCAGATTTATGACCCGGCTTGAGATGCTCCGGTATGAATACATCCCTGTAAGCGATGTAGTCATGTAACGGTGACCAGACACACACGGTTTGTGAACAACTCACTTGTGCTGAGCTTATGTACTGATATGTACTTGGAAAATATAGGGGAATATTGCTGACATGTCACATATAGAATGTGACATGTCTCATATAGAATGTGATAAATAAATACCAGAATATTTTACACCTAGTGTATATACTGTATATACTGTATATACTGTATATACTGTATGTACAGTATTTACAGTACTGTATATACTGAATATTTTATACATACTGTATATACTTTATATACAGTACATATACACCAGAATATGCGATACCAAGATATATATATATATATATATATATATATATATATATATATAGTTGAAGAGATATCTCACCATTGGAGTACGTCATATCCGAAATGCTTGACGCATGTAAGACATTCAATGATATACTCAAAAGGGTCGTCAGGACAGTGCACCGCCAGACCAGTAAGGAGCGCCTGGAAATGAGGCTATAAACGTTAGTACCTGCTAACAACATATCGTTGCATCTTTTGAGATGTTAGTTTTTAGCACAAAATACACCAAGAACACATTTACAGAATCATTTCGAGTCTTTTGAGAGCCATACCACAGAGAAACACTAATCTGACTGCTCCTTACCTCATATATATCTGGCAATCTGTTCCTGTACAGGTAAGCTTTCAAATCCTTATCTATTCCCTTTAATGAAGCAGCCATTGCTGAAAATAATGCACCATGAATATGATAACGTTTTGGTAGAAAATGAATTAGATATTATTTTAAAAATTACTTTCAACTTCTGATTAGGCTGGAGTTCACTATATAGAATTTCGCAAATTATTCATGATGAAACCATGAAATTTTAGTTAGCTTTTGGGCGACAAATAACCAAACGTCTTATTCATGTACAAGCTGGGTCCACGAAGCATGTAATTGTAGCTGTTGGTTGCCATCATGTGTAATGTTTTTGCCTCATCAGAAGTCATGAATTCTGAGTCAAGATTGTATGATGACATTCATGTAACGAGTTAGGTAATATCAGTACCTTCAGTACACCTCAAAGTACAGAATAGTTACAGATATGTTAGGCTACTTGTGATATCAGAACAGTGGATCGAAGACTCGCACACAGATTCGGTAGTAATCAGTGGTCGTTTCAGTAGGAAGTATAAACATAGTTACGCACATGCGTGAACGAGGCAGTTTGTGACAATCTTTTCTTCCCTCCTCAGAAGAGCCGTATCGATCGTCGATGCATACGATGACCAGTGCGGGCACGCGAATCGTTGATGAAAAAGCCGTTCAATAAATAAGACAAAGTGCGATCACGGATGTAAACGGCGGGCACTAGAGCCGTATACGGTTCTAACGACTGCAAAGCAGAAGTGTCGCACTCGTACTAGTATTGCGTCGCAAGAAAGGACCGTCGTGCGCGTGACCTACTGTGAACGAAGGTTCAAAATTCGGCAGAATTTGTGAATCCGGGCTCCATGAGTGAGGAAGCTCATTCAGCCGGTTACACAAGCGATGGATTTATATTCATCTTTCCAGAGTGTATTCTTCTCCGAAAAATTTTGGATGGTTGAGAATGTAACGTGGGAAGATTTCAAGAATCGACCTGACGATGACATATACATTCCTCAACCTCGAGATTTATGGATGATATTTCCAATGGCTGTAGTAATATTTTGTATTCGACTGTTATTTGAAAGGTATTTTATTTCGCTGTTTCCTTTATATTAAACGCTTTATGAGCTTTCATGGTTTCCATTGTTGTATCGTCTTGCATTTTAGATATGTTGCATATCATCTGGGTGCCTACTATGGAATATCTAGTAAAGTTGTGACTGCAAATCCAAATCCACAATTAGAAGCTCTCTATAAAAAGACTCATTATCCCTCGGACCAGGAAATACTGGTACACAGATGTGATTTCTCAATGTCCATGCTGCATGCGTGACATTCGACCAGGACGTTAGATTTTCCTGTTCGTGTTCACAGGCAATTAGTAAACAGTGTGATATGTCCGAGAGAGCCATCCAGAGATGGGTCAGAAGACGAAGAAACCAAGATCGTCCTTCTTCTATGACAAAGCTAACTGAGACAGCGTGAGTTGATGAAGCAAATGCCATTGCGTACTGCATGCAGAGCTGAAGCGACACTCAGTCGCACATATCTTGTGTTATCTTAGAAATCACGTAGTAGTAGTGTTGATACTATGGTGCATGATTTTGCTGGTAGTGGAAGTCACCTGACCTACAAACCCCATTAGTGAATAGTGACTGACCCCTTTGATCTGCTGTTTGACCAGTGCTGATGAGCCCACGGTAAGGCCGGTAAGGCCGGTGTAACAGTAGCGTCAGATTTCATACCAGATGGTGGAAATGATAGTTTCCCACTAGGTTTAATAGCCCTTATATTCTATAAGCTTTGTCATGTGATCTAAGCAGTTTTCCCTCATAGAAGACCCTGTATATCAGCCACTGAGTAGTGTTTATTCTACCAGGCTTGTATTGCCAACTATGGTTGTTATTGCTGCTGTATCTATGCCTATGTTGCAGAGAGCTGGTCTCAGATGTTGTTGCTAGCTGGATTGTTTCTCTGGGTTGTGGGTCATAATTAGTTCACTGCTTGTTTGACATATTTGTGGCTGCTCAGGTTCCTGTATAACGATTTGCCCGGCCTACTCAGTTATCTTTTGCTTCCAGATGGCGATGCTTCTTCTACTTACTGATACACATCTACGGACTTTACACTGTGTCAAGGGTAGGTACTAAACTCGCTATCTATAGCTCATCAACAAACTCAACAACCTTACTCAGTAGCCTGAATTGCTACAGAAATCCTGGTTCTGGGACGTGAAGGACTGTTGGAGGGGCCATCCCCGTCAGGTCAGGCACAGCACACATCGGTTCTTCTCCTCCCTCGTTTGTCCCTGTGGAAGTGGACGCATGACTCACTAGACTAGTACGCCTGTATTTATTTTTCTCGTTGGTAGCATGTCCCAGATGACATTTACTGGTACTATATCGTGGAGCTCGCCTTCTACCTGAGCCTGCTCTTCTCTCAATTCGCCGACGTCAAGCGAAAGGTTTGTTTGTTGCAATGGCCAGTCAGTATTCCCAGAAGCAATGGCAGCGAATTATTACTGTTACTATTACTACGGCTGCGGCACGTACAAACACGATACGCTCCAGATAGATTGTGAACTTGTGATAGTAAATCATATTTTAGTAGCTTTTGCCACCAGATTAGAGTCCATGTTTTTCTTACCTATATACATGGGGCTAAAGGTCTGAGTGCAAGTCTAATGGTGTGGCGAAATCAGCCACAGTGACTCATTGGCTGTGGTCATGCTAGCAGTATTGGCCAGTGGCTGGTTTGGATGTAGCTGTATTGGCCAGTGGCTGGTTTGGATGTAGCTGTATTGGCCAGTGGCTGGTTTGGATGTAGCTGTATTGTCCAGTGGCCGGTTTGGATGTAGCAATTTTGGCTGTGGTTCATTATGATCACAGTGGCTATGACCTTCTGGTTATAGGCATGGTGATTTTTATGAGCTCAACTATGATGTAGAATTGGGGTATTTCTGACATAGTTTTACTAACATGCACAGCACACTTGGTGATAATTTGTGCTGTGCATCGAGTGAATATTAAAAACCGGTAGAAGTGATGCAAACTCATACGAACTGCGCAGCAGACAGTAGACAGCCGGCTCTGCCTGTGTGTATTAATGAGATGTTTGTCAATCAGCCTCAGCGCACACGTCTTGCAGGATTTCTGGGAGCAGTGCATACACCATGTGGCCACCATTCAGCTGATGTGCTTTTCCTGGTTCGTGAACTACGTGCGAGTGGGCTCGCTCATCCTCTGCCTCCACGACGCTGCCGACTATCTGCTAGAGGGTGCCAAGCTGGCACGCTACGTCAACAAACGTACACTGTGCGATGTCTTGTTTGCACTGTTCACGCTCAACTGGCTGTTGACGCGGCTGATGTTGTATCCCTATGTGTAAGTGGCTGTCTAATGTGCAATGATTGTCCTCCTGACTATTGCATAGTGGTACTCAAGTGGGTTAGCTGTAATATTCTCCTGCTGTCATGCAGCTGTCGGTTATTGGCAATGCTGGCAGACTATCTATAGGAGGACAGGAGAACAGAGATGTGAGAAATACGAGCCTGCTATAAAATACCATTGTGATTTGATACACGTCTGTCTGTCAATGCTCACTATTCCCTATAGCAAAGAAGATCTAGGCTCGTGTGCTAGCCAGTAGGCTTGTACTGTAAAGTAATAGCCCTGTTAGTTAAAGATCTGACTGTACATAGCTTGCATTAATATTGATCGGAGACTAAGGAACAAAACTAATTTGGGTTTCATTGTTGTCGTGTTTGTCATACTCGCAGGATTCTATGGACAACTGGTGTCGACTCTTTCGAAATGGTCGGACACCACCAGGCGCTGTACCTCTTCAACTTCCTGCTGTGGATCTTGCAGCTGCTGCACATATTCTGGTTCATCCTGATAATGAGAGTGGCCATCATGGCCCTAGTCTCTGGCAAAGTGAGTACATCCAGGTCACTGCTCCCTGTTTCCCCCTGCCACTTTACGAGAGAGTCGTGAGTGAGGTTCTGTTATGTGGGATGTTAGGAGTCTGTGCTCACGCGTCTCTACATCATCTCACTTTTGCCAGTTCTAACTGTTTTTCATTGATTGACTTGGCAGGTGTGTAGCTGTTTACCACTGTTTTCAATGACGTCTCTTCTTAGTCTCACTAGTGTGCCATTCGTTGAGTTACATGACAAAGGCATTTGAGACATAGCTCAGAAAGCTCTAAATCCATCATACATGCTGCCGCAAAGTTTTGTTCTATAGGTGCTGTGTGAATCGTCTCCTCCTGCTACTGGAAAAATACCAATGCTTTAAAAACAGTATCATATTTTCACATTTATTCCAAATTGCATGTGGGTGGGAGTAGTCGGTACCAAAGCGCTACTTGAGGAGTTAGACTAGTGCAAAGTGTGAGACGGCTCAATCATAGAAGATGATGTCTAGCAGTATAGCCGGGTGTGACAATGAGAAGGGGTAGTAGTTGTAGTGTGCATTGATAGATAGAGGGAGGTAGGAAGGGTAGAATTCAATACCTAGTCTTGGTAGAATGTCTATAGTGATCGTAGAAATGACTGAAATGTAATCATTACAACTACGCTGCTAATGAAGCATAGATTGAGGGCCGCTCCTAGTATGCTTCATTAGCAGCGTAAAATTTAAGCTGTGTATACAGTATTCAGGCAGCAGGCTACCATACTTGGCACTAATATAATGGAGTCGTCCCCCCTTTCCCTGTGCAGAATTTTAAGAATTGGGGATTTGAGATTTTATACTTTTCTATATAGAACAAGATTGGACAGCGGTGGTATAACAGTCTCGAAAATAGCGATTCGTTGGAATTTGCTATAGAAATTATGCCCATTATACCTTATACAGGAGTTGTCTTCCCATTTACGGGACCACTATTGTTAGATCACTATCATTTTTATTTCTTGATGATTTTGAAGGAAACGCTATCAAATCCGGTTCTACAGCATTACACCGTCCCAAAATGTCATCTCATATCGTCATCTCATATGGCCTCAGGTGCACTAGTAGTAGAGTGTGTGAAATGTAAAGATAATTCTGTATAGAGGTGCTCAGAAACACTCCTTACATCTACCTACCTCTCTCAGATATGTCGCTTCACTGGAGTGTTTCCTGAGTGTGACTTGTCAAGCAGATACAGCAAAGAGCATAAAATGGTCAACAAAACTACCAAATATGAGGGGGGAGGGATCGTAATCTTGAAGTTTTTTAATTGAGAAATGAGTGTAAACAGACAAGGAACTACTGCGCCAACCCCTAGCGCAGTCATTCTGATGGAGATGATGTCGTTCCAAGAGTGTTCATACAAGAGGACCACAAGGAGTTGTGTGACAGCTTGATATACAGCCATTTTTATGTTAGATAAAGCTGTATAGAATAGCTTGAGATGCTCAGGTTATGACGCTGCACTTCACCGCTAATTAGTTTTTACTCTGTTGTGATCAATTGTCATAACCAGAACTTGGATTGCACCTCCACCTCGAAGCAAATCTAATGGCTAAAGGTTTTGGGAAAGTATTATTTAAATTTTATTCCCACCATGAAGTAAATTGTTGGCACAGTTAGGACTCGCCGTATCCTTAGTGATTTAGTAGCTTCAGATCACTAGGTGTGGCCATTGTTATCGACGGACCTAGGGCTATTATCATGACCAGTTCTGCCCAAGTTCAAAATTAATTAATTTTCGTAGGTAGAGAAAGATGTCCGAAGCGCTAGTGAGGAGTCTGGAGATGAGTCCATTAGCACCGTTCCACCAAAGAGCCAAGGATCCCCTGCTGGGAATGGGGTTACTTCGTCATAATATCTGCCTTTACTGTGCTGATGTTCCATCATCAGATAGTAGAGGTGCTCAAAGTGATCGTCTGTATTTCGTTATCTATCGTTTTCATAATATTGTAGATAAGTGTTTTTTGCCAGTTAAAATTGTATTAATTGATTTGGTGCCTAATTAAAGAGCATCATTCCACCACGCATTGTGATATCTGGGAGAAATTGGTGTACCTGCCCTCACTGTAGTACCAGGATGAGATTCTGGCTATTCGAGGCCTTGCACATCAAGTAGCCATAAAAGTGTGAGATCTCTGATTTTGAATGCTTTCTCATCAAACAGAAATATAAAGGCAATATAATGGTTCCAGGTGATCTAAGTTTCATGGAATAAGCTCGATTGTTCTGTAACCAAGTTTGATGATGCTTGTACCATATTTTCACATGTCTGCTTAAAACCGGTGATGCAGACAGGAAATGTTGAAGAAGACTTACCACTGTAATATATCAACCAGGGAGTAGAATTTGGTCAGATGTGTTCTCATAAAGATAAACTATGCACTCTGTTAACATTAACTGGCTAACAGAACATCAGAAGAACATGATATGGCATGAATGCAGGCGTACGTGTTGGCCAGAATCCTTCAACTTCATTTATTGTGTATGGGTCAACGGTGGCAAGTACCATATACATCCTCCGTTCTATCTGCTCACGATAAAGTACTAACAGTATGTTCCTACGTACACAATATAATGATGTATATCATGGAGTTATCATATCATACCTGCCTGTGCTGCCGTGGCGAACCGTACATCTCTACTACACATTCTCCACATCGTACATCTCTTGTATCAAACATGGCATATCACTCTACTCGAGGTATAAGGATACGATATAATGAAGAGCAATGAAGTCAAGTGATACTAGTAGGCAGACCTGATATATACCTGTATGCGTTTGCTCGTCCGTCAGCGAGCGATTCCTGCTCGAGCGTTCGTCGCGAGTTTTTGTGTCAAATCGAATTCAGATATCGAACCGCATTTCGTAGATACGAATCACGGCAATCCCATTCGACTCGCCTTTCCATCTTCTCTACAAAAAAGGCTGTCGATAAAAAACAGTAAGTTTCTTCGTCTTCACAATTATATACTACCATTTTTGATTGATTTACTGACATCGGTAATGCCTATTTAATGGGCATCTTTCTTTGTTTCGGCTGATGACTCCTCACACGGTGAAATACCGAATGTTCAGTCACCAACGATTTACGAACCACAAAGTCATAAAACGCGAATTCCATGGCTCACTAACACTCAGATTTTGCAACCCTAGCCAGAAGACTCAGATGAGATGGTGTGAAACTCAGATTGTAGGAATTGTCCTGCTGAAAGCTCACATGAACTGCAGAAAAATGGCTGTCTCAACCTAGTACTATCATTAGCGTCCGTCATAGTTTCTGCTGTGCACCAAATGTGTAGGCACATATCTGTTATAAAATCAGGTACAAATGTCTGGTTAGTTTTCTTGGGAGTGGGGGCGATGAGACCATGGGGAAGCTCAGATTTCTTAGATCCATTGGTTGAGAGAGCCGTGGAATGTGTGTGAGTCAGATGGTGGTTTTATCTTGATGCCTTCTACCATATATTTATTTTCTTCTTTATACTATTAATTAGTTAAGGTTTTATTTAGTGCTGCATTTTAATCGAGTTATTCTAAGATTAACTAAGATTAATCGCTCACAAGATTAATTTTATGCAACAAGATTAATCTTGTGACTAGTGTGAGGAAAAATCTCACTGAAAAACTAAGAAGAACATGCTACAAAGACATGTGAACAAGTATGGTAGCCTATTTATGTAAGAAACCCAACTAAAGTGCAGTTGATTTCCACTATTGACCCACCAAAGACGGTACAGTGATGTCAATGTCGGCTGCTGCAGCTGCTAGCAATGATACTGTTGTGAATTCTATAGCTCAGGAACTAGTTTGTAGTGGCAAGATTAAAATAAGATTAATTCAAGATTAAATATATTAATCGGAAGATTAATCGAGATCAATTATTTTGAAGAAATGCAGCACTAGTTTTATTATGAATAAAGTTAACCATCCAGTGTTATGTTATGAATTCCTACTACCTGTGGGCTGTAGGAGTCTCACAAAGTATCTAAATTTCATGCAGTGTTGCTGGCAATGACAACTAGCTTTGAACCCAAAATTTGATGTTCCGATGAGCAGAGCTGTATAGTGATCGAGTCCCGACAACTCTAGGGTCTGATGCCATTTCTGTCCAAGGAAATTTATTTGCCTTTTGTGCCATCTAAGAAAGCTGTTAGTGACTCATGGATTTAAATACACAACTCTGAGCACAAGTCAGCTCATTCATATCGATATAGCTCTATCATAATCATCACCATTTGAACACAAATAAAATGATAAATCCTCACCCTTCCTTTTACAGCATATAATCATGACATGAAATTCACTATCACTATAGACAACATTATGACACGCCGCATTCACCCAGGTTGGATATGTTATGCTCATGACAGAGTGCTAATGGAAAGTGGGATATGATGTCTATTCTGCTGACCAATACTTTTCTTGGACAAAATATGGCCGATTGTTGAATTGGTCAATACTGAGACTCTCCCACAAGGCTCTGCTCATCAGAAGGAACAATTTCTTTTCCCTTTTAAACTCTTAGGGTTCACCGGACATGTATGTATGTATGTACAACGAGCAAATGAACCTGCTTCCAGCTTCAATACCATTTCCCATATAGTTGATGTATTTACACTCCAACTGTTGAATTGGAATCGGTATGACACATATTGTAACTTGTTTTAAAAGAGAACTCTTGATGCATAGTCTGAATCACAGCACCACTCAAACAAATAAATTCAGTTAGTCTACATATGGAATTCATAGTGCCAGTTGATGTGGTTGTCACACATGCCACACATGCAAGGCGCTGCTCAGATGAAACTGTGACCAGAAATCAATTGATGCTAAATTGATTTGGTGTTATGGGCTATGGCCTATGGGATCTCATTCTCTCCCAATTTCAGCCCTAGCGTGGTAACTTTGTAGCAGTGTGATCATATAGCCATCCATCTGATGCGACCACTATTTTAGTCCCTATTCCATATTCTACATCCTCTTTGAAAACCTTGGTCAGAAGGAACATACCTGGCACCGGTGCAACGGCCATTGGCAAGCTGCATTGCGCTTTTGCTCCACTAAGGTGCTCCGCAAGCCACCATCCAACCAGTTTCCCAACAAATTTTTAATCACTCATAATTTACTACTATTAACAAACTTTTTAATACGGTAAAAATCTACTAAATGTAAAAATGTGCTGCCACAGGACAGGCATGCTAACCACTACACCACAGTAGCTTACACTACACAACATCTCCCCCAGTTCTCAGGAACTCAACATGGTGACTCCTACTGGCCTCCTACTGGCCTCACTGCCTGCCTCTCATCATCCATCTGCAGGTCTCCTGCCAGTCCCACTGCGCCCTCACCAACTCACACAAATAACAGAGTTGAAAAAGCTTGTAAAAGTGTGCTGCCACCAAGGTTCAAACCGCGGGTCTCCCGCTTGCAAGACAGGCATGCTAACCACTACCCCACGGTGGCTTACACTACACAGCGTTAAAGTCTGTTCATATTCGACAGAATGTGTAGGAATTTTGATCTAAAGGTTGTGTCTATATATTTGGCCACTTGGTTTGCAGACTGTTGTGAATATAGCATTGAGTGGGTTCTCATGTCACGTTCCATATTTTACAGTTTTTGTCCTGAATCCAGATTGGTTGACTCTGTTGAACGTACTTATGCGTTTTACCTAATATTGGATGCAGTAATATCATGATCATCACTGACTGATATTTTTGACTTTTTTCAGACAAGGTCATTCTGTGATAATGATTTGTTTTACAGCAATCGTGCGTTGGTAAATGTGCAGAAAGAAATTTTGGTTCAAGTTGTGTACATAAATTCTAGTTTACCTAAGAAACGATGTATGAAAGATTACCTGAAACTTATATATAATTCCGATGTCAAATTGTATTCAATATCGAAAACAACTCTAAAATATCTTTGGTTTCCTCTGGGTTTCATTCTCTGATTGAAAATTGTATTTGAATATGAGAACAATTTTGTTGGCGCTTTGTTGCGTAACACACATGCTGGTCATATATTTCAAATCAACTTAAATTACTGCTTAGGTGTCATAAGATGTGTAAGAAACTCAAATCTATTGTTTAAACTGATTTTTTGATAAATTGTTGATGTATTTGAGTTAAAAAAACCCAGACTCACTTACCCCGGGTCTAACAGTCTAAAACTTACCCTGGGTCTAACAGCCTAAAACTTTGGCTATATCAACATTTGCATATATAATTCAAGTTCCATGAACTTCCTTGTATCAGTATTTCGAGTGAAAATCACTATCATGATTTCGAGAAAACATGTCGTTAATTAATTCGTCATACATGCTAATTGACTGCAATACGAGTTCCTGATGGGTAGACCCACACACGCCTGTTCACTCAACTTGGGCAAAATGTGCAGAGAAACATCAATGGAAGGACAATCCTTGAAGCTCAATCTACATCAATGAGGTTCTCAAGGCCTTCAATAATGTTCACGAGCAAACACATGACCAGATATAAACTGAGCGTATACTCCTCCTCGCCGGTCGCTGTGATCTGTGATGCCCAGTTGTTAAACATGTCCTCTACAAGCTACTGTAGAACGAGATTTTCATGTGTGGACAGGGACAATATTTGCTTTTTAGCACATAGTAAAATATTTGCGATCTTACAATTTTTGCGTTCTTGGTTCAGCCTTAGTTAGATATAATGAAATCGAAAATAAATGCGCATTGAAAATATTTGCAAACAGCTCGATCGCAAAAATTTTCAATTCGCAAAATAATTTCATTCTACAGTTTATAATATAATATCACCAGCATATATCAAAGTATTGCCAATAGCACATACGCACATGATGGAAGCTTACAATCACAACCGCATCACAATTTCTGTGTTAATGAGAATGTTGAAACTTAGGTACTCAACGTGCTTAAAACAGTGACAGCTAGATATTATCTACTCGCTGTTGACTTGTCAATATAAACCATGAAGCATGGAATCGCTAATACAGTTTGTCCAAACAACTCATCGACCTATGTTCACCAATAGTTTCGGGAGTTGTCATCTCTCATCACGGATATCTTACCCGGTTGTGTTCTCCAATTTTGCTGTGGAAATGTGTCTGATAGATGCGCGCCATGAAAATACCATCTATGAATGGTTGTACCACTGGTACTGGCTATGCGACCACTGGTACTGGCTATGCGA
>ERZ1740065.1186-NODE-1186-length-15345-cov-11.025376_pt1 | contig 15345 bp, 14 predicted proteins | sample MGYA00581738_ERZ1740065 | MGnify/ENA primary metagenome ERZ1740065 (study PRJEB43018, sample SAMN04849749) | marine metagenome | isolation source: floating plastic debris | place: Pacific Ocean | collected 2008-09-01 | study: EMG produced TPA metagenomics...
TCAGTAGTATAGTAGATATCTCAGTATCAGTAGTATAGTAGATATCTCAGTATCATTTGTATAGTAGATATCTCAGTAGTATACATGAACATTAGGACATTACCTATGAGGGAGGTGGCAGATATATCATTAAAGAGATAGCTAGGCTTTCATGTTGCTATTCATATAGTTTAGTTTAGTTTATTTATTTCATTTCATGTCACTCCATTAAGACGTAGTTGACAATACTAAATGAAAAAGGAGCTACTACTCTGTGTAAATACATCTGTTGTTAAAAAATCATAATATTTATGTATAATATTTATCATAATAAATAGCTAATCACCTGGTTACTACACAGGTTACTAGAGCCGCATCCGTTGACCAGTAAGCTCTACACAAATATTTACCTATATACTAGAGACGCAACGCTATACTATGAAGAGCCGTTTGGAAAATAACTCAAGAACTCTCACGATCATTTCTTCATTATCAGCCATGGTACCCTCATCCTTACGGCTGGTGCTCATTTTACGCTCTCCTGCCTTCATTGTGAGCTCTCTATGGCTCATTATGTCAGACAGTGCCTTCATTTCATTCATCCAGCCTCATTCTGCGCGAGCACACCTTCATTTTTGTAGTGTTAATTTCATTACTTGCAGGCTGTACTTCGAAATCCACTTCCACTGCTTCATTCTTAGCCTATCATACCCTTAAACTGAGCTATCTTGCTTTCAATGATCACTCTCGGCCTTACCTTCATCGCTCTAGCACACCTTCATTCTTCGCTAGAGAGCCCTCTTTCTGGGTTTTCCCCAGCATTACAACGATAATCGGGCGCCAGTGTTTCAGGGATTTCGAGGGTTTTCCTCGCCATAGAGTTATCTCATCTTCCCATTGAGATAACTCTATGTTCCTCGTTGAAAGACCTTGGCAATAGAAGCCCCGACCCTCTTTGGCTTACATAGCTCTTATCGGTTATTTATAGATAACTCTATGGCTCTTGTATACCTCTCTGGTTCATGGTAGCAAAGAGGGTCCTGACCCTCTTTGATGGTAGCATCAGAGACCTTACCGGTAAGGTCTTTGACAGCATGAGCGAATAGCGTTGCGTCTCTAGCTCTATGTTAGTAACAGAGCCAGTTTTCGTTCGTAACGGTCTATCTATCGCTCCGATGCATGCCATTTATAACTTTTTTCTGCGCATGTCCGAGGGCTCTTTAGCGTAAGAGACGCAAATCGTACCGCATTGTTTTGAGGTTGCCAGTCTGGCTTTCAAATCAGTACTAATTTGCACCAGAGAATTCTATGATTTGGTTTTTATAGCAGCGGTAGCTGTGCAGTTTCGAATTATAATTCTCGCAGAAATATCCATCTTGTGTTTTCTTCAGCCAAAGCTCTACCTATTTATTACAAATTTACTGGCCCTTCCACCGATCGAAAAATGGCATTGAATGCTTCCTCGAGATCCAGCACTCTACACTTAGACTACGACAGTAGGTCGAGGTAAGACCATTCATCTCCAATTACTAGGATAGTTGTAACGTAATCTATTCAGTAGTTCATTCTAACGATTCATACTAACTATTTGTAGCGCCAGTAGGTCTAGATTCATAAAAGACAGAGTGACTCATGTTGAAAAATCATTCGGAAGTATCTGTGATAGCCTGGGAGCAGTTGCAAGAAAGAATGGGAAGCTTCGAGATAAAAGTACGTCAATGTTGAATGATTAACGATAGCTATTGAAAGCGTATGTGAGCAATATTCACATCTTGTATGTGTTTCAGATGACCAACTTTGCCATCAACTGCTCGACTATGCAGAAACAGTTACCTACAACAGTTCCAGTAAAGAATCTATATCACAAGTTACGAAGGATCTAGCTTGCTGCAATGACTACCAGGATGCCATGGTGTGTATTATTTCATAAACCGAAGCTTGAGATAAAGTTGTCCCGGTCACAAGTCTAATATCTCTTCAGGTCAAGCGAATTGAGGCCCAAGTTGTGGAACCCATGCGGATTTTTGACACAGTTATTAAAGACTCACGTGTAAGTAGTAGAGTTAAATTGAAATGCTTCAGAATTGTGACAGAAGTTGATAGATCGGATGCGACAGAGGTTGATAGATAAGGTGTGACAGAAGTTGATAGATCGGGTGTGACAGAGGTTGGGAGGCTGCATGTGCTATCTTTGAAACTGTTCCAGGAGGAAATACAGAAGGCCCTGGCTGCGTATGATAAGGAGCAAAAGAGCAAGAAACATGTTGACAGCATGAGAGAGAAGAACCCCAGTGACCGTCATAGATTGGTACGTGAATACCAGTGCGGGATAGTAGAGTATATCACCTCAGATGTTCCTATACGTTGGATGATTTCTACAGAATCAGGCGGAGGAAGAGCTCAACAAAGCCAAAGTCCAGGCGTCTCGTAGCGCCAAGGCGTTGGAAGAAGCTGTGGACACTTTCGAACAGAGGAAGCTAAATGACTTAAAGGTATTAGTTTGATGACATCTCCCAAATATGGGAAATAATCAGCAGTCACAAATACGGTGTCACACGTGACACGTGACATGTGTTGCTGACACTAAATCCTTCAGTGCCTATCAGCTCGCACTGCTAGGCACTGACCTGCTCACCCTCCCTGGCCCCGCGAACCCCCCCCCCAGAGACCATACTGGGGACTGTTGGTAGTGTACTGTAATCGTAGTAATTATTGCAACCTAAACTGTAACGGGAAAAAGATACCGGCTGTAACAATAACGGATTGGGATGTGTGAAATATAGGCTTACTAAGCTCCATATAACTAACATGAATGTTTTGATAATGTCGCTGAGCAACTTGTTATAAATACTGTAAATAGAACCTCATTATAATTACGACGATTACGGTATATTGTAAGGAAAAATTAATTTTCATTCTAGAAAATTTTGGGGAATCATATCAGAATCCAGATGGCTTTCCACGCCAAGAGCCTGGAGTGCCTAACTAAGGCCTATAAGAATCTGGGTATCTACGATGCTGAGAATGATCTGGAGGTACCACTTCTGATATCCCATGCTAATCATCCTCTCATTTCAGTATTCGGTACACACATATCAGTATCATCTTCCCCTCGCAGGAATTCAGGAACGTCTTGCACCCGACCAGTGCAATCGAACGGCAACAGATGCTAATGAGCTCCCATTCGAGACAGTCACTGACGTCTGAGACGAGTACAAGGTCGGCCAGGGGTCGAGACAGCCTTAGCCCCGCCCACACTCCGGCTCAGCCATCCAGTCATGTGAATATGTTCACCACTCAGACAGCAAAACCTAACATCTCATCTCAATCGGCTCCGACAAGACCTGCTTCTACTCCTGATAAGAGTAGAACGTCCTACCAGCCTGCCACGATGGTAATTACCTTCTCTCCTCATAACTCTGGTTTTCTCCCCCTCTGCCTCCCTCAACCACTCTGCCATATCTGTCTCACCCTCCTTCCCTCCCTCTCTCTCTCTCTTCCTCCTTCCCTCCCTCTTCCCCTCCCTCCCTCTGCCTCCCTCTCTCCCGCTGCTTCCCTCACTCTCTCAGCCTGCCTCTGTCTCCTTACCTCCCTTCTTGTCTATGCCTCTCTCTCTCCCTCTCCCTTCCTCCCTCTCCCTGCCTCCCTCCCTCTCTCTGCCTCCCATCACACATCTTATGTTTGTCTCTCCAGCTAATTTACACACCTGATGACCAATGACCATTCATGAAGCAGTCGCGTCCGTAGATTACACTATTTCCTGACGGACATATTTTTCCATTACTAGCTCGGCGACGAGAGTGACTCTGAAGATGAGGAGACTGATTCAGACCCTGATGAAGTCCATACTTACGCTGATGTACGGCATAACTAAATCTCTGTTGTTTGACTCCGGATCATCTTTGGTCGCCTTGTTTCCTGCTAGAAATTTCGCCCACTCCCAGCCAAACCCTCCTCTCATCAGTGTGATGAAATTCCGTCCGAGAGTTTGTTCAATACTTTAGTATCATACACATCTCGATGTGCTTCGTTTGTTCAGCATCTAGTCTGCTAGCTTCACTCATAGGAACTCGGTACTGCATTGAGTGGACGCTTTCTGAGATACGAATTGGGATTTGTTGCTGTTTTAATGGTATGTGTACAGAAATACAGTAGCTGATTTGTATGTGAGATGTGTATTTTCATCTCTTGTCATTGTCATCAGTGGTCGGTCATGATAAACTCCCTGAATGTCACGAGTGGGTTTACAGATGGCCACAGTAAACTTGTTCACGAACCATGAAAGTTAGTGTCATGAGTCCTTTGCTACACCAAATCGGTGTCCTGGTTGGGTCTGAATTTTCGTATAAGTGGTTACGGACGCAAAGACCAAATAAGGTGGTGCAGTGATCTAACTAGGATGGTATTCGTTGTGGAGAGTGGGAAATAATGTATGCATCAGCTGTAGTAGATAGTGGCAGACAGATAGCCAGAGGATACAGTAAGATTCTGATTTAAAACGGCCACATGAAAAATATACCACAGTATTTCAGGCCCTTTCTTGGGCCTAATCTAGTGATCTGTGTCATCCTCTCATCGTAGCAGACATCCTCGACCGACGAGAAACTGGGCGTCAGCAAACGTTTCGATGACGTAAAATTCTGTAATATTTTATGAAACGCATTGTTTGTACCAGAAGACACACAGCTCAACGGCCTCAACTTCTGTCTTGCTCTGATAAATCATATGCAGCAAAAATAATCATAGATGTAAATACATTTGGAGTGAATAGTATTTCGCTTGAGAATGCCTGAGACACGCTCTTGAAAAGAAGGGTAACCAGATTATCGCGATAAGCGGGATAGATTTGACGTATTAGCGTGTCTGCTTCATTTCTTTCGTAACCGCAAGACCAAATGTCAAAGATGAAATAAATTACATTGTACACTGTACATTGCGATTAGACGCACGATTATAAAATCGATGTTCCACCAAAGAGGTGGGCTCGATTTTATTGGCCGAGTACTACATTCTTGCATTGACGTCTTCACATTTCTATTACAGATCCGTTGTACTCGTTGAGGATAAAATCGGCAGTTGCACAGCTGCAAGTTAGGCACCTTCCACGTCCACTCTAAAAAAATACGTTCCTGTTATTTATTAGGAGCTGCAGCAGCTGTGAAACTGGAATTGGTGTCATCTCGTTACTGATGAACCGAATGAATGGATTATTTCAAGAGATATTTAGGTGGAGAAAATGAAGCCTTGCAGACTGATGGAGCGCAAACGGTGACAAAACTAGTTGAACGAGCTCGGACCTCCACCTTACTCGATGACCGACGAGGGGCTGTCCGAGCTCTGAAGTCCTTGTCCAAAGGCAAGTTTCGACTCCAAGTTGGAACTCATGGCATGGATGTTCTGCTGTAAGTTTGTTCTCCCACACACTAATCTTAGTTGCTGTGATTGTTTTCTGTATCCTAGTAGGAAGTACACTAATGGAATTACTTTCTCTTCTTTCTCCAGTGACATTTTGGACAAAGATCGGACAGATGTCGAGATAATTAGCTTTGCCCTTGGTGCACTGATTAATGTTGTGTCCGAAGAGGTCGACAGCGAGGAGACTGATGTTCCAGGAGATATAGGTAAGCAGACGTAGGTGGCTGGTGCTCGTTACCAGGATATGGAGGCATTGATGTTGTAACCACCTTCTCTACAAAAAAACAAATATATTTGGGCTGCATTGCTCGAGTATTCCCTCTCACATGTATGAGATTCTCTCTCACTGCTGTTTGATCATCTAGATGTGAATCAGATGTAAACATTTGGGAAGATAATAACGCAGGGAGGAGAAGCTAATACCGTCCTATACTTGTAGCATAACGTGTAGAACTCAGCTCAGCTCAGTCGACTGAATGTTTAGTTCAGCGATGAGTAGACTGGTAAAAACATCTCAATGTTAAACTTTCATATCACATCTACTAGCTGTATGTTAGATTTTCCAACTATGATTGTCTTGTTAATCTCTTAGTAGGTTCCCATAGTGAGGGAGATAGTTGTTGTAGTTTGATAGAAGGGCTTTTATATGAATGTGGAAATGAAGGGGAATTGATTGAGTATCAGCTTGTACTTGCAGCATGTGATCAATGAACATTCTTCATATCTAGAACATGAGTTTCATAGTCAATTTTGTCATAGCCATAGTCCCACTACTGAACAGAGAATTGAGAGTAAAGAAACCTGGGCTAAAAACACTGGATGATAACAGTCTCTATTCTGAAGGGAATTGTGTCTAAGACCACAACTAGGAGTAGGAGAAAACGCAGTGGTAGAGCCTGCACCTCAAGACGCGCAAGTGTTAAGAGGTTGTAGGTTTGAATCCCACTGTGTCCTGCTGGGCCCTCGTGCCACAGGTGTGCTCTGACCTGCCTAGAAACCGAGAGCAACCTGGCTGCCGTATATGGCAGCCATGCCCTGAAGGCATGTTATTTCTCAGTGCGCGTGAGACAGCCTCGCGATTTTAACGCAACTTCTTTAACATAACTTCACCTCAGCAAATAAATTCACCATCGATGTGTGGGGTGTTTGGTGTTCTGTCTCTCTTCCTTCTCTCACACCACTCTCTCTCCTCCCTTGTCTCTATTACCCACTTTCTCATCCACTCTCTTCCCTCTTCCTCCCCCCTCTTACTCTGCCCTCCCCTCTTCCTCTGCCCTCCCTCTCCTCTATCTCCCCTGCACATTTACCCACTCCTCTTCCTCCCTCCCCTCTATCTCCCCTTCACCCTTACCCTCCCCCCCCTCCTCCTCCTCCCTTCCCCCCCTCCCCCCTCCCCCCTCCTCCTCCTCTCTCTCTCCTCTCCTCTCTCTCCCTCCCCTCTATCTCCCCTTCACCCTTACCATCCCCTCTATCTCCCCTTCACCCTTATCCTCCCCTCTCTCCCTCTCTCTCTCTCTCCACATTATTTCTCTGCTGCTGACGATTCATTGCCATGCGTTGCTCTCTGTTCCATGAGCTGGATATTGGTAAATCCAAGGCTAATTCATTCGCACTCTGTATCCAGGTGTGCAGTTCACTGAAATGTTTATCAAAGATGAGAAGAACATCTGCCTGCTTATATCACTGCTGGAAGAGTATGATTTCCATGTCCGGCAGCCAGCCATCCATCTGATCACTTCACTCCTCACGTAAGCTATAGTCATTGACCTCTAGTTGTCCCTCCTCCAAGCGTATGTATCTCTCCATCTATGTCTCTGCAAATTACATGACAGGAACAAACAGAAAGCTGTGCAGGAGCAGGTTCTCGTCGCTCCTCAGGGCGTCCCGCGCTTGATGGATCTGGTCTCCGACAACCGCGAGTTTGTCAGAAACGACGCTCTCCTTCTCCTCATCCAGCTTACGAAGGGCCACACTAACATACAGAAGATTGTTGCGTTCGAGAGTGCATTCGAGAGGTAAACCACGCCCTATCAGTCTCCCAACTAGGCTCTCAGTCTATCCACCCTCTCACTTACAGATTATGATTGTACAAAGTGTAGAACGATTGCCTGTGGTGTTGTAGAATTCTGGATATAGTACACAGTGAAGGCAGCAGTGACGGTGGTGTGGTAGTCGAAGATTGTCTCATTCTACTCCTCAATCTGCTCAACGAGAACAAATCCAACCAGACGCTGTTTGTCGAGGGAGGCTTTGTCCGGCGGCTGACAACCTTTTTTGATCTAGAAGCACTCAACTCCAATGAGACAGGCTGGTCTGCCCAGAAGGTATGCCGTCTTTCCTCTCTCTCCCCTCCCACTTTTCTCCCTCCATCTCCCTCTATCTCTCTATCCTACCATTTTTCTGTCTCTCCCCTTCCTCTCTCTTCTCTCCCGTGGCACTTCCCTCTCTCTCCCCTCCCTCACCCCCTTATAATGCCCCTCCCTCTCCCATATTTCTCTATCTTTCTCTCTCTCTCTCTCTCTCTCTCTCTCGTCCCTCCCTTGCAATTTCCCTTACTATTTCCTCCCACATCTCTCCTTCTCTCGCTCTCTCTCCTATGATGTCCATCTTTCCATTTCCTCTCTCTACACCCCTCTCTCTGCACCCCTCTCCCTTTCATTTCTCCCTTTCATTTCTCCCTTCCTCCTATCTCCCTTTCTACTATCTCTGCCTCCCTTCTTCCTATCTCCTTTCTATCTCCCGATCTCTCCTGCCCTTCTATCTCTCTGCCTACTATCTCCTCCCTCCTTCCCCTCTCCCATCTAGCTCTTCCCTCTACCCCCCTCTCTCTCAACCTCAAAACACTCTATATAAGGTGGCGAATGTACACAGCATGCTGCAGAATGTCCGTGCCATCGTGTCGCCCAGCATCTCACAGAAAGAGCGCAGCATATGTCAGAGACGCATGAACCAGTCCGGCCTACTCAACCAGCTCTGCTCCATCCTCATGGCTACCGGAATACCAGCAGACGTACTCACAGAGTGCATCAACACCGTAGCTGAGGTCATCAGAGGCCATCCCGACAACCAGGTACCTTCCCAGAATGCACCACTGCTTCCTCCCCGCGGTCTGATATATAAATTCAGTGATGTCTGTTTATAGAATTACTTTGCCAGTGTCATGGCGCCCAGTAATCCTCCACAGCCGGCGATTGTCGTTCTGCTCATGTCTATGGTCAATGACAAGCAGCCGTTTGTGCTGAGGTGCGCTGTACTTTACTGCTTCGAGTGCTTCCTGTTCAAGAACGAGCTGGGTCAGTCACAGATCATCGCCACACTCCTGCCCACGAGCGCCGAGGTAAATCAAATCACCGGTGAGTCCTCTCTCTCTCTGGCCTGACTATCTCACCGTCACAATAACGGCACAACAATTGTCATATTACTGCCACGCTACGGACCCAGTACCTCATAGCAACATGATACTGTGATGGTATATTCACAATAATGCCACCATAACTGTCAAGCTAGTTGTCATCCTATCATCATGACACTGGCCAGTTACATCAACCCGTATTCCCTTGGAATTGAGATGTCTGCCCTAATCTTGAAGACCCCCTGTGCGTTGTATTGTCTGTACATTCACACTCCTGTTATGTAACCCATATATATTATAATCCATATATATTATAATTATAATGTGTTTTAGGCACAGTCGAGGAATTTTGTGTTTTGAACAGGCCTGACCTCGCCTACTTAGGCTTGTGTATTATTTGTACAGGAATATGGTAGTGACGTGATAACGTGACAATAATTGTCATCCTACCGTCACAATATTGGCCCAATATCATTCCAATAATGTCACGAGACTGTGACAATACTGTGACTATATCATTACTGTACTGTCACAATAGCATGATGAGACTGTACCAATGACTGAGTGGACTTGCTTCTAACTTACAGCTGGCCAGCTACTGTGCTCCGGGCTGTTCAGTACCGACCCTCTGTCCACCTGGTTTGCTTCTGTCGCCCTCCTGCACACCGTTCTCGGCAAACCAGTCAACAAAGAGAACCTGCTCAGAGTGCAGCTTGCCACGAGTGTGGGCGGAGCTCCCGTAACGCTGCTACAGCAGTGTATGAACATTCTCGCCCAGGTACGTACTCCTACAGACATACGCTTATATGGCTATACAGTTGGCGTAGATACCAGTTAGTGTACAGTGTACCGGTTGATGAAGTTACCAGTTATCAGAGAGATCAGTTAGTGTAGAGACCAGTTATCAGAGAGACCAGTTATCGGAGAGACCAGTTATCAGAGAGACCAGTTATCAGAGAGACCAGTTAGGAACCGTGTGGATCTGAATATATTTCAGGGCTCCCCTCAGCTGCAGACTAAGATCGGTCTACTGATGTTTATGATAACGTGGCTGGTGAACTGTCCGACAGTCGTATCCGCATTCCTCAGCAATCCTTCCAACGCCCCCTACCTGACCTCGCAGGTCACAGTCCACGACAGCGACGAGAGTGAGCTCATAGTTCAAGGTCAGATCATGACCCGTACATTTTTGCGTGTGACATGTGCTCTGCGTGTGACATCTAGTCTGTGTGTGACATGTCTGTTTTACGGCCTCAGGTCTCTGTGCCTTCCTGCTCGGTCTCTGCGTAGAGTACAATAAAGAAGACAATCCTAAGTTTGATAAGCAAAGCCTCAGATCTCAGATAGACAAGCGAATTGGTAAGTCTGGTATCCCCCCTCCCCCCTCGCCGTCTGGTATACTAGAGGACTAGGCACTTCTCCTGGGTGGTATAGCAGTTTTGAGAAGACGAGTCCTGTTGAAGCCGCCGGTGTTTATGTAACATTTCACTACGATGACCCAGTATAAGTTCACAGCGTAAATGTATACTCCACTCTATCAGGTATTCATATCATGATCAGCTGACTCGTCGAACGGTCAGAGTGAGAAATCTAATCTTTTTGAGCTTTGGGAAGTCGTATTCCTCCTACAGCTATTATATTTCAGCTCTGCATGATCCGGAAGAGAACATTGGGGCACTAATGATCACATTAATTACAGCCGCTACAATATTGGGAATTTCCAGAAATAAGGGAGAGCTGACAATCTAGACGATGAGTTGACTTGATACTTACCACTCATAGTGCTGCTATAGTGCTGCTATAGTGCTGCTATAGTACTGCTATAGTACTGTTATAGTGCTGCTATAGTACTGCTATAGTGCTATCACTGTTAGCCATCGCTAGTAGTGTGAACTCGGTCACAAAATTTATACATTTACAACATTTATACATGGCTGTTTGAAAATTGTTATTCAATCAAACTATTTGTCTAATTCCGTGTGCCGAAGAGCGATGAGAGTATTTAACGTTACCGAAGTACCCATTCAAGCTCAAAGTGCAGTACAACATGAAATAATTAGATGTCCCAGCTTTGATAGGTGTACTGAGTTGCTGCTTTTCGAGATGTGATGAAAGAATCTGAACTCTACTCGCTATAACGATATTAGAGCATGAGAGAGAAAGAGAGCACAACTCCTAATAAAAATCAATTGTCAAATTTTTTTGTGTTGTATGTATAGCTTCTGCAAAAGTAGAAAATTAAACGCGGAAAAATACTTAGCAAATATAGCGGTCTCAAGGAAATTGCTAGTGATAAATACAACTAAGTTTCTATCAGAGTTGTCACATCATGACAACTTTTTGGAGTTGTCATCTCATTATTAATATTAACCTCCCATGATCTTAGCCCTGTTCACAACTTCAAAGATGCCAAATTTTTCTGTTGGTGAGGTATTTTTACTCCATTTTTAAAATGGATCTCATCCACAAACACTAACACTTTTTTTCTCACTATTTTGCTCATTTTGGGAAAACGTTGAATATTCCTACCACTAATGTTCCCCTTGTACTGATAGGTATGATAGTATCTGCATGCGTCTAGACATCAGACTGCTTGTATTACTACTATATTTCCTATTAATATTATATTTCCTATTAATATTATATTTGTTATTGCTATTATAGTTCTTATTACTACCATATTTCCTATTAATATTATATTTCCTATTAATATTATATTTCTTATTACTATTTTGACGAGTGGTATTACTATTATTTCTGCTGCCAGGGTTCGAGGTGTACGCTGACAGGCTTAGTCAGGTTTCTAAGAGCGAGCTCTATGCTCAGGCTGCTAAGAAGCCTTACATCAACTCTAAGGAGGCGGACCGAGTATTCTTCGACAACGAGTTCACTAAGCTCTACAAGTCGCTAGAGGTACAGGTGTTGAACAGCGTTACCAAGGGCGACGAGGACAAGGAAAAGGTCGTCAATCACGACAGCATAGTCACACAGTACAAGGAGGTCATCCGACTGCAGGATCAGGAGTTGTCTGACCTTCGCAGCCGGGCTGCCGAGTTTGAGAAAGCCACCACCCAGTTGGAGTTCCTGACCCAGCAGGTTAGTCCAGCGATTGTTGGGGGTCGGCTTCCTGTTAGCGAAATCTGGCTGCGATGTGACAAGTTGTCATGTCTTAGAACTATCGTGATGGTGAAGTGAGCAGACAACGAATCTACGAAATGCACTGCAGATTTCAGCCATACTAACTGTAGCGAATAGCGAATAGTTAACTGTCATGTTAATATTTCATCATTTTTGAGATCACAAACTTCTTCCCCGCCAGTATTCATAGTCCTACAGTAAGGTATTTTCCTGTTTCCCGGTAATTACATGTATTTGCAGTCTTACAGTAACGTGTGCACTTGCAGTTTTACGATCATCTGTTTATTTGGATCGGTAGGTTCAAGATTTGAAAGACCAGAATGCTCTACTGAAAACTCAGAAGATGAATGGAGATGGCGCGTCGAGTCTAACCAATGGTGATTACTCACACAACGAACTCGTGACTCAAATGGAGAAACTGACGTGTGACATCCGGGAACGAGACGAGAAAATCGCAGAATTGACGTCAGAGGTATTGAATTAGTCAAAACAGCGGTGAAACTGCCACCTCTTCCCCAATAGATCAAGCAGCTGAGAGGTTGGGAAATTCCCCTCATAGGTTAGGCTTAGCGTATAGAATCGCTGGGGAACATTTTAGCACATGTATTACTGCTGTAAAACAGTCAATCTGGCGAATACTATTTTTTGCTCTATCGGTCACAAATTTTGGAAAAATCCAGTCTTAGATTTGCTGCAACTAGTGAACAGATAATCAATTGCAATATTTGGATGCTGAATCTTTTGCTTTTGGCCGAAAATTGGATGAATGCAAAGATTTACTGTTTTACTGTATTTAGTCTTAAATGGAGCAATGAGTTCTATAGAGTTGATACCATATATACCATATATACCATGTATAACATCTATACCATATATATGGTATAGATGGTATATATACCTGAGCAATGAGTTCTATAGAGCTGATTCCTGCTTAGTCTGCTGCATGGCTTGTGAGTGAAGTGAAACTACAGCCATATCTGGACTAACATCTGCTGGTTTGTAGTTGAGCTCCAAACCCAGCCCAGAGGTGTCGGCGAGTGACGGAGAGAAAGCGCGGCAAGACGTGAGGTCTCAGCTGGAAGGCGAATACCGTGAGAAAATAAACGCTTTAGAAGGAGAAGCGTCTGACCTGCGCCGTAAGCTGGATGAAAGTACAGCATTGGCCAACAGAGTCAGCGCCCAACTGCAGACAGCGTCACATGATCTGTCTGCTGCCAAGTCCCAGATCTCAGAGCTGCAGTCTGCCGTAAAGGAGAAGGAAACAGAGGCGGAGGACCTCCTCCTGCTCCTGGAAACAAACTCAGAAAAGATAAAACTCATGAAAGATTCGTTACGAAAATTAGGGCAGCAGGTGTCTGACGATGAAGACGATGAGGAAGACGACGATGATGATGATAGCAATGAAAATTGACTTTAGTTTTAGTATTTTAATGTTATAGTAACCATTGATTTTTTACGACGTCCAGAAATAAAACTGTTGTATCTTCCATCTATGATAATCTTTGCTGATTGAACGAGTTCAAATAATAACCGACACAGAAATAGAGATTGTGTGACAGTATTACAGTTGCATAGCATCCATCTATACGTAGCTGAGAGAAGCACATTTTGTAAGTAGGGAGATTTATTGAAATATGAAAAATAATTACCAACTGATTATCTGATACAATAATCAATGACCTCCAGAACATGCTACTGCATACCACGTTCTCGTTTCTACTGTTCTTCACTCCTTTTTCTACTTTACAGACTGCTTCCATGTGTGCGCCTTGTTCGGAGTTGTGCTCCCTCGCTATTTTCGCGTTTTCCGTCTCTCTGGAAACCGGTATACATTTTATGACCTTGACCTTACTTCTTTCGCTATCTTTGTAAAATGACTCTCGCTTTAGTTTACCTCCCTTCTGCTGAATGAGTGTTGGAATGTTTTCTCGTTCTCTCTCCCTATTGAAACCACATCTGCTCTCCTCATACATAGCACGATGAAGGAAGTTAGCATCTCCTGGATTTTGATATATCTTTCGTTGGTCCACTCTGGTAGTGGTAAGTGTCAATACCAAAACAAAACGAAAGTGTAAATATTTTCGCTCCCTAGACGGGCTGAGTTTAAAATGACCCTAGTTAAATGTCATATAATTAATATTTTCTGACAGGTACTCCACGATCAGATATCAACTCGTCTACTGATATTCCTGAGCTGACCTCAATTGATATTGATAATGATAAGCACCGAAGACAACATTTTATAGCTGTCATAGCAGTGCTTGATGAGGAAATTCATCACCAACTTTTGCCCATCCTGAGCCAGGTACGATTCATTCAGATCATTTCTGTCGACAAGCTTTACCTCTGTTGTATATCAAACCAGAGACAATCAGATATGCCTATTTGTGCAGTATTCATCATTAGGAATCATAGAACTATCCAAACCAGGAGACTGAGACGCTGTGTGTTGATGCCCTGGTAATCCATATGCCTGTATGTGTCCATGTTATTAATGATTTATTAGGTCAGGCAGAGTTGGGCCTCACATCAAGAATTCCAGTTCTACCGTGTTTCCCTTGGAAGCCAAATGAAGAACGTCTTATCCAACCGCCTGCAGACTGTGATCCCGTCCTCATGCCTTATAGTCAATGTCACTGGTCGGTCAACTAGTCTGACTACCTCACTCCCTGCTGCCTGCTGTTAGTTAGACTGATGATCTATTCTTACTGTAGGTGGAAACATAAAACTGCTAAGAAAGTTTTCCCGCCATGACTGCAGAGGGAGCCAGCTCAGTACAACTCTGCTGTCTCTGACGTTTTCTTCTGTACGAGACTTAGATTCCGTGAGTGACATCTACTCCATTGACATTGGTATTGACATCAACATTGACTTTTATATTGACCGAACTAAGTCACCCTCAGGAATCCAGTCTGTCACACTATTCTTCCACTGATAGTCTCCACCACTTAGAGATTCTCTAATTCTGTTCAGGGAGCGTTTGCTCGTCAGGTGACCACTGTGCATAATGGCTACCGGCCTCACCTCGTCATGTTCTACGTTCACTGGGCAACCAACGCCCATAGATTTATGAGAGCTTTCCACAGGACGGCTCTCGATCTTGTAGAGCTCAATTGTGCCGTGGTTCCTGCAGCTGTTAACATTGACCTCTACAGATCTGGTAAGTTTCACCAATCCAACCTCTTACACACATTAGCTGAGTGGAGTCTGGGTTATGAATATTATGTTGCTGCAGTGCTGGAGAATGATCTCAGGGAATTCAACCCCAAAAACTTTCCTTTTATCCTCTACTTCTATCCTCTGAAGCGGAAACACTCAGGTGAGAGGGTTCACTCGGTTTATGTGATGGTCAGTCTCTGCTTGCCTCCAGCATCCTTACCTCCACCTCCCTTCCACCTCCCCCTCACCTCCCTCTCACCTCCTTCCCTCTCCCACCCTCGCACTCACTACCTCCTTCCCTC
>ERZ1740065.1187-NODE-1187-length-15339-cov-11.373332_pt1 | contig 15339 bp, 13 predicted proteins | sample MGYA00581738_ERZ1740065 | MGnify/ENA primary metagenome ERZ1740065 (study PRJEB43018, sample SAMN04849749) | marine metagenome | isolation source: floating plastic debris | place: Pacific Ocean | collected 2008-09-01 | study: EMG produced TPA metagenomics...
TTCTTTTTCTGACTCTCTTTCTCTCTCTTCCTCTTCTCTCTTCCTTCCTCTCTCCTCTTCATTCTCTCCTCTTCACCCCTCTCACAGTCACCCTCTCTACGTCTCCCTCTCTTTGTCACCTTCTCCCTGCCAGCCTCTCTCCCTGTCACCCTCTCTCTGTCACCCTCTCTCCGTCTCCCTATCCATCACCTTCTCTCCATCTCCCTCTCCATCACATTCTCTCAGTCTATTTCTCTCCCTCCCTCTGTTGCCCCTCTCTCTCCCTCCTTCTCTCACTAAATCATGTTGATGTTCTCCCTCCCCCATGGTATTGCTAGCTTAGCTGCTTCCTTGTCATTACGATTGTATGGTTGTGTAACACAGGGATAGTAGAGATTTTGAGGAGAGATAGGGATTTATGCAACGCCTGCTTCAATAGCGGATAAGGTCCCTCTCACCGGCCTAGTGGAGCGGTACACCCATATCGCAGCAGTTCATTGAACATCACCATTGGCCTACTGTACTACTAGATAAACCTACTACAGAGACTGGATTACGGTACAAGCCATTTAATCCATAGTGTCTATCCCCAAATCATGATGTGAATGGGGTACAGGCAATGTCAGGGTGAAGCCGGTTAGAGGCTGTTGGTTGTTGTTCTTATGCCCTGAGGTATAGTTGTCTGGTAGTCATTCAGGAAGTGGCAGGCTGCAATGATTTGATGCACATGTCCGAAGATGGCAAAACTAGCTGTAACAGCTTTTGCAATCTAATGCAATCAAGGCAGTCTCTCTCCCTGTCAAAAGATGTTTACATGGATATCGGTTCCACAAATAAACGTACGCCTGGTGTCCTCATGTGGGAGGTCAGATGAGGTTACTCTGTCCACATATACCTGAATTGTACTGGTCATGCTTACTAACACATACATACGAATATAGTAGCTGTAATCGTACCTCGCATCTTGTATGAATTGTAGGCTTCCAGCGCAGGCAGAAGAGGAAGTGTATCCGTCATCTCATCATCTGTTCACAAGCGCAAGGCATCCCACGGAGACGAAGAGCAAGCTGGCTCTAACAGCGTTACGAATGTGAAGGTCACAAAGAAAGGATAGGCTCGTCTACTAGTATCTTGCATACGAAACAGCCTGGGATCCCCCTGTCACTTTGTCAGTATATCAGTACAGAATAAATTAGCACACATATACCAGAGTTGTCTTTCCCTGTGTGGAGAACGCCACGAGTGTCATAAGTAGCAGTCTAGTGTCACGCGATTACATCATCATCGCCGAACAGCAGTGACAGAAGCCAGGATTAGCCCACTTAGCTTTCACAACGAATGCCAGAAGTGCTAAGATTCTGCACACAACGCCCATACAACTCCAGTCAACTAAGCGTGCGTAGAGGAGTAGTACTGCATACCTAAACGCGGCCAACTTCCTCCTACTGCGATCATATGACCAGTGAATTCCAAACTTAGATATTTACGAAGAATACGACGAAATAAACACGTAGGGCAGCTTGTAGGTTTCTCATTTTTTATTCCTGTAAAGGAGAGATGTGACCAGATAAAATCGAACATGGAAAAATGGCACTTCGCGCCTGCCAGGCAAAAAATTTCGAGTTAGTAATTCCAGTGGTGAACCGCAAGTTCACGCGGTCAGGGCGATGGCGTCTCGCCGCAACGAGAAGCTGTTGAGCTCCGCGGCAGAATGTCCCGAGCACGTGGATTTCGTTTTGTCGTCGCTCTGTTCACCGAAGTTGGTGGAGTTGAATATCTGCACCAGGTTGTTGATAGGCGCCGAATCAGTGCTACTAGTACAATCCAAAGACTCGATTCGCTGTCGCTTCTTGGGAGTGTGAATCACATCAGAGTCAGTACACGTATCCTGAGTCTGGGAACTGTTTTCGTTGGAGAGTTGCCTCTTCAAACACGGTTTACAGGATAACGAGTCCAGTCTGTTAGACGTAACAGATTCCACTGAGGGAGGGCTGTTCTCTTTGTCCGTTGATTCCGAATCGCCTTCGCAGATTTGGTCTAGAATATCGTCACACATCGATTGACTGTCCGGCTCGCTGAGTGAGTCATGCTCAGCGTCGTACTGTGACTCTTCGTCTGATTCAACTTCGCTTTGAGCCTCAACGACCGAGCGTTGTGTCTGGAACTTACACTTCTTAGTAGGCTGCTCTTCAGAGTCAGAACTCTCTATCTGTTTATGTTTTAAATCCAAGACGTAAATATCCCTGGCTTTGTGTAGTACGGACGCAACTAGTAAACTCTTACGCAAGTTCAGTCCATTCTTCGACTGTCGTGACCGTTGTATCTTACCCAGTGAAACGGAGATGAGCTTAGTTACTTCTGTCGCCATCTTTAGTGTGTAAGAGTTGATATCCAAATGTAACTGAGAATCGTATCGATCAGTTTTATGCTATTTCTAGTGGATTTTGAGAGCAATGGGAACCACACGGCTATCGCAAGATGGCCTCCCAATCACAATGACGAGTAATGATCTCGCGATAGGGTTATTCAATTTTATCGACCAATCGTCGAGCAGTCTAAATTTGACTGACCAATGAATAGCGTCCGCAAGGCATTGTGGGAGTCCTTATTTGGATCACGTAGAGACAAAGAACGTCGTTTCTAGGGATGACATCATCCGCTCAGTAAGCTGATTGGCAGCTGACCGTTATTATTCACGGAATCCCATGCGTCACCCTGACGTAACATGTTTACAGAAGGGGAATTCATGAAGCTGCGCGCCAACCAATGAAAACCGCTGTATTCACTAGTAACTAGTACCCAGCACACCTTTCTTTCATGTAAATAAGAGAGCTAGTGAAGGTGTTTATGCTCAGCAACTTCCTGCTCGAGCAGCAGAAGAAGTCAATGTAGTTATTGCAAAGCAAGAGCTAACTTCTCTTTTTCCTTGTACATGCAGAAGTTTATTATCGGTTCATGGTTCATAGGTTTTGGTTACATATAGAATTCAGCCTACCTGCCAAGTGAGGGATAGGCAGAGGAGAAGGAAAATGGGAGCGGGTGCATTCAAGCAGCGAACTCTGATCCCAGAGGAAGTGGAGGCAGGCTCGTTTCCATTCAATGTAAATTAGACTGTTCTAATCCCCAGAAAGCCATTCACTAATCCGCTTTTCCACTGGCCAGGTGACAACCACAGCAACCACAAGCCAGTGGGTAGACAGATTTCGTACCTTCCCACCGCACCTGAGGGGTCCCTATCACCAGCTTCAGCCAGAATCCGGTATGAACACCACCTCATCTCTTCCTCCCTCTTACTAGGGAGGTAGATGATTGCTTACCACGGATATAGATCCTGATCAGTTGGAATTTGCCCTGGCCGCCTTTCTGCAGATTTAATTGGAATGCCTCCAGATGCCAGAACTCATCCCACGCCCCTCATAGCCCAGCAGTCTGACACGCTCTGCATGTCATCACGGCGGTCAAGCGTGCATACCGCGCAACGTCACGACCTCTTGCACTCTCCAGCGTCACATGACTGAACTAGTTTCGTCGCCAGGGAAGAGAGAGAAGGGCTCATTTGCTCTGTAACATCATCATACATCTCTGAATGGCTCTATCTGGTGACGATCAAACGAGAATTTGATGGTCAAACAGTGCTGTTTTGAAGTAGCGGCTGACAAGACTTTGTGCAGCTGCAGGTTGCCGGATGTAAGGCAGTTTTTGAAGTTCGTTACAATTTATTATCATAAATCAATTACTGGTTAGTATAATGGCTACTCGTGACATAATTGCATTGCAGTAATGTCTCTTTCTACGCCTCACGACACTTCCATGCGCTGCACATCCTCAGAGACCACCTCAAACTGACGTACTTTCTCGGTGAGCACGGCGGAGGTGCCTTTCTTGTAGGTGTAGTCTCCTTGCCTGCAATGATAAGTGTGACGTCATGCACACAGGAAGACGTTGGACAATCATTCTATTGCGCTAGTTTATAGAAGGAGTTTTGTAACGGCATCACAACCCCTCAATAGCAGCTGCAGCCGGGAATCAATCATACATGAAAACAACAACGTAGACATCATCGGAGATGCCACAGCTTCCAACCCTGACAGCAGCTCCACTGCAGCAGCTGCTGACTCATTGCACTGTGCACTGCCGTGACGCACAGCTCCCGCTAGTATTACTATTCGAGGTGGGCGTTTACAGGGATGGTAGCTGCGGAGACAGGATGAGGTTCAGCCACATCATGCTACTACAAATAGAGCCACCTGACTCTATAAATAGCTGTTTAATTGCCACCATTTATCACCGATGAGTACTGCTCTTTCCGGCTCTCCCCCATTACTCATTCCTCGTCTCTCCATCTCCCTCTACCTTCTCACCTACTGGCACTCCTACACAATTACAACCTCCGCCATGCCCCCATCCCACTCCTCACTACTGAGCGAACCGAGGACACAGCAAGTCACGGTCACACGAGGACACCACAGAACGTCACTGAGCGATGCGAGGACACCACAGAACGTCACGGCGCAACGCCACGAGCATGGCGACTGTCGTACGTCATACCCGACAGTGCAACCTTGTAGAAACACTCGACCGACGTACAGGATGGAGATCAAAGAACTTATAATATACTGACGTAGTAGGAGTTCCTTGGCTGAGATTGATAGCATGACTTCCTGCTAGGAGGAGGGAGTGGCAACATCATTTGCCTGTGTGCATTGAGGACACAGGGCAAGACAATGTACTGCAGTAAAGCATACTTATCACCGGCAGCCATTGCTGACCGAGAGCACTGACCAACACCTGCAGCAGGTGAAGAGACAGACATGGGATGTCAGTAGAGGGTCTGCAAGTGCAGGGCAGCTGTATCGTGTCACACTTCCACCTCCCCAGTGCGACAGGGGTGGGGTGGTGATGAAATGTGCGTAGGTACTGTGTGTAGGGGTCCTAGTAGGTTTGACCTGCAGATCAGCTGAGCTATCAGCTTGTGGTCCAGCACACTTCATTCATGATTCATTCAGTACTCCGATTACACAACAGGCTGAGGTGCAGTAGGGCGTTTCAATAAGTCTTTTTGTTTTAGTACAGTTGGCCTGAACCATTAGCCCATTATACCAGTGCCTATAGGTCAGCAACGCCTTTGGGTGCGCAGCAGCAGTCTTCCACGCAGGCACTAAGTCTGGATATGAGCACAGTGGTCCGTAGTTCAGCCAGGCAAAGTTCATTCATTACTGACAACTCTCCTACACTGTGGGAACGTATGATTGTAATCAATAACCAAAATGTCATCGGCTGGGTGGAAACCGAGTGTACAGACCCCGAGGTCATAGGAAGCAATAAAAGTTTCAATACATAGCCTGCCCCAGACTAGGCCGACTGACAACTCGGGCAGGTGCGTAGATAACTGCTTGTTCACACACGTGACGCTATGAATCATGAAGCGCAACGGCGCAAAAGTAGGTCAACCAATTAGAATCAATTTCGGAAAATATTTGCTCATTGGCTAGCGACCAAATAACATGTTTACGACGAAAGGAAAGGAGTTGAGGGAGCCGAGAGATAGCGCGCGCTGCGCATCGGATCGTTGCCAAACAAATTGAGCTGAATGAACTCTGTATACGGAGGTTCACTCGTCGGTCACGCTGTACGCAGCACGCCAAGTACACGGATGGCAAGGTTTACGTAACCCAACCACAACACTACAGCAAACAAACATATTGATCTCTGAAAGAGGGTATAAAGTGATAACAAGGGCTGTGTCAAGGCAATAGTTCAAGGCACATGCCAGCGCCCTTCATCTGAATCCTGGCTCGTAGGTTGCCTGGCTCGTAGGCCGCCTGTCACACAGTCCACGCATCTCAATCGGAAGGCCCAATCACAGGTTGTGCACCGGATCTCCCAATTAAAACAAAGAACCCAGCCGAGAGGGCGAGTCCTTCATTGATAGGGGCTCTTGATTCATCAAGGCATTCCAAGAGCCACAAGGAACTGTGCCGCTGACCACAGCTGCCAGGGGAGTTGGCTAGCGCCGCCCACCCCCCTCCGGTGTGGATATATACACTGCCGGCTGGCCAAGCCTGCGTGTCCAAACATGTACTAGTGCCAGAGAGCAGACTGCGGTTGCGATGATGATACGTGGTTTCCAGGACAAGCTGTATGTCTGGCTCATTAATAGATCTGTCAACAGCTGGAGAGCCGCTGGTGGGGAGAGACGGGTTCTGGCCGACAGGAACCTATTGCAGTACATAATCATTCATTGGCTGTGTGCGAATGGATGGGTGCCAGCTGTACTACTACTACTACTACTACTACTAGCGCTACTAGTACATCAGTGAGTACGGAAGAACTGAGATAGGGTGAATAGAGGGAGACATGGGTGCAGAGAAAGGAATTGGACAAAAGAGGGAGTAGAGAAAGGGAGTAGAGAAAGGGAGTGGGGAAAGGGGAAAGGGAATGGCGAGAGAGAGGGAGAGAGAGAGAGAGAGAGAGAGCCGTATATCCACGAACACAGCTACATTTCACATTTTACATCAACGTCTGCTCAGCAGACTATGAAGTCCAGCAGCAGACGCCAGTCATGCAGCACACGTCTGCTGGCACAGGGGCCAATGGCAGCCGAGTAGGTACGACAGACGGCAAACAAACAGACAGGTCTGGGAGGTCTGGGAATGGGAGCTCTACGTATTCCATAACAACGTGGGTTGCACAACTGAATGTACCAACGAGGGAGAGAGAAGACAACTCTGAGGCTGCTGAGTGCTGACTAAGCATTGCGAAATTTAAGGCGTTGAATAGACAGGTCGGACACGCCCGCACTGTAAACAACAAGCTGTGTGACAGGCAGATATCATGGCTGAGACGTGTGATGCTTCACAAAGGGCAGCCGAACTTTTCTATTCCGTAGCTGACATGGCGATACGATACAGAGACCAGGACCTGCTGCGACCAGAGTAACCAGGGAGACGCTGCGTTTACTGCTTGGCAACAAGATATGGCTGGCCGAGAAAGTAAGCATCTGATTCCTACCGGCAGCAAAACAAGAAGCAGCTAGCCAGCGCAACGCCAGGAGTAATCGCAGGACTACAGCGCCCCCTTATACGATGACCTTGACCCCTTCCAAGAAGGGTAACGACAGAGATGGAGTAGTGAGATAGAGAGAGACACTGACCGCTGGCCCTTGAGGTTAGCCTTGTCGTAGGGACGGATATAGTCCACGCCCTCCTTCGTGATTACGCACAGGTCGACATACGAGCCGGACCCGAGGTCATTGAATATACCAGCAGCTATGGCGTCGCGCACCAACTTCTTGGCAGGCTCCAGCTGCAGGGAGAGAGAAAATGGAGAGCAGTTGACTAGGGTTGGTTCTGTCTCAAAGAGCCCACGATAGACAGGAAATAGTTTCAGACAGATTTTTACATCAAAGGAGTCCACATTCATCAAAAATCACTCTTGCACCCACTGTAGAACTGTGTCATAATCTAGGGGCACCTGACTGCAGGTGCCACGATAACTGCATGAAGGATTGGAGCGCCAAATTCAATTTTTAAGGACATATAACTCAACAATCGCTGCATAACAAGCATAGTTCTCACACCCCACCGGTGGAAAGGAATTGAAATTTCTGAGTAAAAATTCCTGACATGTCGCACTGGATTACCATTCATCATCTACACCAGACATCAACTATGCACCTGTCACATCTCTGTCACAGCCAGACCACACAGAGAGTACTCCTTCAGACCACACACAGAAAGTAGCTGTCACCACACACAGCATGCTCCTTCAGCCCACACATATAATGACTAGTTGCCACCACACAGTTGGGACCACACACAGAGAATATCTTTCATTGTAGTTGGTATAGGTCAACAGTATTTACTGCAGGCTGGAGTCAAGGGTACAGGTGCTTGGCTGATACCATGAGCAAAAATGATATTGATACCACTGAGCAGAGAGATCTAATACCGCGGTGCTTTGATACCTGCTACACCGATTACATACTGCCGATTCTTGCTAGTAAGCCAAGTGATGACCAGGCAATTGCTGATATTTGGGGTAAGAATGTATGGGCAGTGTCGCACAGCTGGTATCAAAACTGAAGGAATCAAAAGTCCAAGTATCGGATATCGAAAACAGCATAGCCCATACTTTCGCTACTAGTATCAGCCAGGCACTAGGACACAGCTCCACAGATAAGCTAGTCAAGAGGTTAATGACCCCATGTTTACTGTACACTGCTTCACAGATCAGCATGAGACTTCCTTGTCAGGGAAATCTAGCCTCAGAGCCATGAGTAGGGGTGGTCGGTCAGTTAGTCATTTGGGCGAGACTCACCTCCATGTTGGGTTCATATCGCGATTCGAATACGGCCATGGCGGCGAGCGAACCAGAGCCCATAGTGACGTACGGCAGCTTGTCTGTGGATCCATGAGGGTAAATGCTATACAGATGCGGGCCAGTGGAGTCCACGCCCCCTAACACCAGCGCCGCGCTAATATAGCCTTGGTACCTGAGATAGTAGAACATTGCTCGCGTCAAACTTATCAACAAGAGAGGACAACTCTCAGTACCAAGTGATAGGAGGTTAGCGCCTACTGGTGGCTCAGTATGACAGCTAGTATCTAACATCGTAATAGGAGAGCGATTTATATCATCCGCCTCCACCTGTGTCAGGTACACATCAAAACAAAATTAGCATTAATAATATTAATCATAACTAAAACAATTCGTTATGGCATCGCTGGAAAGAGCAATTATAGAGCCGACTAAGAACACGTGATCTAGGGATACAGTAGCTGATACAGTCCTTCCCCTTCATGATATACCTATTTTGAGATACTCAGAGCTTTTTGTGACACCATTGGGAATAGAGTTGTATGAGAGAGAAAGAGAAGGCGACTCCAAATAAATATTGCTGCTACTGATATCTTGTATCTTGATGCTCTTACCAAGCTATGGTCAAATATCAATGATGTTCAAACTACTACAGCATCAAAGAAACCACACATGAGAGACAAATATGGGAATGGATATGGGGGGAGAGCGAGAGGGAGCGAGGGAGAGAGGGAGGGAGAGAGAGAGAGAGAGGGAGAGAGAGAGGGCGGGAGAGAGGGTGAGAGAGAGGGAGAGAGCGGTGGAGAGGGAGAGGGAGAGAGCGGTGGAGAGGGAGAGGGAGAGAGTGGTGGAGAGGGAGAGCGAGTGGTGTCATACCGGAAGAGGAACTGTTTGAGTAGCTGGTTGGCGGAGCAGACGCGAGGCAGGCGGTTCGTGTTCAGCCGATGCAGCTCGAGCTGTGAGGCGATCATGTTAGTCGTCATTTCTGTGTCAGCAGCCGTGCCTACAATCAATTACATACAGGTGAGTCATTGCTGCGCTACACCTGACTGCGGGTATCGTAGCCGTCTACAGCTCTGATCATAGTAACCTAATGTCAATGTTGGAATGGTCAAGCACCATAAAAAAATAGGAAATTTAGCGTTTTCAGTTATCGCTAGATCGCCAGTAATGTCCATGCCACCAGACAGGATGTGTTATTGGGTCGGCGCTCATCCCATACTCATAGAGATCGTGAAGGTTCTAATATTGGCGGTTTCCTAGCAACAACTGAAAATGCTAAGTTTCAGTTCATCTAGGATTTTCCCTTCTTGAATACTGTAAACCCAAATATTTTAGCGGACGAAGTATCACAGCGTTTTTGCTCAAATCAGCACTATTCCTAATAATAACTGCCCAGAATTATTTTAGCGATTTACTTTGAGCTTGTATAACATAAGAAGCTATAGAAAATATAGCATTCAACTTAAATGGCGGGTTTTCTTCCATTACAGCAATTATTTTGAGGTCGCTAAAATATTTGGGTTAACAGTATTAGTGACCCGGATGTTGGCAGGCAGGTTACAATCACTGCCGTATTCTCCGTGTGGAACAGCACACGGAATACGATCCAATGATCTAATCCACTGATGGATAGACATATGTAAGAGGAGACGACCCCCAGTTGACTGACCTGCGCCACAGCAGTAGATGTTGGGCGCCATGTAGTGTATCTTACTGCAGTTCTTGTCGGCGACAACTGTGTCTTCGGTGGCTCGTGTGTCTGCTCCCAACACGACGCCATCCTGTAATGATCAGACGTAACAACCGTTATAGTATATATATTATACATTATATAATATCATATATATTATATATCATCATATATATTATATATTATATAATATGATATACATTATATAATATCATATATTATATATTATTATTAACACTAGCGCTGCATTTCTTCAAAATACTGAATCTCGATCAATCTTCCGATTAATATTTCAAATCTTGAATTAATCTTATTTTAATCTTGTCCCTACAAACTAGTTCCTGAGCTATAGAATTCGCGTAACAAGCGTTATATTATTGCCATGATTACATTACTATACATACATATATTTAAAAGGTTAAAGGTTAAAAGGTGCGTTTACATTGTCCAATTAATCGCCTATCTTGGTAGACACGATAGATCGAGTGCTATCCATTCAATAAATCTTGTCGTCTCTCATCTGCATTTACACTACATCGACTTATCGTGGAAAAATGAGCTGGCACTTTGATTGGCTTGCATCAGCTTTCATCAAGCCAATCAGCGCTTAGATAATTCAAGGTCAGTTACCTCGGACGAGCTTAGATCATTTCATAACAAAAGTTTCGGAAGTAGAAAATGTACATATTCGAATCGCTGAATTGCGCTCCAGGTAGAGTGTCTGATTGGTCGGTATCATTAAAAATTGAAAAGCACAATCGTAAATTCTGTGACACTGTCACAGACGAGCGATTCCGGTCGGCATCGATTTATCGTGTAGAAAAATGTGTTTACACTATTCGATCTCTCGGTGAAATTCGTCGTGCAGGCGATTAATTGGACAGTGTAAACGCACCTTAAGTACTGACAAGCCGAACTACTAGGAGTTGCACAACTAGTTAAAGTACGTGGCAAATTTCGAAGAATACATTAATTGGTATGCACAGAATACAGTTGGATTTTCACACAAAATACCTCAACACCTTACAACAACACTTCACAGCGTTGTGTTATTGAAATTTCAAATGATTCAACATACACAGTGTGGATGATATTACTGTACTCCTATTTGGATATTAGGCATATATGTATCTTTGAAATTTCTACAATCACATTTATCAAATTCTACTGAGCAAATAACGACGATTCAAAACGTGCAGCGGTCAAGATCAGTGGAAGCAATAAACCTCACCTTAAATATAATACCGCAGATAGTGGTCCCAGTTTTGTAAGCTTTGGGTGCCTTGAATCCTAGAGCCTCCAATTTAGCATTTCTGAGGATAAGAATGGTGGAAAGGCGATGAATGAATGTATTGACAGAACAATGAACGTTTTAAGATACGTAAGTATCGATACATTCACCGTGGTATGTTTAAATTCTTATATGATTTTGATAAGCATAAAATCGTTCAAGTTTACTCATTACAAATCAGTCAGAGCCAAGAAGACGGTATCAATCATATGACGTCGTTCAATTTATGAAGATAGATATGATCTGTGAAACTATACTTGTAGAATCAACCATAATTATTCGCCAAAGTCTATAACACTTTCTAAGAAAATATCATGGCAAACAAGATCATCAAAATGCAACATCAACTGCGACGACTTGAAATGAATCAGCACTTTCAGTCATTCATTGTAGATTTGATCTCTTCGGACCGCACGACTAGCAGCAATAAGATACACTTTTAGTATCAATAATGAAAGATACAACACGAAAGTAACTATGCATTACATAGCATAAATAATCAATAGGTATAGATGTACCGTGCACAATTCTCGAATGAAAATCCGCCAGTGGATGGCTCGGAGAGCAAGGAGGCCGCCATATTTTATTAACAGAAAGTGATGTCTGCGGAAACATAGACTGTAGATTACATTCGGGCACTACTAAAACATCGTAAATATTTCGCGACCTCTGATTGGACGACCTTACAACGGCTCATATAGCAACTGGCAAAGCTCCAACGGAACATTGCTGCTTATTGGCTCTTGACGAGGATACCATCGCCTAGTATTGGCTGACCTACTTTTATAACGAGAGTCTGTAAACAACATCGCGTCATTCGTAAGTGCGTGCTCTAAAAGCAAAGTTGCCTTACCCTACACCACCTGGAATTGTCATTCCCCTGCCTTATTCCGATTCTGATCACAAAGCGTAAACACGATACAACGACATGGCCGCAGCAGCAAAGAAACCATCCGCAAAGAAGCCGGCAAAGAAGGCAGCATCTTCTAAAGCTCCAGGTGCGTTGAGCCTATGCATCTACTCAAAAAGAGTATTTTATGCTGAACTGTTTCATGTATACTTGCGGAATGTGGAGCATGTCACTATAGTGTGTTCATTCCATTTATGCTGGTTGTATGATTTAAAAGTAGCGAAGTATATAGCATCGTTTGGGAGGTTATTTCTTGTTCCACACTTCCAAAAACTTCTGGTACTATGACCAAAGCAAACGTGAATTTCTACTGCGCGCTCCATTCTCTACCCATAATACCTCTGCCATCTTCACATGTAAACCTGCGTGTTCATCTGCAGTAAATTTTTAGCTACTCAGTTTCTTATCTTATCTGATAGTGAAACTACAGTAACAAAGAGACTATTCAACTCTGTGAACCTTGTAAAGCAGTGCTATATTCAATTTCATGTACAGTTGGAAGGGAATACTGATGCTTTGTTCCCTATTGATCAGTACGTTACAGCATGTTATGTTATGCATCGATTCAATGTCGGATCTTAAGCCAATTGACGGGTGCCTTTGGCAGCACTTTTCTCATTATTTGACTCGGCGTTACAATCCCTACTGTAGCCAATCTACTACCATCCCCTGCCGTGTCCAATGCAACACTGTGAAGCTGGCTAGGAAACCGTTAGCATCGAATGGGCGGAGCTTATATCTATTGAAAGTCAGCACGTTATTTCAGGCTTGTGATACAATCGACAGTATTGTGTCTGTCAAGTTTGTTTAGGTATTGTTTCTCTGTGCTGAGTAAGGCTGATTTTTTATTGATCTTAGCATGCTTGCACGCATGAACAGCGATAGCGTGTACATTGCAGCAGGCTGTACATGTACGTTACACATGTGCAGGCACTTACGAGTAACTGTATTTACTCTATGAAAACAATGATGTGCCAGCCAGCCAATCAGTGCTGGGCTGTGCCAGCATGCTTTTAACTCCCAGACACTAAAGTGAATGATTGCACTGGTTAACTATAATCGGGAGTTGTCCTCACATGTTTTAGCTTCATCAAAGAAACCTGCAAGGGTTGCCAAGCCAAACAAAGCGGCGACGAAGAAAGCAGTGAAAAAAGTTGCCGCCAAGAAGGCAGCAAGCAAGAAAGCAGCTCCAAAAAAGTAACTTGAAAAGTAAGTTCCGATAATTGACCTTCTTTGGGGATTCATTCGTGGACCGTGGAAAGTATGCTGTTTGTTGTCTCCATGCAGGTTCTCTACATTTACTGATCCATGTAAGAAGACCTCGGCTGCCCAATATCGACATCATTAAGGAGAAGATAACTGTAATCGCCAGAATATGCTTCAGAGTGCTGTGGCACAAACAGACATCCTTCTCTCTCTCTCCCCTCCCCTCTCTCCTCACCTCCCTTCATTTCATTGCCATCATGTGGTGACTGTTTGTGACATAGCACCCTCTCGAATCTCAGGAACTATATCGCATTGTATTAGAGAGTTGTGTTCTCTTGCTGGATCAGTGTAAATTTTAAAGATATTATTATCATTTCTTGAGCAGAACAGTTGCTTTCACAGTGTCATATATCTATTAGAGAGTCGAGTAGAATGTAAATTTATCATGACTGTTAGTCTAAACATTATGATTTTAGTTTTAGATAATTGCACTGATCCTCAGTGACGTACATGATCTACACTTGGCCTATATTTTAGTACCTGCAGTTTGAAGTTGACCTGTGAAAAGCACATTATTATTTTATGTGTTCGTCAATAAAATGGAGGAAATCAATCACTATGAAGTGAGATGACTGACGATGACTTCTGCAGGCCAGACTGTTATGTGAATGAAGGCTTGTCACAAAGGGTGTTTGCAAATTCTTGTACAATCAATTAGCAAATAATTCATTTTCAGCTGTTAGTTGTCGACCAGGAAGCGTGTTTTCTCATGATTAGTTACTTTCCCACGATTTTAAAACACCAGTAATCGACTAGGAAGCCTGGCCATCTCCGCTTCACTTGGTAGGGATTTGATTGGTTGAAAATAATTTAACGGACCAATAGAAATGCAGGCCGTTTGGGAAGGTCAAAGGTTAGGCCCGTGACGGGACCAGCGGGATTGTCCAACCACGTTTACGAGGAAATGTCGCTAGTTTGTCATTAGGTTAGAGCCAAGTCTCTCTCGTGATGAGCCTCATCAGCCTTATTTTGACGCTGAAAAGTAAGTTATCTAGTGGAACTCCTCTAATCTTCGTTATTTATCGATTGTTTACCAACATGATTGATTTGTCGTGATCAACTGACCGTGCTGCATTTCGTAGTAGTTCAAGCTCAATCAGTAAATAGGCTGCATTTATTTACCATGTTCGGCCATTATTGTCCTAGTAATTTATTCCTCATCCATCTTGATCTTGCTATAAAAAGGATGACTAAGAACTACGTTGATGTACAGACGATGGTGAGGCTACCATCGTTGAACCCGTGAACTCTGAACCCGTGTTTGACCGAGATCAGAGCCCTATAAGAGCTCTTATACGGCTCTGACTGAGATTAGACTAGTACTAGTAGTAGAACTATTTTAATACTGACACAATGCGAGGCTCCACACTGTATCCGATAGACGATCCTTTATCAATCAAAAGCTCCTATTTTATTTCATCGTGACCTCTTGTAGTAGAATTTCATTGTATTCAATCACTTTAGCGTCTCTTCCACAGGGTTGTTTTGTGCGTATTCTACTAGTCCCACGGCTAGTTTGAGATGATTTTTTTATATATAGCCTCTTGTTGGATCAGGCTATTGGATGACTCTTTGACTAAATTAGGTAGTATTCTGACAGCTGCCGGGTGAATGGATGGGATAGAATGGTTCATTACTCTCTCACTGACTCACTGGCTTCCTGTCGGCTGTGACATTAATTCACCTGATCACTGCCACCACCGTGTATACAGATTGTCGATGACCTCACCCACTCTCCACCATCTCTAATGAAATCTGCCTCCTGCTCTCCATTAGGCCTCCCTTTTGCTTACCTTATCTACTCCTTTCTCTCCCACCTTCTCTCCCCCCATCTCTCTCTCACACACCCACGCACACAACCCCACACAAAAAAAAACAAGC
>ERZ1740065.1189-NODE-1189-length-15323-cov-5.198389_pt1 | contig 15323 bp, 13 predicted proteins | sample MGYA00581738_ERZ1740065 | MGnify/ENA primary metagenome ERZ1740065 (study PRJEB43018, sample SAMN04849749) | marine metagenome | isolation source: floating plastic debris | place: Pacific Ocean | collected 2008-09-01 | study: EMG produced TPA metagenomics...
GCCGTCGTAGAGGGCGGGTAGCAGCTCGGCTTCCAGCTGTTCGGCTAGGGCGGGAGCCAGCTTATCGGGGTGGGTGGGGATGAGGGTCATCGTATACTGATAATCGGCCCCGTTGGAGGTATGATTGTCGATCAAAACGTCGGGTTGCCAGCGCCCGTAGATTTGGTTAAACGTTTGGGCATTGCGGGTATCACACTTGACGAAGTCTCGGTTGAGGTCGAGGTTGCGGGCATTGCCCCGAAACCCGTAGGCCTGGGGCCCATTCTGATTGACCCGACTGTAGCCATTGCGATTGAGCCCACCACCAATATTGTAAAAGGGGATAACGATCAGCACCGTACGGTTCAGTAAAGCCAGCTTTTGAGGATCGCTCAGGTAGTCGCGGAGCAGCAGCATGGTGGCATCTATCCCACAGGGTTCTCCGGGGTGGATGGCATTATTGACCATCAGGATGGTTTTATTTTTTGCCCGCAGGCTAATGGGGTCGAAATCGCGATCGGTAGACAGGATGGCGAGGTGCAGGGGGTGGCCACTATCCGTACTGCCGTATTCCTGCACTTCGAATTGGGGAAAAGCCGCCGCCAGTTTTTGGTAAAAGGCGATGGTCTCGGCGTAGGTAGCCGTGGTATTGGCCTGCGTCTCGAAGGGGGTCATCCAGTCGGTGGAGGACGGCTGGGCGAAAAGGGGGAGGGGCAGTAGGCATAGGAGCAACAAGCGTAGCAGCATAGGGATCGGGATTTTGACGAACCAAAGATAGCCAACAAAAAGAAAACCCGGCTCAGGACGAGACCGGGTTTTCTTTTCTTAGAGAGAATTAAGGTGAGAATTAAAAATACTTGTTGCCTAGCTCAAAGATGATTAAGAAAGCTCATATTTTTTTGTCGATTGAGCCAATCCTACCTTTTTTTGAATAAAGGTAGCCTTTCAAATAGGGAACTTGTGCTTAACTTTGGTCCATGCTCTGGCAAGAACTGATTAAAGTGGCGCTAATGGGGACCGAACGCTCCCAGTTATCGCCGCCCACCAAGGAAGAATTGCGCCGTTTGGGGATCGACCCGGCCCTGCCGCCACCCCGGCTGGTGCTGGAGGGAGCCGCCTACCTCGCCACCATGCACAAGGGTGGGATTCGGGCCCGAGAATGGACCCGCCCCCAGCCCGCAGCCGCCCCGCCGAATGATCCCCAGCGCGACTGTAGCCCCCGGGCCATTCAAGTCCTGGAGCAAATCCTAAACGACAGCTTTCCCGATGCCCTCGGAGAATTCGTCCAATTGCTTCACCAACACCAGCGCCAATTGCCCGCCGAGATGCTGCCCGACCTCTTCGACCAAGCCCGCCGAAATGCGGAGCTGTGGGGCAAATTGCGCGACTGCATCGGTACCCGTGGGCACTGGCTGCTCCAGCAGAACCCCGACTGGGCGCGCTTGCGCCGCCAACCCGACGAAGCCCTCTGGGAATACGGCACACGCCCCCAACGCCTGGCCCTCCTCCGCCATTGGCGCGAGGAACGGCCCGACTACGGCCGCGAACGGGTGATGGAAAACTGGGATACCGAAGACAGCAAAACCCGCATCGGCCTGATCGCACACTTTGCGACCGGCCTCGGCCCCGCCGATGAGACCTTCCTCGAAAACGCCCTCGACGATCGCCGAAAAGAAGTCCGCCAAAAAGCCGCCAGCCTACTGCTCCAAATTCCGGCCTCGGCCCTGGTACAGCGCATGCAGGAACGCGCGGTGGCCCTGCTGGACCTGAGCCACCAAAATGGGGCTATCGACATCGAGCTACAGCTACCGGATGAGTTGGGCCCAGCCATTCTGCGCGATGGGATCGATCCCAAGCTGCGGTCCTATCCCGGTGGGGTCAAAGCCAGTCGGCTGGGTCAAATCCTAGCCGCTATTCCCCCCCGCTTCTGGGAGCAACATTTTGAGCGGGACGCGGAAGAAGTCTTGTCGATTTTTACCGATAGTAACTGGCCCGAGCTCACCTTTAGCGCCCTTACTCAGGCCACCATCCGGCACCGTACCCCCCAGTGGATGGAGGCCCTGGTCGATTTTTGGTTCCGTCACCACTTCGAGAGCCCATGGCAAAACATCGAACTGGAAGACCTGATGCCCCAACTGCCACGGCCCCTGTTTAACCAACTCGCCCTGCGTGGCCTGTCGCTGGATCAAGCCCTCGCCAGCAGCAATGGCCCGGTCAGTACCCTGCTCCAACACGGCCAACAAATTTGGGAAGACGAATTGACCTACGCTTTCTTTCGAAAAATCAAAGAGTGGTTTCAAGACCACCCGGGGCAGTACTGGAGTACCTGGCACTTTTGGAACATCCTCAGCAAAGCGGCTTACCTCATCCGACCCCAGCTCTGGCCAACGCTACAAAAGGCCTTTGACCAGGATCGCGTGTGGTACGAAGCGGGGGCCGAAATCGATAAATTTATGACCGTACTGCGCTTTCGCGATCAAATGCAAAAAAGCTTATCTTCCGACCCCAAATAGTATCCCAAGCTTATGGCTAAGAAAAAAAAGACCGCCCCCAAAGTACTTCGTCCTCACGCGGAAGAAGCCTACGCGGAGGAACTGAAAATACTGGCGGCCAATGACGAACACGCCCGCCCCGCCAATTGGCGCCTCTCGCCCTGGGCCGTGGTTACTTACCTAATGGGGGGCAAGCTGGCGGACGGTACCGTCATCGAGCCCAAATATTACGGCAACCGCCGCCTGATCGAGGTAGCGGTAGCCACGCTCGTCACCGACCGCGCCCTCCTCCTAATTGGCATTCCCGGCACCGCCAAAACCTGGGTGGCCGAACACCTGGCCGCCGCCATCGCGGGCGACTCGACCCTCCTGGTGCAGGGCACCGCGGGGATGACCGAAGAAGCCATGCGCTACGGTTGGAACTACGCCCGACTGCTCTCCGAAGGGCCCAGCGAAGCCGCCTTGGTCCCCAGCCCCATCCTCACGGCCATGCGCGACGGCAAAATTGCGCGAGTGGAAGAATTGACCCGCGTCCCTTCCGACGTTCAGGACACCCTGATTACCCTACTATCGGAAAAGTTACTGCCGGTGCCCGAGTTGGGAATGGAAGTCCAGGCCAATCGCGGCTTTAACCTCATCGCCACGGCCAACGATCGCGACAAGGGGGTCAACGACCTGTCGAGCGCCCTGCGCCGCCGTTTCAATACCGTGGTCATGCCCTTACCCGCTTCGCTCCAGGAAGAGGTCAAGATTGTCCAAACCCGGGTGGCGCAGATTGGGCGGGCCCTGGAATTGCCGGGAGAGGTCGCGCCCGTACAGGAAATCCAACGCTTGGTGACGATCTTCCGCGAACTGCGTAGTGGCCGGACCGAAGATGGGCGGACCAAGGTCAAATCGCCGAGCAGTACCCTGAGTACCGCCGAAGCCATCTCCGTAATCAACAGTGGCCAGGCCCTGGCGGCCCACTTTGGCGATGGCAAGCTGCACGCCAATGACCTGGCCGCGGGCATTACCGGTGCCATCGTCAAGGACCCGGTTCAGGACAAGACCATCTGGTTGGAATACCTGGAGACGGTAGCCAAAGAACGCAAAGAATGGAAAGACCTGTACCGCGCCTGTAAGGAAATGCTGGACTAAACGAAGCAATATGAGTGTTCACGTCTTTGGTATTCGTCACCACGGCCCGGGGTCGGCCAGGAGTATGCTCCAAGGCCTTCGGGCCCTCGCCCCCGACATCGTCCTGATTGAAGGCCCACCCGATGGCGATGCACTCATCCCCTTCGTCGCCAACGAAGGACTCAAACCTCCCGTCGCCCTACTGGTGTACAATCCCAAGGATTTACAAGAAGCGGCCTATTATCCTTTCGCCAGCTTTTCCCCCGAGTGGCAGGCCATGGCCTTTGCCCTCCAAAAGAACCTCCCCGTCCGGTTTATGGACCTGCCCCGACGACTCGCCTTTACCCTCAACCGCCTCGAAAAGGACAATCCACAACTCCGCATCCTCCCGCCCACGCCAGAGCAGGACGAATCGGAACTGCCCGTCGAGGTGAAGGCGCGGGTCAGCCGCGACCCCTTCGGCTACCTGGCCCAGCTGGCTGGCTATGCCGATAGTGAACGCTGGTGGGAGGTCATGTTTGAAGCCCAACAAAACCCGGAAGCCATTTTCCCAACCATTGTCGAGATGATCGACGCATTGCGGCAGAGCAAGGGATCGGAAGATGAAGCCCGGGAGCAACAACGGGAGGCACACATGCGCCAGGTCATTCGCCAAGCTCAGAAAGAAGGTTTTGAAAAAATTGCCGTGGTGTGTGGGGCCTGGCACAGTCCCGCACTCCAGTATCTCGACCGCTATAAAGCCAGTCACGACAAGGCCATCCTCCGCGGCATTAAAAAGACCAGTACCAAAGCAACTTGGGTCCCCTGGACTTACCAACAGCTTTCTACCCAGAGTGGCTACGCCGCCGGAGTACTCTCGCCAGCCTGGTACCAGTTGCTCTTCCACCGCCCCAAAGATGTCCTCATCCGCTGGATGACCAAGGTAGCTCGGCTGTTTCGCAAAGAGGACTTGGACAGCTCTTCGGCCCACGTCATTGAAGCGGTGCGACTGGCCGAGACCCTGGCCAGCCTACGGGGCCTACGAGTAGCGGGCATTGAAGAAATGAATGAAGCGGCGATGACGATTTTTTGCCAAGGCTACCAGGAACAGCTGCAGATCATCGAACAAAAGCTCGTCGTGGGCGACGTCATGGGCAAGGTCCCCCCCGAAGTTCCCGTCATTCCCCTCCAGCAGGACCTGGACCGACAAATCAAGAGTGCGCGTTTGACCAAGTATCGCAAGACCAGTGAATCCCTCTGGCTCAAGGCCAACGCCAGCAATCCCCGGGGGGGGATCTACCTGCGGGAGGAGGCCGATCGCTTCTAGAGTCATCTGCTGCACCGGCTCAACATTTTACGCATCACCTGGGGAAAGGTCTAAAAAGGCTCCAAACGGGACCTGGGTGGTTTTAAGGAATACTGGAAATTGCAGTGGAAACCGGGGTTTGCAATCAGCATCATCGAGGCGGGACGTTGGGGCAATACGGTGGAAAAAGCAGCCAGTGCCTACCTGCTGGATGACCTCCAGCAGTATTCCGACCTCCCCCAACTCACCCAGCGAATCGAAGCGGCCCTCAATGCCAATCTGAGTGCCACTATTGGCCCGTTGATCCGGCGAATCGAGGATGTCTCGGCCCTCACCAAAGACGTTTACCACCTGATGGATGCCCTTCCTCCCCTCATCAACGCCCTGCGTTACGGATCGAGCCGACGGGTAGAACTGAGCGCACTACAGAAGGTGGTCGATCTGATGGTCCCACGCATCTGCGTCGCCCTCCCCAACGCCAGCCTCTCCCTTGATGAAGCAGCCTCGCGGGCGCTGTTCGATAAAATTCTCCAACCCACCCACTCGATCAGTTTGCTCGAACAGCCCAAGCACCAATCGCAATGGCACCAGTTGTTGCACCGACTTTCCGAAATGTACCAGGTCCATTCGCTGCTCACCGGTGCCAGTACCCGCATCCTCTTCGACAAGGCCCTCATCGACACCGGTACCGCCGCACAACGCATGAACTTTGCGCTTTCCCGGGGCAACGATTCGGATCGGGCCGCGCACTGGGTGGAAGGCTTTCTACACGGCAGCGGCCTGCTGCTGATTCATCACCCCGGACTGTGGCAAATCCTCGACGAGTGGAAAGCGGATTTTACGGCGGTAGTATTCCAGGATATTTTGCCTCTGCTCAGACGAACGTTTGCGGAATTTTCGGGTCCAGAACGGGCCAAGATGCTCGCCCTGGCCCGGCGGGAATCGGGGGTAAGTGAAACACCCGACGCGGAGCGGAGCTTCGACGCCGAACGTGGAGCGGGGGTCATTCCCGTCGTACAGTTGTTGCTGGGTCATTCCTCTTCGGCGGTCCCCCGGGGGGAAGGGATACGGTCTTCATCATCGCCCTCACCGGGATAATCCACATCGGGACGGGTATCCTGGTCGGGGATGCTCAACCTCAGGCTGTTGATCCCTTCTCCGGGGAGACAGTGGAGGCGTTCTAGATTGATCAGTTCGAGCATGGCCAGGAAGGTAATAATGGCGTGCATGCGAGTCTGGCAAGCTCCAAAAATACTTTTGAAGTCCCGCTTTTCGCCCCGTCGGATCTTGGAAAGGATAAAAACTTGCTGTCCCTGAATCGTGTGTTCGTAACGAAAGACGCGGTGGACTGTCTTTTTCTTGCGATCCTCCATCCGCGACATCACGTTTTCAAAGGCGCGCATGAGTTTGAACAAGGTCAGCGATTCCAGTTCCACATCGACCAGGGCTTTGTTGGCGATAACTTTGCGGTCGCGGGCCTCGTTGCCCCGGTGGTTGCGGAGGGCGCGGCTGGCCTCCAGGTCGCGTAGCTCATCGAGTACGCTTTTGTAGCGTTTGTACTCCAGAAGCCGTTGTACCAGCTCCTCCCGGGGGTCGATTTCGTTGCCGTCCTCGTCGACGGGTTTGCGGGGGATGAGCAGCTTGGCTTTGATGCGCATCAGGGTGGCCGCTACGAGAATAAATTCGCTGGCTAAATCCACGTTGATCGACTCCATTTCCCGGATGTAAGCCAGGAAGTCATCGGTGATTTTGGCGATCGGAATATCGTGAATGTCCAACTCATCCCGTTCGATGAAGAAGAGCAAGAGGTCAAAGGGCCCCTCGAATTGGGTGAGTTTGATGGTGTAGGTACCGCTCATGGTAATGGCGTCAATAAATGGCTCGTAAAGATACGAAAAAGAAGGGGAGCAGCAGCTCAGACGGGACGCAAATCTCGGGTTTGGTGGTAAATTTCGCGCAGTGGGATGTGGGCATCCAGCGAAAAAATGGGCAGGTGCTGGTCAAGTCCGATGATGGTCCGCATGGACCAGATTCCCGCGGTGGAATGATCACGATAGAGGCTGTCAATGATCGGGCTTTGAGCATTGACCAGTAAATATTCACAAAACGAAGGAAGCGCGCAATACCGGTGAAATTTCTCGCCGCGATCATAAGCCTCGGTGCTTGGTGAGAGCACCTCCACGATGAGAGATGGTGGCGTGATTTAGCCTCCCCCACGGCATCGAGAGCGAGGTACTCCTCAATGGTATAATGGCGATCTTCGATAAATTCTGGCATGACAATACGGGTAGTACTAACTTATAGTAAAAATAACAAAAGCCAGCGGACATGACGGGATAAAGCGGTCTTATTCGTAATTTTGATCCGACTCAAACCCACTGAATTTTGTCAAGTAAAGGAAAGCTGTATTTGATCCCCAGCCCACTGGGAGAAGGCGGGGCTCGCGTCCTTCCGCAATACGTAGTGGACCGCATCCATCAATTGCGCTACTTCATCGCCGAGCGTGCCAAGACGGCGCGCCATTTCATCAAAGCCAGCCAGCCCCCCTACGCCATCAGCGAGCTGACCGTAGTCGAGCTCAACAAGCGGACGCCCCCCATCGAATGGCGCCACTACCTCCAAGCGGCCGAAGCGGGGCAGGACATCGGACTGCTCTCGGAAGCGGGCTGCCCCGGCGTGGCCGACCCCGGCGCCCAGGTCGTCGAACTGGCCCACCAGCTGGGCATTACCGTCGTTCCCCTCGTCGGCCCCTCCTCCATCCTACTCGCCCTCATGGCCTCGGGTATGAACGGCCAACGCTTTTGTTTTCACGGCTACCTCTCCCCCAAAAAGCCCGACCTGCGCCGCGAACTCAAAAAACTGGAACAGGAATCAAGCCGCCTTCAGCAGTGCCAAATCTTTATCGAAACCCCCTATCGCAACCAAGGCCTGCTGGAAGCAGCCCGCCAGGTCCTCCAGCCCCGAACCCGCTTTGGCCTAGCCGTCGACCTGACCTTGAGCACCGAATGGATCCGCAGCCAACGCATCGCCCAATGGCGCCAAGCCCCCCTCCCCAATCTCCACAAACGCCCGGCTATTTTTCTGCTGGAAGCCTAAACCCAAAAGAGGGAAGCGCCTAGACGCCTCCCTCCAATTGCTAAATAATTACGAGGTTTGATCTTGCCGGGGCCCCATCCCTAAGCGGATCCGCTACTCCTTTTTCAACCACTTGCGGACCTCCTGACGCTCCCCCATCCGCAGGCGAACCCAGTAGACGCCTTCCGCCAAATGCGCAGCGGGATAGGTCCAGTCCACGTGATCGGTCAAGCCCAAGTCAACTGCAGCCACAGTCCGCCCCATGACGTCCACGACTTCGATGTGGGTATCCACTGCTTGCTCCCAAGCGTGTACCAAGCGTACTTGTTCCGTTCCGGGATTGGGGAACAGGCGGAGGTCCGTAGCCGCCGGACGCTCGGTACGGAAAAAAGGAAGACTACTCGAACAAGGAGAAATCTTGCGGTAAACATCTTCGTTGCTATCGAAATAAGCACTAGTCATCTGTTGGGAAAAACGACCGGCCAATTTTGGACCATATTCGTACTGGCCACCCGTTCCAAACGAAGTATTGAGAATTTGGTAGTCACTACCCAGCGGAAAACCCAAATCATCCAGCGCCAACCCAATCAGATCAGCTCCGGTACCGGCCGGTAAATTCGGTAAACCACAGCCAATAAGATCGTCGTACTCCCAGGCTACGACGTACTCCTCACATCTCGTCATGGTAATGGAAGGATTTTGGTTAGTGCAGGCTTCTCCACCAAAAACATTGATCAGAATGGCTCCACCGATCATCCCATTGAGGGTATAAATCCGGCTTTCACCACTGGTCAAATCCTGTTCGTCAAAGACGACGGTGGCTTGTCCTTCCAGGGAGTAGGTATTGTCAGTGGTCAAGGCAGAAATACGAGGATACCCTAGGCTAACCAGTGGGGGAGCGGTATGCGCAGGTTGGAGTACGAAGGGGAAAGCGGGGGTACCGCTGAGTACATTTATGAATTCCTCGTACTGGTAAAAGAGGTGGGTGTTGCCGTCTGGATCGTATACGAGGTAGCTGAAATGTACCGTCGGAGGGAAGGCCTGTCCGTAGGTGGCAATCGTCACGTCCGGGCGGGCGACAGTGGTGAAGGGAGGGGCCGGACTCCTCATGTACGCTGGAATCGCATTGGTACTGATGTCAAACTCCGGTCCGTTGGGAAAGAGGAAAAGCATACTGTAAGCGCGAGCCATGATGACCCGCTCCACGTTGTTGCTGATTTCCATCCAGGTGATGACGGCCCGGCCCGCATCATCGCTGTCCATTTGGCAATCCTGGGCATTGTTCATCGTCGAGAGGATGTGGGTCGACCCCGGAACCTGAACGTAGCTGCCGGCTTGCCAGGAGTAGCCACGGACGTAGACATCGCCACCGATGATAAAGACCAAGGCCAAGTGATCAAAAAAGGCACCTTCATAAATCGCGACGTCCAAGTAGGTGATACCGGGAGGCAGGGTAAGTTGGCCAGCATTGCCACAGTGGTCGTCCCAAGCCAGCCCCGGGTTGGTCCCGTCCCAAGCGACCACGGAGCGTTCGCAGCCGTTGATCGTTCTGGCGTCGACAGCGACCTGCGAGATCCCGGTGGAATTATCGATGAAGGTTTCGGAGACCTGAGGAATAATTTGAGCCTCCAGCGAGACGTGGCTGAGGGCACCAAGCGCCAAAAGCCAGAGAAATTTACGGAATATAGATTGCATGATATTTTTCTTTTGGGAGAATGAATAAATGAGAAGGTAAAAGGAGCTCAATAGACATCGACAAAGATGACGTTGTTGCCGGCGTCCTCGGTCCAGAAAGCTTCGAGGTAGGGGGCGCAGGCGGAGCCCACTACGCGGGCGCAGTTGTCGCGACCGGCCAGGGCGCCGCAGGTGGGCTTGTGGGCCAGGCGGAAAGAGTTGATGTTGGCGGTGAGGTCACACGCGGGGCTGTTGGTGGCGCCCTGGGTAAAGCCGGTGACGAAGGAAATGTTGCGGTGCCACTGCCAGAGGTCGCTGTTGGTTAGGGTACCTCCTCCCCAGGTCACGGGGTTGTCCATTTCCAGGACTACCGAGCCACCGGCCGGAACGGTCTTGAGGGGGGTATAGGCTTGGGTACAGTTGTATTGGGCAACGGCGATAAAGCTGAGGTCACAATTGCTATGGTTGCGGAACTTAAATAGTTGTTGGGCTTGGCTCTGGCCCAGCGTGGCGCAGAGGAATAGCAGGACCAGCCCCGCAGCGTACAAGGTCTTTTTCATAGAATAATGTTTTGATGGGTGAATAATGATTCTTACCCATCAAAACTATCGGAAAAAGCAGGCCCCACAAAGGGGGAAATCGTCAACGCGGCCCGCGTAGCGCCAACGCCCGCTCCGGGCTTTTAAACGCCCTCAGACCAGGCGGCCGGAGAGCTGGCGGACAAATAGCTCCCGGCGGCGCTGGGAGACGGGCAGGTGTACGCCATTTGATAGAAAAACCAAACCGCCATCGCCCTTGACGTACTCCGTCGCGTGGTTGAGGTTGATGAGGTAGGAGCGGTGAATGCGAAAGAAAGAATGGTCCCGCAGCAGCTTTTCAATTTCCTTGAGGTTGCGCGATACCAAGAAGGTCTGATCCCGTAGATAGACCTTACAGTAAGTGCTGTCGGCTTCGCAATAGAGGATGTCCCGCACCTCCACAAAACGGTAACCCTTGAGAGTGGGCAGCGCTAGTTTTTCGAGGGTTACCGATTGGCCCCCCACCGACTGTCGCAGGCTCTCCAACAGCAATTCGATGTTCTTTTGTCGATCCGCTTGCAATTGCTTGTGGCGAACTTTTTCGAGGGCACGGTACAGCTCTTCGCGGTCGATGGGTTTGAGCAAGTAATCCAGTGCGGAAAACTTGATCGCCTGGATGGCGTAATGGTCAAAAGCGGTGGTAAAAATGATGTCAAAGTCGATCTTGCCAAGGCGCTCCAACAGATCAAAGCCCGTTCCGTGGGGCATTTTGATGTCGAGAAAAACCAGGCGGGGTCGAATTTGGCGGATCAGCTCGTAGGCCCGGTGGAGGGTGGGGGCTACCGCTAGAATTTGAATGTCACTCGTGCCCTCCTCCACCATTTTTTGGAGGGCCTGCGCATTACGCAGTTCGTCTTCTACAATGATCGTGGGAATTTGCATAGTTCAGTTCCGGTTAAAGGGAAAAAATAAGTGTACACGGGTACCGCTCCGCTCCCCTTCCAAATCTTCGACTTCCAGGCGAAAGGGAACTTTGCAGTTTTTATTGAGTAATTCGATTCGTTCTTCGATGATTTTCACGCCCAAGCCCCCGTGCTGGTAAGGACTCCGGAGGGCGCGGGCCCGCCGCCGACCAATGCCGTCATCCTGTACCTGGCAGTGGATTCCCCGCCCCGCCTGACGAAACCGAATGTCGATCTGACCACCCCGGGTACCTTGTTGCAGGCCGTGCCAGATGGCGTTTTCCACAAAGGGCTGAATCAGCATCGGAGGAATCTCCAGCAGGTCGGTATCCAGCTCCTCGGCCACCTCGATTTGCCAACGCAGCTCGGGACCAAAGCGCAACTGTTCGAGCCGCAGGTAATTGCGCAGGCCTTCGATTTCGTCACTCAGCGAGATGGAAGAGCGTCGCGAATGGTAGAGCACCGTGCGGATCAGACGCGCCACCCCGCTGAGGTTTTGACTCGCCAGCCGGTACTGCCCCGACAGGATCAGGCCCTGAATGGAGCCCAGCGTATTGAAAATAAAATGCGGCGTCAGTTGGGATTGCAAGGCTATTTGCTCCGCCTCGAAGGAGCGCCGCAGCAGCCGCTCCCGGTTTTGGATGATTCGAAACCGCAGGAGGATAAACAATTGCAGCAAACCAAAGCCCAGCAAAAACAACAGCCCCCAAAACCACCAACTGTTCCAAAAGGGTTGCCGAATCAGCAGACTCACCGTGGCTGGCTCCTCGCTCCACTGGCCGCGGTAATCACGGGCGGCTACCTGAACTTGGTAGCGCCCGGGCGGAAGCTTGGGGTAGAGCAAGGTACTCTGCTGCGTGTCCTGCGAGGCCGAATCCAACCCCAGTAGACGATAGCGGTACCGCAGCTTGTTGCCCGTACGGTAGGACAGGCCGGCAAAGCCAAATTCCAGGTTGTTCTGTTGGTGGCCCAGCTCGTAGTAAGGCTGCAAAGTGGTATCACGGTTGTTGATCGCCAGGTGTTGGAGGTGGACCTTGGGCCCCGGGCGAGGGTTCGCATCAAAGTAACGGGGAAATACGGACAGGCCCTGGTCGTGTTGTAACCAGACCAGACTGTCCAGGACGAGGGTGCGTTTGACGTCGCTCGACAATAGGCCATTGGAACGCGAGTAATTGATAATCTGTCGGGGGCGGCGGGCCAAGGTATCGAGCGCGATCCGACTCAGGCCGCGGCTGGTACTCAGCCACAGGATGCCTTCCTCATCGATGATCAGGTCGTTGCACTGGTTGCTCACCAAGCCGTCGCGCTCCGTGATCCGCCAAACCTCACCTCCCGGACCGTACACAATGAGCCCCTCCCCCAGACTGGCAAAGAGCAAATGCGACCCGTACTCCGCCATGGCCATCACCCGCTGCCGCGACCACTTCCCGCCCAAGTCGAAAGCTTGGAGTTCTCCCGCCTCCAAACGGGCTACTCCCGGGATGCCCATCAGCCAGATATCCTGCCGCGAATCGACGTATATTTTTTTATAGTCCACCAGTACCCCTCGGAATAAGGTATCTAAAACCTGAGGCTGGCAATCGAAATGACCAAGATAACTTTTCCACAGCAGGAGTAGCCCCGTTTCACCAAAGCCCACGCTGGCGTAAAAATCCGTGTAGCCCAACTTTTGGAGTTGTTGGTCCTCCAAAATAAAGGCTTGTCCCTCTCGGCGAGAAGTTTGCCCGTGGATCAACCAGCGCTTCGCTGCTTTATCCACGGGAGCCACCTGGGATTGATACTTGAAGTTGTACAACTCCTCAAAGTCCTGAAAGCCAAGCTCATCGTACCGAACCGTCTCGACCTGTCCCTGATAGAAGCCCAGGAGCAAACGCCCCGAATGGCCCACCAAACTGGCAATTCGACGGCTCCCAAAATGGGAATCGCTGGGCAGTTGGTAAAAATTCGCAGCGGGGATATAATAGACGCCGTCGTTGAGCGTCGTCAGCCAGATGCCACCTTCCCGATCCTGATACATACAGGTCACAATCTTATCCAGCAGGAGGCTAAACCGGGGGCGATCCCCACGATTGGGCTCGTAGCACTGTACCCCAGATCCAAAGGTAGCCTTCCACACGTAGCCCCGATCGTCTTCGAGCAAGCCCAGGGTGCCGTGTTGGGGCTCCGTACAAAAAAGCTTTTCCAAACCCGAAGGGCCATCCCGGTACACGCAATTGCACCAACGGAATAGAAAGGGGCGGTCCTTTTGAAGATTGACCGAAAAACCATCCGCCAGCGTTTTCCTTTCCAGCACCGCTATCTCCTCCTCAATTTGGTGACGTCGGTAAGTACCATCCGCATCGATGCGGAGTAAATCCTCAGCGCGGAGGGGGTCAAGGAGGCTCCAAACGCGATCCCCGGAAGACAAGGATTTGACGACCCCAAAAGCCGTTGCCTCATCGGCGGGCAATGTGTAGGAAACGACCTCTCCCGTGGGCCGAACGATGGAAAACATCCGACTATGGCTCGTCATCCGGAAACCAATCCACACGTCGCCGTTGTCGTCGACGCCTACACTGCAGGGGATGGAAGGTTTGTTGATCTCCCGAAGGCGAGCGTTGGCGGGCGAGGCGTGTATTTGACCATTTTCGTAGTAAAAAAGCTGGTTGGAGTAGGTAAAAAACCAGATGCGGCCCCACTGATCCTCGTGTAGGCCCAACACCGAATTATCGGTCAGGCCATCCTGAATGCTGTAGCACTGGAATTGTTGCCCATCGTAGCGGGCCACGCCCCGGTCGGTGGCAAACCAAAGATAGCCCTGACGGTCCTGGATGACCATGTAGGTTTCGGAGCTGGGGAGGCCATCTTCGACCGTATAGTGTAGGTAGACGGGAATAAAAGGCTGGGCCAGTGCGACCGAACCGGGTAAGAGTAAAAGGAAAAGAACCACAATCAACTGCATAAACCACTGTGTTGTCCTAGATCAGTGTTAATTGCGGGCAGCAAAGCGAGCAACCGGGAGGCGGCCGAAACGGCCCTCGTCGAAAAGTTACCGTAAAACTTGACGCGTTGGGGGACCCTCAGGGGAAAGCACCCAAGATTGGTTGAAACATAGAAAAAAGGCAGCGGAAACGCGATGCCACCAGAACGGTTCTGGACGCGAGTTTGAATAAACAAGGTACAATTTATCGGGCAAAAGCGACAGTCCTATTTGGTAGCTAGCCGTCCCAAACCAGCGAAATGGGGCGAATTTTGGAGAAATTTTATTTTTTTGAGTAACTTTTTCTAGCATGGCACGTCCAAAAGATGTAACTTAGTTTCGAAATAAAACTAAGTAAACTTTTGACCCCAAGTTTTGTTTAACAGATCACAGTAAATGCTCTTTACCATGACAGAATTGGCATTAGCACAACAAGCGCTCCCTCAAAACGGCTTCCTCGATATTGAAGTGGACCCGACCCTCGATTTGGTGGAGGAAATCAGCCGGCTGAAGCGCGAAAAAAATGCGATCATCCTGGCGCATTATTACCAGGAGGCGGAAATCCAGGATATTGCCGACTACATCGGCGACAGCTTGGGGCTTTCGCAGCAGGCTGCCGAAACCGACGCGGACATCATCGTTTTTGCCGGTGTTCACTTTATGGCCGAAACGGCCAAGATGCTTTCCCCCGAAAAGAAGGTTTTGCTACCCGATTTCAAGGCGGGTTGCTCGCTGGCGGATTCTTGCCCGCCCCACCTTTTTCGAAAGTTCAAGGAGCGGTACCCCGATCACGTGGTGGTCAGCTACATCAATTGTACGGCGGAATTGAAGACCCTGACCGACATTTGCTGCACCTCGAGCAATGCCGTCCACGTCATCAACAGCATCCCCAAAGACCGGGGCATTATTTTTGCTCCCGACCGCAATTTGGGGCACTACCTCATTAAGAAAACTGGCCGCGATCTCGTGCTCTGGAATGGGACCTGCATGGTCCACGAAATTTTTTCACACGAAAAAATTACCAAGCTGCAATTGCGTCACCCGGAGGCCAAATTTCTCGCCCACCCCGAGTGCGAACCTCACCTCCTCGAAATGGCCGACTACATCGGCTCCACCAGTGGCCTGCTGCGCTACACGCAGGAAAATCCAGCCACCGAATTCATCGTGGCCACCGAGTCCGGCATCCTCCACCAGATGATGAAAGCCTCGCCACACAAGACTTTTTAGAGCGGAGAGGGGGGGGGGGGGGGGGGGGGGGGGGGG
>ERZ1740065.1190-NODE-1190-length-15322-cov-12.029737_pt1 | contig 15322 bp, 13 predicted proteins | sample MGYA00581738_ERZ1740065 | MGnify/ENA primary metagenome ERZ1740065 (study PRJEB43018, sample SAMN04849749) | marine metagenome | isolation source: floating plastic debris | place: Pacific Ocean | collected 2008-09-01 | study: EMG produced TPA metagenomics...
TGAGAGGAGAATGAGAGAGTGGATGGTGCAGATTGAGGGAGGTGACCATCTGTATTTGACCTGCCCTGTTTTAGGCTCATTATGCCTCCTCTCTGGAAAAGCTCTCCAAATCAATGAGGAGGCTCAAGCCTACTTATGCTGAGAGGTCTCTGCTCGCTGCGTTGGTTCTCACCTGTCCAGGTAGGCTAATCTACGCGTATATTTCAGATTTTGCCGTGTCATCATATTGTATCAATTTAACGGTGTCGGTCCATTCTACAGATCGGCCCAATCTACTTGGGAAAGGTAAAGTTAGAGAAGTGAGATCGGCGTTGATAGAGATTGAGAAAGTTTACGGTATGCTAAGGAGCGATGGGTCTCAGGGGAAGCAGAGATCACTCATGCCTGTAGCATCACTGGTACATGATGCCGGGAAGGAGCATGCCCAGCTTGTCAATGGTTTCCGCTCTCATCCCGAGAAACTGACTGTCTCACCAGTCATATGTGAACTTTTTGACTTACATCCTCTTCAAAAGTACAAAGAAAAATGACTTTGCATGTATTTTTATGCTAGCTACTCACATGTGTATGTTTACAGTATTTATCACCCTTCTAAACTTCATTTGACACCTTATTATGCCATAAATCTCGATTCAATGATATGCTATGATACCTCAGATATGATCGAGTATTTCATTGACTCGTTTCATTTCATCAAATACTCAATCTGTAACGACATATTGTTGTGGTCAGCCGTTTTACAGTCGCAGATACAGCATCATAGTTAGCGTCCCGAAATGTAGGGAAGACAACTCTAGCGTAAAGCAGTTCCAATTTTCAGTTTCGTTTTATATGACCTTGTACCTCTGAGGTCATCAGTCTCGCTTTGAAACTCATCACGGCAATCAAACATGGCGGACGTAAGTTGTGTCCTCTGACTCTTTTGTTTTTATAAATCGAATATTGTCTCATCTTGGCTGTTTTATAAACATATCCACAAGTTTTCATGCGCCTTCAAAATATTCATGTCCTCAGCTATACATCTAAATTATGATATCTTCATTTTTACCGTCATAATGACACTAAACATTGTACCGTCGTACCAACCAACACCGGTCATAATGTTCGGTTGGTTGTTACGTAAGATTCCCACGAAATTTGAAGGCGTTCCTATCGTCATATTTGAATTTCTATTTTAGGGTGCTGAATCGTCAAGTCCAGGTGAGTTACCTAGATCCGGATTCATATTCGTTGTAAGTATGCGATATCGGTGTATGAGCTCATTTTAAGTGTAGTGTACTTGCCATCATAAATACAGACAAAGACTTTGAGCCATCAGCGGAATTATTAGTTCATAATTATGACGATGAGGGCACCCTCGAGGAAGAAGAAAACCTGAGCACTGATTCAGGAGATAATAATGAATTAGATGATCTACAAAAGGTAAGTCGAACTATGATCCAACTTATATATGAACTAGGATGTGTCCTTCATTTCTTGTCTCGCTATCAAGGAAAGTGATATGCCTTTGGAGTCTTTACTTGCTATGTATGGTTATGGTGCTGGACCAACTGCTGGTGCTGAGCACCATCAAGAGTCTCACGGCTCTACTAGTGAAGAAGAAATTCTGAACAACCATGATCTCACTTTAGACAAAGAAGAGGTGAGTTGTCTGCTGCTCTTTGAGGAGTTATGATTGTGTCAATTTAATTTTCACCCTGCCATTGTATGGGGTTGTTTAGGTTGCTCGTGATATCTTGAGAAATGATGATGACAGTGAAACATCCCTGGATGACCTTATAGAAAACGTGGAGCCCAACAGCACCCTTCAGCTACTGAATGGTATTCATTTTGGCATTCATTATGAGAAGTTGATATGGGTTTTCTTTTGTTCCTATTATTATTATTATTATTATCTTCGATTTCTCGGATGTTTGATAAATGTTAGAACCTAACTGGAAATGTAAGAATTGATTCAAATATTTTTGAGTCAAGATTTGCGCTGTCAAGTAATTTTGCCATCAAATGATTGAAACAATTTGATTAAACTAAAAATATGTGTATTTATTATGTATTTGTATTTTTACGCGCAGTATTTACTTCATGCTTTCTCATATTATGAGATCATATTAGTTATGTACCTCCGTTAGGCTCTGGAGGTGATGACGGTGAAGACGAGGATGAAGACTACCTTCCAACCATTGATGATGAAGCATGGAAGAAGGTACCCGTCTATTCCCGTAGTCTGCCCTGTCAACGATTGAGACGTGCTCATGCCTGTCCTCATGCCTGTCCTCGGGCCTGTCCTCGGTTATCAGTTTCTTTCTTCTAAAACCAGTACGAAATCACGAATCAAGCTTACATGTATTTACGCGTCCATGTGCGCATTGTTGTTATGAATTCTGTGCACAGATTGAGCCACGCTATCATTATGTTGTTATACTATTGCGCAATGATCGTTATTTCTTATCCCGATTGTTTGGTTCTGTTTAGAGTATACAAGTCGGAGCTGACTACCAAGCTGCTATACCAGATCTCATTGGTCAGGTAGAGCGTGACCATGTGCTGACTGGTATGTGCTAGCATTACACCCCTCCCTCTCTCTCATATTTTTACTTGGTGTCTGTATTTAATTATTTTGTTCATTTGTTGCTTCACCAGATGAACACCTGCTCTGGGACCCGACCATTCTGGACGAAGACACTGGTTGGTTTTCTATATTTCAATCCGATGTACTAGCACTCACGACTCGTTGTCATATCTACCTCTACTCTTTCAGCCATCAGTTTCCTCAAGAATGTTCAGGCGTTCAGAAGCACGGAGCAGCAGCCCTCGGTCGACAATCGCGTCCACGATGATGAGCAGGCTTTGTACCTTCTGCTTCAGAGCGATTTCAATGTCGATGAAGCTTTGCGGAGGCGTAAACTGCAGACAGCTCCCCCTAGTGGTAAGCATACCTGTGTGCTCAAGGTATTCTGGAACTTGTGTTATTGCAGTATTGCAGACATGGTTCCTTTTCCATGCAGATCCACTCAGCCTCTGGTCTGAAGATGAATGCCAGAACTTTGAAAGCGGGTTGAGGGTTCATGGCAAGAACTTCTTCGCTATCCACCAGAATAAGGTGTGTAAGATGATTGTTTAGTGTGTTTAGTGTGCATGATGTACTACTCATACCTTCTCTATCACACACCATGATCAAACTGTGGACTGTGTACACCACTGGTAGATGGACTGGTGGAAGTTCAGGGTGTCTGATGACACGGTGTTATATTCCATGCTGGCCATTTTCAGGTCCGAACTCGTTCTGTTGGTGAGCTGGTGCAGTTCTATTACTTCTGGAAGAAGACGGAGCGTCGCGAGGCCTTCTGTAACAGGGGCAGGATTGAGAAGAAGAAGCTCTGTGTCAACCCAGGAATAACGTGAGCCTCTAGTTACCCACTGTTGCCCCGTTTAATCTGTGACTAAGCGTTGACACAGACACCGCGTTGTTGCAGAGACTACATGGACCGGTTTGGAGAGAGACCAGATGGCGAGCTTTCAGCCTATCAGCCCGAGGATTGCTACTGCCCCCAGGTGCCCGTTATCGACAGCGCGAATGCCGCCATGTTGAACTCGACGGAGCCAGTGAACGAATACGCGAGGCAGGAAGTAGCCAACACTGAAACAGCGCAGAGTGACACTGTCTCTACCAAGAGGAACTATGTAGATAGCTCGGTCGCATCCTTACCGTACAGCTCGAGTGAGGAGTTGTCCTCTCAGGGCACCGCCAAAAGGCTGAGAGTAGATCCTATCCTGTACCATACAAATGTCCCTACCGAAGTAGGGAACTGACGTCTGCAGCTATCGTGATATCCAGACGTTTAGTTGAATTATCACTGCATATAAACAGCCGTCTCTTGTGCTCTGCTCTGCCAGAAACTGTCCAATTTTTTGAAAGTTCTTTACAAACTTAGGCACCCACCATTCAGTCATAATTGGAACTGCAGTACGTCGTCACATTCATGGAGTGTAATTATCGGGAGTTGTCTCCTCTCAGTCATGACCCTAGCCACATTGTTCCTTGATGTTGGCATTGCATCTCTTCATGCGAGCTTGATGTTATTTATTATTTTTTACTTACTTGAGTCGTAGTAATGGTGTATTATCATGTTAATTATGAGCTCTGCTGGACTCATTGCTCATCTGCAGGCTTGAAGTCTACACGGAGCGTTGATTGTAAATACAGAACTTCTCTCCTTACACTCTGTACATATACTACATCCAATATCTTGCTATCCGTCAAGTAACTAGCTTTATACACACTCAACTGTTTACTGGTAATTTAATGGCTATTTTTTACTCTTATTTTCAATAACTGTTCGGATTTCATGAATGTTATTTTTATCTACTGTATAATTAAAACCCCTAAAACGACAAGCATGACTCTAAACACACGTATTTCTGTTACTGTGACAGCAGTTCAGCAGCCTGTCATTGTACATGTGGAGTCCAATGTGGAAACAGCCATACCACAGCTCACATGGATTCGTTTTATTTCCACACTCAAAACTTGGTACAAAAACCAGTTACAGATGAAGTTAAATGGAGAAGTCATCTTCCCAGCATAGCTCTCACTCTGTCTTTGCTGGTGTATGTGACATATGCTGCTGTAATTCCGAATCCTATCACACCGCCCTTCAGACATCCTCTAACTCCGGCTGAAACAGTGAACAGCAATTAGACCATCATTCCCGATGAGCATAGTAGATACATTGCAGGACAGAAGTTACTTACATGTAGATTTAAATAGTAATCCAGAGAATGTTCCTGAAGCAACTGTGTTCAGCTCATCATCGTGACCTCTCACTTTCTGCAGTATAGTCGCTAATCCTAAAACAAATCTGGATGCATAACATCATGGTAAACGGGAAGATAACTCCCATATAGAGTTCCATTACAAGATTCATGCCCTCCTTGCCATCATACAAGGGAAGAGTCTCTGACAGGGAATGCAGAGACCCTTGCTTCTGAAACCCCTTTAAGAGGAGATTCTTAGCTTTTATTTGGCACAGCTAGTAGTGGGGGCATTGATTGCCCAAAAACTGGACTGCAGAAAACTTGACAGTGATGTTCAAACACATGACGCTTAGCATTTTCAATTTGAGATTGTCTCATAAGATATGATACCGCCTGCTTCCATCGGCTTGATCTTAGTAACAGATGAAAGACAGATATCTCCATGTTGTAAAGGACATTATTTCAGAAGCCCAGGATCTCACATCTAATGGTTGATAGCATACTGTAAACCTAAATATTTTAGCGGACAAAATATTATAGCATTTTGCTCAAATCAGCAGTATTTCTAATAATAACGCCTAGAATTTTTAGCAATTCCTTCGAGCTTATATACAACATAAAAAGCTGTCAAAAATGTAGTGTTTTCTTTTAGTCATTATTATACCTATTATTGTGAGGTCACTAAAATATTTGGGTTTACAGTAGTACAGACACATACTCCACAGATCAGGTGAGTGAACACAAGGAGATTGATAGGTGGATAAGCAGAGCTGGCGTACCCGAGTACATGAGGGCAACGACTCCACACATCTGAGCCCATGAAGAAGACCTCTTGGCTATGAAGTTAATCATCCTAAAACACACCAGAAACTCATCACAATGACTCCCCTATTCTCACTGGCCCTCCTAGTTAAGTTACCAAGTCTTGTGAGAATTGGGTTGTCATCTGAAGTACCCCCAACCCATTCAAATACCCTGAATTTTTTCCATATAACCATTTACTGACTTCAGCTCATGAGAGAAAGATGGTGTTCAGCAGGTAACCATGACACATGGCACTAGACTGAGAAACATGGAAAATTTCTACTACGAGCCAAACAAGCTGATAGGGCGGATCAGCTTGACAAACAGGTAGAGGCCCAAGAGCCCATGCTAGAGAGAGCCCTGGAATCCCTTGGCAATTGAATCAACATAGACTGATCAATTGATGTATTTACTTACTGAGTGCGTTTGGCTGGTCCAGACAACTCTTTGGTCGCTTGAACTCCCATATACATTCCATTCATACCTCCAAGTAGGCCACCTGAAGAAGATGAAAGAATATAGTTATAGGCATCGAGAATCTATCATGCTCAGCAAAACAATGCTAAACTATCTACTGATACGGTGACAATGAACAAGGAATGTACTAGTGAAAACTGACCAACAGCCGTTAAGCTTCCAATAGTACTAAACATAAGTTCAAATCTTCCTCTACCAGACGCTCCGCTGGACCATTCGGGATACAAATATTGGGAATCAGAGCCCTGCAATTACATGGACTTCTCAACGTGATGCAGTCAATAGTCAGTGTATGAAATTCACAATCATAATAATTGGCTTACCGGTGATATATACGCTGGGTTGAAATTAAGGTATGGGGAGGAGACACCTGCAGTGTTTGCAAGTCCTAAAGCACAAAAAAGATGTTGTAATAGTTGGAAGTTTTCATTGTATCAAGAGATATGATACTCGTATAGTAAAAAGAATGCTGCTATGCTATCCCATCCCATAGGATGTGGAGAAAGATGCAACTGACCAAAGTCTTTGGAATCCGCTCCCATGTTCATTGCTTTCATAAAATGCCTCTACATCTGCTATATTCTAATCTTTATAGACCTTTCCTAGTCTTTTGAATTCGCTGGGCTTGTGAAAAGGTAGGGCTTTCGTTGCAGTGCAAGTACGTTTCACCTGTAACAATCCAGTGGCGCATATATTGGTAGGAACAAGTTCTCTTCACAGAGAGATGTAAACAAACAGCAGTAATAAATAATGAGCAATATAAAGATATCAAGCCAGAGTCTTCGAAGAAAGATTTATACCATTAAAATCCAGCCAAGAGATGATCACAGAGGTTTTAATGGTGATGATCAGTGGTGACTACTACTCAAAGAATCCCACTCCAGAATCCTGACAGAAATAGATGCATCTGCAGTCGCTACAATTGAAAAGCTTTACTTTTGCTCCGCCCAAAATATGTTCGATAGCTCCGCCTATTTCTCTGTCTCCTCAACAGTATAGGGGTTGATACTCATTAGAATCATCAAAGCTTAGAGATAATTTATTTTGGTATGAATATATAAGACCGTTGTGGCTGGTAGTAGAATTGTTATAAGAAAATATGGAAGAAGATTATGTTGACGAGATTATACTTTGACCCCGCCTTAAAATTCGTGGGCGGAGAAAAGAGACGGAAAATTTGCTGATGAGCAAGAAAGGTATATTTGTACATACTTTATTGAGCATCACCGGCAATATCTCTCAGGTTAACCACAGAACGAGCTGTTTCCTCATTAATACTCTCCTCCAGCTACATCATTAGTTATTTGTCATGTTCGACAACAGAAATATGGCCTATCTTCTTTTATTTCGTGTCCATAATGGAGTTGCGTCTTGAAATTTTACAGAGCGAAATGGGTGACAGCAGTTCGGATTCAGATGATGAACTATACATTTTATATAGAGACAGACCTGAGTGGAAAGATGTGGAACCTGTTCCTCAGGATGATGGGCCAGCGCCGATTGTTAAAATAGCTTATAGTGATCGGTGTATGTATATTTCTTCATGTACTTCTTGATGTAGTAAGGAAAGTCTCTTTATGTCGTTGGCTCTAACTGTTCCGAGAGTAGCTTACAGTAAGCGGATACTAGCACATGAATGATCAGTTTTGTGTGTGTTGGTGGTGGTAATGGTAGTGGTGGTCGTGATAGTATTAGTAGTTGACTAACTTGGGCATTATATGAGTAATTTGTTTGTTCATCTCAACTGATGAGTAGAAATCCTGATTTCAGTCCGCGATGTCTATGACTTCTTCCGCGCTATCTTGAGGTCAGGAGAGACATCTAATAGAGCTTTATCACTTACAACAGATGCCATAAAAATGAACCCAGCAAACTACACTGTCTGGTACGTAAAGAGTGTATATATATCTATATATGTGTGTGTGTGTGTGTGTGTGTATGTATAGATATGCAACTATTTGTGTAGTGTTACATTCCTGCATTTAAACCAACATGCTGATTTCAGGCATCATAGACGAGTGATACTGCGAGCAATCAAAGCTGATCTGAAGGTAGAGCTGGAATACATTACGAAGATAATATTACGCAATCCTAAGAACTACCAAGTCTGGTAAGAAGTAGCGTTAGTTCCTATCTCTGTATTATTATGCCTAACTGTGTGGAGCAGAATGATCGCCCAAAGGTATCATCACTGATGTCCTGCTAAAGAATGTCAGGAGCTTTGGCTAATTTTTCATCTTGGTCTATTCACCAATGCAAGTGCCCAACGCCCATATTATAGCCACAGCACCCATGCAGTGCCCATGTAGTGCCTATGCAGTGCCCATGCAGTGCCTATACAGTGCCCCTACTTCACCTATAACTCCTCCCATATTGAGAACCGAGCTATGATGAATATTTTGACTTCCCCTAAGTGATGAGACTTTACACATTGACACTCGAGCTGTGTAAAACGCGTTGCACTCTTTTTGAAGGTATCACAGGCAGCTTATTGTCCAATGGCTCGACGACCCGTCATCAGAACTCGAGTTTACAGCGGAGATTTTATCTGCGGATGCTAAGAACTACCATGCTTGGCAGCACAGGTAAGCTTCCTTCCTGAGAGAGACTAAATGCAGGTTATGGCACCAGAAACCAGTGTTAGTGTCGTATGCAATTACCGAGTAGTCAATGATAACATTCTGCGGACTCAGATTGCTCACCATGTGATATCCACTATGCCTGCTCCTTTATAACTACATATATTATTAACGGACACTTGGTAGCACAGACTCTGTAACTGTCAGTCTGTGGAGTTTACGTTGGACTCCATTGCTGTAACGGCAGGCAATGGGTGATGAAGACATACTCGCTCTGGGAGAACGAGCTGCAATACGTGGAGGAGTTGATCTCCGAAGACATACGCAACAACTCAGCCTGGAATCAACGATACTTTGTTGTTATGAACACCACCGAATTCAGTGACAACGTAATCGACCGCGAAATCAAGTGAGTCATGGTCACTCCTGTTTGGAGTTGTCCTCTCCTATTTTATATTTAAGCGCGGCATGCCCAGTGAAGAGGCTCAGTGAATGGCAATTTCCAGCAGCACACGTTTCTCTAATCAGTTGCTACCTCATTCTGAATAAGCAACCACTATCTCCACACATACACACTCACACTAGTCTCGTACCAAGTTAGCTAGTAATTCAATGGCTTTTCTAACAAGTCATATGTACCTAAGTTAGAGTTGTCCTCCCTATATGCCTACCCATCATATTATCCTTCTTGCACTCTCTCACGTCTACATTGGTTGGCTCCATATCAATGCAAAATGACTGTTACCTTCCTTTCCAATGAACCGCACAGTCAAGTAAGGGAATTCGAGACTTTTAAGAATTCTTTGCCACACCTGGCCTTAGTATTCCCTTAGTATTCCCTTAGTATTCCCCTGTAATCGTTTATTGCCAGAGAGAAGTATGTGAACGCAAGAAAATAAATGCAATTACTTTGGCACTGGGTGTACTACTCAACGAGACACCTAAGCTAAACATAATAATATCCAAAACAAATTATTTTTTTCAGTCTTTCCCTCCACAGATGAGTCATAGGTATATGAGATGCATACAGAGATATCCGCTGTCCATGCAAACACTCTAGGAAATTCCGCTATACGCAGGTTTCCCCCACACGTTATTCAGCGGCAAGTAAAGATGATAATGAGATACGTGCATAGCCACTGCCACTTGGCGATATAGTGGAAATGTTTGCTGATGTATCATCAGATATATGGCAATGTCGTAACGCAGAGGGTTTACACAGAGGCAATTAGTAGCCGCAGTTGTTCATCATGCAGCTGGCTAGTCTGTCCGTACCAGAATTGCATCATCTTACACGATAATCGTTTGATTGGGGGGAATTAGTCCGGCGTTCCTGTTCAGATACAATCCATTAGGGCTTGACGTTATGTCGAGGTTGACTCCAGCAGTGAGTTACTCGCACGCTGACTACTCCTCGCTGACTTCCTATCGGCACAGCCCAACTGATATTTTTTCATTTGTAACAAGCAGTCCTCAGCAGCCTGTGATCTTTTCGCACCGGATAATTGCTCATACCGATGTCATTGATTTAGTTTAGTAGTTACACATGTGTGCATAAAGTTGTCAGCCGCACTAAAGATTGCCACGTGTGCACATCCTTCCTATGACATCGCAGCAGACGTCACTATCCAAGGCGGAACGAATTCTGACTCACCTCATCAGTCCAGCGTTCAATATGATGACTTTTCGTTTTTTTTCAGGTACACAATCAACATAATTTCCAAAGCTAGAAACAACGAAAGTCCGTGGAACTACCTGAGAGGGTAACCGACATCTCATCCGCCGTCTTATCCGTGCTTGCTAGTTGCTAATTGCCGGTTCCTAGAGTTTAAAAGGCGTCACGTCACGAATCTCTAAGTGAACTATGTTGTCAGTGACGATTTTTTTCCAGAATCGTCACGTTTACATCATATGCCGATCAGAAGCAGGTAACGGATTTCTGTGACAGCCTGTATTCCAGTCAGTGCCGCTCACCTCATCTACTCAGTATGATGATCGACACATGTGAAGAGTCATTCCAGCTCGGTCGGACAGACAAGCTTGACTACGCCCTGGGGGTGTGTACTGAGATCTGTCTCGCTGTCACATGACAACTATTTATAGTCATATAGGTAATGGTTTATTTTTATCCAGCTGTGTGTAGAACTGGCGATGGAGGCAGATACAATACGCTGCGCCTATTGGACTTACGTGGGGAACCGGCTGGAAAGGATGTATAGAGACGTCAGCAGCTCATAAGTTGTTTTGTGATATTGTTGTACACTGTTATGACTGCGTGCATTTAGCTCAATAAACTCAAGTCGATTACATTTGATTGAAGTGTTTCATGTCTGTCTCCGCATACTAGTAGTGTGAAGCTGAGTTCATTCATGTGCTCAAACAGTTTGAATAGAGAATATTGAGTACACCAGAGTCTCTCTGTAGGACACTCTGTCCTTCCATTTAGTCTAACATAACTGAGTTGAATATCATTATCCTCTTTTGCTATATGTCACTCACTCTACAGCTCACTCTATGACTCACTACCTTATACTACACATAGATGGAACATGGAGTACTGTCATAGTCTGCTATGCTGGTAGGTAGTGCACGGTTGGGTCTCTGGTACCGCTATCGACGACATAATTAGAAGCGCGGCTCATCAGATTTCCGAAAATTTGATGGGACAAATATTGCGGAAGTGGTATTTTCTGCGTACCTCCTATCCGTACTGTTCGCCGTAATCAACATGAGCAAGGTGACGCAGGTCGTGAAAGTCATTCAAAGTCTAGGTGCTGGTGGTCCTAATTCCCTTCGTATTTCATCCGAAATCGCAGATGTAATCAAATCTAAAATATCTGATGTACATAAAGCCGACGTGGGTTTTCATCCGAGTCTCATATCCAACGGTCAGTAAGGTTACTAACTTAGAACTTGTGAAGAATGCCCTGTAATGTAAAAACACTGCTGTTGCTGGTTTTTATATCATTCTGAGCTTGATGAAGAAACCTATGATTTCAAAACATGCATTATCTTCTTATCACAGATGCTCCCGTGACATATATCTCCATATACGATGACAGACAACAGGTATCTGCTAGTATATTTGCCTTGCGACCGGAAAGCCGCTTGCCAATACACGACCATCCGGGCATGTATGGTTTCATAAAATGTATACACGGCTCGATAAGTATATCAAGCTTCACCAAATCTTCAGACTACCATGAGAAACCTGAACACGAACACACTGATAGCGGCACACACATACCACACATAGTTCGTGCTATCAAAGAGCCTCGCCATCTGCTCCATGAATCTACTGGCCAAACTGTTATGCTGGAGCCTGTAAAAGGCAATGTTCACTCAATACAGGCGGTTGATGGGCCGGCTGCGTTCCTGGATTTTCTGCTACCTCCATATTGCTTGCCAAGCCGACCGTGCCATTACTATGACTTTGAGAAAGAGTTGGATAGCGGCTCTGTTTTACTGCGGGAGGTTGACTGTCCCATATGGTATTGGTGCGACTCTGTACCATACAATCCTGATTAAAACACTTTTTTAAATTTAGTTTAGTTTGATATTTATTTGTGTTTGAGAGATTTCTCAAAGGCTCGCAGTATCCAGACTGCGTAGCGACTATGTACCAGACAATTGTACAATGCATATTGTCTGAGATCCCGCTCTGACAATGATAAACAAAATATAAAATCTGCTAATATTTACATGAAAACAAATACGTGTTTTGTATAGTGTATGCCAAAACCAGTTGGAACATCATTTATAAAAACCGATCGTCATTTTCAAAATGACTTGATAATACTATATTATGCAGCAGGAATTGCCAGCAATTCAGAATCCTGAGGTTGTCGTGGGCAAGGAAGAGACAGCGCAGCTGTTGATGGCATCACCACTTTCAGAGTCGTTGGTGATTGTTTCCACTTTTTCTTTCTTTGCCTTCTGTTTGAGATGGACTTTGCTGTGTCGTTTCTTCTCGTCGCTCCTGGCGAACTTACGGCCGCAGACGTCGCACGAGAAGGGCTTCTCACCAGTATGCGTTCTGATGTGAGTTGTGAGATGGTCGCTACGACTAAACGCTCGCAGGCAGATCTTGCACTGGAATGGTTTCTGACCCGTGTGGATACGGATATGACGCGTCAGCTCATCAGATCGAGAGAACCTGCGGTCACACAGTTCCACAGGGCAAGGGTACGGTCGCTCATGTGGCGGCGTCTTGCTCGGTCTATTGGGATACTTCCTTTGCTTGATAGGCAATATCTTCAGTTGACCCGAGTGGTATGCGTGATGTATCGCCTCAATTGCATTAAGGCCTTTGGGAGTCGCTGAGCCACCCAGGAAGGGTTGCCGGCAGGAGCTGCTACCACCAGCCTTGCTGCTGTAACCGTAACTGTCAATTGGCTCCTGTTTCACTGGAGTCAGACAGAAACTGACGGCTTGATTCGTCGTCGCGTTGGGATAGACGCCAGATGTGTGGGCCTGCCACTCGGCTAATGGCTGCTGATTCATGCAAGAACTTCTCGTGTTGAACAGATCTGGATCTGAGATTTCCATTGGTGCCTGCGGTTTCTCTACTGGTCTCGCTGCAAATTGGTCATAGTGGGGTGAGAGCTGTCGAACTGGCGTGGAGACCGGCCCCATGACGTCAGTGGGCAGACTGCAGAACTCTTCGGATACAGGTGATGGCGAGCCATAGGATGACATGGGAGAGCGCTGGGAGAAATGAGTGGATGAGCGGGGAGATATCTGGTTGGAGTGGGTCCTGTAGACAGGTGACGATAGCGGCTGCGCGATGTGCATCTGCTGATTGTAAGAGCCAGTGTGAGAGGCTGGCACTTGCTGCTGACACGGGTAGGGTGGCGTGAACCTGTGCTCGTGCATGACATTGGTCATCCGCGGCTGAACGGCCATTGGCTCGTGATGCATTGGATTCTGATTGATGTAGTTTTGGACGCGTTCGTCTGCATGCGTCACCGTCATCGGATCAGTGTGAGTGAAGAGACTGAGAGACATGGACGCGTTCATCGTCATACTCTCACACGTAGATACAGCACGGAACACTGGCTTGACATCATTGAGTAGCTGATCGTCATAGAGCGACTTGGGCTCAGATTTCATGAACAGGCTGTCTGTATCTACAATAGTAATGGTTATAGGGTTATCAAGTGAACCTCATCATTGCAAATCTGATGCGTTTTTACTATTACACATTGTTTACTATTGAGCTTAGTGCGGCTCTATCTCTTGCTCAATAGCCGATGCGCACGTCACCGATCACATCCATTTGCACAGCTCTAGCTGCAGCGCAATTATAAATAGATCGTTCTGCCCAATCAATCAAATCGCCTCGCTTCTCTAACACGCTTCATTATATGAGATCAATTGCATAAGTATCCGTCTGCGCAGATACTAGCGAGTGTGAGCACAAAAACCTATCCAGTCTTTTTGTATCACTACTTCTACGTCAGATAGGCAACACAGCCAAGAGTCATCAAGTGAATGAAAGCAACCGCTCACCATTGAATGCCGTGTGTTGGTTGACCTTGTTCTGAAGTAGGTCAGTCTGTAGCAGCAGACTGGCGTTCAAGTCAGTGGTAGGCACCTGGCTTGTTGGTACACCAGTGTTTGAGATCTCAGGTGTGTTCAATATGTCATCATAATCCACGGGTATCTCTGGTAACGCTCCAGCGTCGATGTTCTGACTTGTACAACGCTGTACTTCCTCCAAGATGGCCAGCTGGTCTGCGTGAGCGAGAGCGATCTGTGATAATGTATCCAATCCATCCATAATCATCTTGAAGGCTGGTGTTGATTGGTATTCCAGGTATTGCTCACTACAGTCCCGATGGTGACTAGTTACTAATAGTAAAATGAAGTGTGTTGATCTTCATCGCCACTCCTGCTCGCGTTACGCTATGCCGACAAATGCCACTACGCTGGGCTTCCCCTATATTTTTATCGAGATTTCCCAAGTCACCTATTCCATATATGGAATACGGTCTTCCTCGGCCAATCAACGTCGAGAATTCTAACACGTCACGAATACGTCACAAAAGGGTTGAGATTCTCTTTGAACTGAAAGTGGTAGAGTATCGTGTGAAATATCGCATAACATACGCTAAATTCGCAGTATGTTGACTTCCATTAAATAATTAAAGTCTTATCTCAGTGTTTAACCGTTGTAAAATGACTTTTATCGTGAAAACCGTAGAGATTCTTGCGAGCTCGACTTCGGCTATTATTAGTACGTGGTTTCCCAATCAATCTTCCGTCGGTTATCAGCCGGACAGCCATTGACGTCACATTCCATATATGGAGCGCGCAGTTCCGAAGGCCAGGAATCGCATTAGAGATAGAACTGTGGAAACTAGATGGAGATTCCTGTAGCCGGAGTTCCTATCCCCAGCTGGTAGAGGCACTCAAGGCTATGGAATCTTACTCTAAGCTGTCTGGCTGTGTTCACCCAGGCATTTGGTTAGTGAGCGCTTGGATGACACCTACTGTTATAACACTAAGCTTTGTTTGGTCATCACCAATTTCAATGTAGAAGTGATATTACTCTCACTGCAGACAGTTTACAGATAGACACTGAGCTATGCATGTGCACCAGGTATGTACACACACACACACACACACACACATACAAACAAACAAACAAACAAAAAGACAAAAAAAAAGCGAGAAGAAAAAAATGAAACAAAAAATCAGAAAAT
>ERZ1740065.1191-NODE-1191-length-15316-cov-12.685407_pt1 | contig 15316 bp, 13 predicted proteins | sample MGYA00581738_ERZ1740065 | MGnify/ENA primary metagenome ERZ1740065 (study PRJEB43018, sample SAMN04849749) | marine metagenome | isolation source: floating plastic debris | place: Pacific Ocean | collected 2008-09-01 | study: EMG produced TPA metagenomics...
TCTCTCCCTCTATCTCTCTCCCTCTATCTCTCTCCCTCTATCTCTCTCCCTCTATGTTTGCCGATGAAGACAGATGAGACACGAGTGACATAGGCGGCGTTTGGAAGCATTAGACTAATGGCGAGAGAATTTCTATCAAATGATGTGTAACGAAATCTATTAACAGCCTTGGAGGCACCGACTCACTTACTCTCAACTCCTGATGGCAAATAAATGTGAATTGAATCCCATCACTGTGGCGATTCTTTAACATCAAGAGACAACAACTCCAGTATAAACGGTTGGTGCTCAATCAATCAGCCTACTACTAAAGTACATCGAGAATAAATCATACTCCTGTGGTCTAAGAGATAGGACTGGTGTGACAGTAGCTACCATTCGTCATATGACATGACGGTAGGCTCTCTTGAGTAGCTGTGCACTGAGACGCTGATTGTTTATATGGAGAGATAGGTTTACCTTGACGGGTGTGGACGCCATGCATAGACTTGGCTCCATTATGCCATGCTCATACAGTATATCTCGATGCCAGTCGGGAGGGCAGCTATGGCTAGCCGATGCTGCCATGGCGGACGATCAGACAGACGGGCGCACCTGCTCTAAATTACGTGTACATACCAGGTAAATACACAGACTGAGAGGTATACATACAATGAATCAGCTTTTCAGTTGCACATACAGCCTGTATGATTCTCACGAATGCATGCAGAAGAGATTAAGCTCTAACTGTTACTACATAAGTTATTTATACATCGACGATAATAAACATATTGCAGATTAATACTCGGTGTATGACTGATTCATATTCTATTAATGGCACCGCTCGTAGTAGTGTAGCTATTGATCACAGACTTCTGATTTACTTACCTTTGACTTACTGCTGTGCTGTCTTACTGATGTTCTGGGCGTTAGTGTGACTCCATCAGAGCGCCAGTGAGTACTGGCTATCGGTCACTAGAGTGTGAACTCGACTGCAAGTATGATAAAACTAGAATATTCCTCTGTATCTCGCATGAAAATGCGGCTCGCGTTAATGAATATCAAACCAGTTCATTAACATATATACAACAGGCTATGGAAATGTCGTTGCTTCATTACTCAATCAAGGAAACACATGAGGGGAAATTTAGAATCAAAATTTGATCAGCACTGACTTGCTGTGGCGATACTGTAACTGACAAAGAATAGCGGCTACATACTGCAAGCAGATAGGATGAGAGACGTACATGTACGTACCTATGACAGACGTACACGTACGTACCTATGACAGACGTACACGTACGTACCTATGACAGACGTACACGTACGTACCTATGACAGGACAAGTTGACACGGCGGATCAATAGAATGCCAGACTGATTGCATAAACTGCTGAGATTCGAATGACCATCAGGTGCCCCCAGGTGCTCTATTATCGATACTAGCTACATGATGTACATCATTGGCTGTAGCTATAAAGCGTGATGGCATATGGTAGTTGCTGTGCCAAACTTGTAGGAGGGCATGTATGGATGTGGGAGATTGCTATCGATACAGATGACTGTGGGCTCACTTCCAGCAAGGATTGTTAGGAGCTGTGATTGCCTAGTGATAACATCTGTCTGCACAGCTCCCGGCTATTCGTCAATCGCTGCAGGGATTGGAATTCAGTGGCGTTCAGGAGGTGACAACTCCATGTATCAATTCATGTCAATGAAACTTATTTATTGAACAACAAAAGATACAACAATGTGACATTGAGAGTGGATTTATTTCAGCTTCTCAGAGTTATGTATGGACCCCAGACATTGCCATTCAGCGCAGGGTCACAGAGATAAGTGTCAGACGGGAAGAATGGCTTCCTTGCTGTGGCTGCATGTTTGGCTAACTTGGCCAGCAAAAGTTCAACGACTTCGGGATTGGATTCGCTGACGTCTTCGGATTCTGTAGGGTCAGTTTTAACGTTGAAAAGCTGAACCAGAGGACGCTTCACAACTCTCTTGTTCACATTTGCATCTGCAATTGAATGAATTATTGAATACATTGACGAATACCTCAAAAAATGTTTATAACAGTAGTCGGAGTTGTCATTCCTTGCCCTATGAAGACTTGCAGTTGAAGACTATGAAGCATAGAATGATTTTTTGGTGCCGAAGCTGATTACAGTAACATATGACAGCTCACACTAACCAATTAACATTCTTATTTTGCTTGACACGATAAATTGATTTCGATGAAATCATGCATCAATAAAACCATCTCCTGAGATTAAGATCAGAATATGATGGCAGCGCCTTAAACTTTGCAGGCAAACACCGCTGGCGCTCCGGGTGCGCACTGCCAGCGTTCCAGGGGCGCTCCGAGGGCACACCGCCAGAGTGGAAACCAAGCTTTAGAACTTCGATCCCCCAAATTTTAGAACATGCAGCAGATTTTTCAATTGATGTGCATTGCAATGGTGTAAGTGTACTAAGACACGGCTGGTCTCAATTTACTACACTGAGAAAAATACAGGATCGATTGAATAGCGGAAACATCGTTGATCAAACTCCTGACAGAGCCAAAGACTGATGTCTGGAGGAAAGGTTGGGCACAGAGCACGTTTTAGATAAACCTATGAACTTACATGCGCTGATATTTATCACAGGATTGGGCACAATGCCGTTGTAGCCTTGATTGCCTGTCAGTAACTTCCACTGCTTGTATCTGATGGCTGCCAATTGCCGTGTGTTAAACGGAACCTGATCGATCGAGCGAGGCAGACGGCGTCTCAGCGTCCTCAGCAGCAGATTTCTTCGTCGATTCCTAGTTCTGTTCCGCTTTCTGCTCTTTCTTCGGTTATTTCTTCTTCTTGGGTGCTGAGCACGGAAATTCCTCCTTGTGTTCGTTCCTCTCGTATTCGCTCCTCCAGAGGTGAGTGGAGTTGAATCGCGGTTTGCCACGTCTCTGTCTTCCTCTGCTGAACTATTGGAGTTGGTAGATTCCAGGTTTGTTCTCTTCCGTTGAGCTGGAGCCCTCGCATCGCCATCTTTGGCTATGTCTAATGGATCGACGTTGTATATGATCTCCTGTAAGAGTTAGTGGATGACAATCTGTCGGTATATCTAACATGCTGTCAGAAAACTCAACGAACACCATACCATCCTCGCGCTGGGACCGTTGAGAGACAAGGCATCCCACTGGTTAACGCCATCGATGTTGTCGTCGACGTAGCCTCCTGCCAGATGGACAAACGTTGGCATCCAGTCGGTGACGTGTATCAGAGCATTCGTCTCGCCACTGCTGTTTAGCAGAGGTGATGACACAAAGCCGAGAGCACGAATCCCTGCAACACAGGCACCATCACAGATACAACGCCACAGAGAATCTACTCCTGCGGACAGGTAAATATATTGAAGGCACACGTGCGTACCAGCTTCGTAGAACGTCGCCTTGTTTCCTCGGAGTGGGTAGTTGCTGGCGCCCCCTGACAACGCCTGACCGCCATTGTCTGAGGAGAAGACAATGACAGTGTTCTCTAACATGTTGTTATCTTCGAGTGTTGCTACGATATCTCCGATGGCTTCGTCCATGGCTAGAGAGACACGATGTACGATAGACAGTCCTAATCATCTCATTCAGAATTGGTTATCATCTCAGTCTACTGACATACCAGTCACCATAGCCGCATACCTCCGTCTTTCATCGTCTCTTATCCATGCGTACTGCTTCAGAAACCTAGCCGGAGCCTATCAAATCATAAGGAGACAAGGCTAATGAGCGATGGAGTGACAGGCGTGGTCAGGTACTCTTCACACGAGTGTGAGAAATCAGAACCTGGTTAGGTGTGTGAGGGGCCTGAAATGAGAGCCACATGAACATGGGATCTCCAGTTCGATTGTGCTCGGCAATGATCTCCATGGCTCTCAGAGCATAGGCGTCGGTGGAGTAGACATTGTATGAGCCATTATATGGAGTGGTGTCGTTGTAGAAGTCCAGGTACCTCTTACCATGGTAAGACCTGCAAGAGAAGTGTCAGCAACACTATGATGCCTCCTATAGACCCAATAATTAACAACATCAATATGGCATCTCACACCCCATTTCACTCTTGAAATAGCTCACAACTGTTATAATATCCGCGTATTGAGAAATAGGGTGGTGTTTGAACTGAAGCCAACAACATTCTCAGTTATAAATTTTAGAGCTCAATTCAATTCCTAATGGCGCACAGTGTAGCATCAAAGGGGCCATCAACATCGTCACGGCAACTGTTAGCCTGAAATCAAAGGCCCGCTCACAGGGTGGTATATCAGATAAACTATCAGAAACGTAGTGAGGGTCGGCACCTACTTGTCATGCTTAAAGTGGTCTCCTTCTCCATTGAGCATCCCTCTAAATGTGTGGAAACCTCGGGCTGTAGGTAGATGCCTGACAGTGTGAAATCCTGCGTGCCATTTACCTGCGAACATAAACCAAGGCCGAGTTAAAACCATTGACTCAAAATAACAATAAAAAAGCCCGACACAGTTTATACTAACCAATCATGTGGTTTGTGTAGCCCAAGTTTCCGAGTTCGTCAGCAATGGTGGTCTCAGAAAGCGGCAAGCCCCGCGGTCTGCACGGTGTTAAATTCTTATGCTGCAATCCGAGGCGACCGAGGTACTTCCCTGAAACGAAACCAAATATAGAGGTAGGATGCGTCACAAGATCATGAGACACGTCACAAGCTTACAGGACATGTGACAAGCTAACCATCCTTGAGTACCAATCCATGAACAGGGTAGAATCAAGTGTGACATTTCAGAACAGTAGATGTGACAGAGAATGAGTAGCGGTAAGTCGTACAGGACGAATCGTACCGGTCAGGAACTGGGACCGGGAGGGGCCGCAGTTGGGGGCTGTATAGTAGCTATTCATTATCATGCCATCCTTGGCAAGCTGATCGATGACTGGCGTCTTGATCTCACTGCCATGGTAGCCGACGTCATTCCAGCCATGATCGTCGGCCATGATGAAGAGTATGTGAGGTTTGGAGCCATGGCCGTGTGACTTCGAGTCAGAACTTTGCGTGAAAGGTACACACACCAGCAACTGTTGAATAACGAGTCACACAGTGAAGGAATACACAATGCAATAAACAAGCCAATCTACGAAGTTCTATTTAGTTGAGACTTTGCAATACCGTGTTTCACCCATCTAACGTCCAGGGCTGTTGTTACTTTTTCTTCCTGAAATGCCAAAAAAGCCGCAAGCCCAAATCTGATTTGAGCCTCTCTTGGCCTTTCTGTCTTGTTCCCTCTTTTTTACCAACTTACAATAATAGCCAGCGCCCTTTTGATTCCTTCATTTATAGAAAACCACTTTTGAAGGTTTTTTGTAATAAACGCCGTACCTGTCAACCCTCCCGTATTCAGACCTGTCAACCCTCCCGTATTTCCCGGGAGACTTCGGTGCCAGAATTTAGGGTCAAAATTGTAATTATTGGTTGCCTAAAATTCTCATGTGACTCGTTAGATAGACATTGCTGAGCTGAGCTCAAATATGCCCGAATCTTAGCTTTAGGGGTAGGGGGTTTTGACCTGTAACTTCTCAAAGTTCAGAAAGACTGAATATTCAGTATTTTCAGCCTCACAGATTGACAAGTATGATAAACGCCTCCCTCCCCCTCCCCCTCCCCCTCTCCTGGGGCGTTAGTTGCGTGAGAGGACGTTAAATCGGTAAAACACGGTATATAACTTAATTATTTATTAATCTTATAGCAATACAATTACAATACAATTACATTACAATATAATTGCAATACAACACAATTACATTACAATATAATTACAATACAATACAATACAATTACAATACAATTATGTTATTGATACATGTTGATATCACTAAACCTTAGAGCCAAATTTGCCAAGTATAGCCTGAAATCCTTCCAAACAGACTCTGACGATATATTATCCTTACAGAATATAGCTGTCAAACTCACCAGCAACCAGCCAAGCATGTTGTTACAGCACTGCGAGAGAGCCACTGACTGCCTCAGCAGTTCCATCGCCTCATTTTATAAAGCTAACCATGTGGCCGGTTTTTTGCGTTGGCAGAGACGCATGGACTCATCATGTGCAGGGAGGCGGAGACAGCAGCTGAGATGGAACATTGATCTTAAACACCTGTCTTGCTCCATTGGCTTTGTATAGTCATCTGATCTTAAAATGGAGACCGAGAGTGTAGTAGCCTGTATGCTGCTTCATTAACATATGCTTCAATGAAGGAGACCAATGATACGGCATCTCCAGGAATCAAATGGCTCAAATATCGATTCGGCAATTGCCATTTTCAGTTCTACCAAAACATGTCATTTATGCCTGCTAGAATAATGCTAATAAGCGCTATCTGTCTGTCTGTCTGTCTATCTGTCTGTCTATCTGTCAGTCTGTCTGCCAGTCTATCTGTATAACTTTTCCACCAATTTGTCAGCACTTGATAAGCTGTGTCACGTAACAATGATTACAATTACAACACTAGACTAGCAAAGTAATGTTTGAGCTTTCTTTTTCCTGAGCAAGTGCTGAACTTTTGATGCACATATAGTGTACATATACAGTGTACATATACAGTGTACATATACACTGTACATGTAGATGGCTGTGTATTTTATAGCTCAATGAAACAAGATGCACAACAACTTGACTACTGGAAATGTGTACAATAGTAGAAAATCAAAGCAACTGGCGGTTTTTGTAACATTAGGACTGCCAATGTTTGTCTCCTGAAGCTTTTTCGAACACATGTTCAAAAAGCGCTGGCAAAAGTTGTAAGAATAATGCCCGGCATTATTTCAGTAGGCATAAATAGGGAACTTCGGACCGCTAATACAACTGAAAATGACAATTACCATCTATTCTTGAACAGATACACATCTTACCCTAGGCAGTTGCCTCTTTCTTACCTTTTCTCTTATTGACGTCGATCTTAATTTTTAAATGGATGGAAAAGCAGTGCCCACAGTAAAACAGTCAACCGATTGTATAAAAATGATCTTCAGAGATTTTTTATATATTGATGAAATGAATGCTGTGACGATTGGATATATGATCAACTAGAGCCAGCTGGTACTGGCAGCGACAACTGTTTGTGTATTTGTAAAGAAGTGTGACTAACTTTCGCCAAAATTTGATGTGACTTCCTTTCAGATAGAGAACAGTTACACATTGTGGCTACTGTAATATTTCGGGACAATATTTATTGGAATGCTATGTGCACACTGACACTATGCAGCATTACTATCAGGGTCATTCACAGCAGATGGAGAATGTAGGGTAGAGAGTGATAGAAACTGGGATAGGGGGAGAGGGGGTAGAGGGTAGAGAGTCAGTAGAGAGTGGGGAGGGAGGGTGGACAGTGGATAGAGAGTGGGGAGGGAATGTAGAGAGGGTGGAGACTGGAGAGAGGATAGAGAAGGGAGAGAGGGCAGAGAGGGGCGCAGAGGGTGAAAGGGGAGAGTGGGATGAAGGGCAGATAGGGAAGAAAGGGTAGGTGGGGGGGGGGGGGGTGAGGGGAGGGGCGGGGAAGAGCGCTAGTGGGAGGGGGAGTGGAGTGGGCGGAGCGAGTATAGAGGGTAGAGGGTGGGTAGATAGGGGGAGAGAAGATTAAGAGGGGGGGGGGGAGAAGATAGAGAGGGGAAGGTAGAGAGGGTAGAGAGAGGGTAGAGAGTGGGTAGATAGGAGAATAGGAGGTAAACAGTGGGAGAGAGAGTACATAGTGTGTAGAGAAGGGGGAAAAGAGAGGGTAGGTATGAGTAGAGAGGGTAGAGGAGAAATGAGGGGAGAGAAGAGAGGGTAGAGAGGGGGAGAAGTTTCAAGCGATCAAATGCATGGATGACACCTAATTTATTTATTTATTTATACATCAGGTGCAATAAATTAGTGCTTACCTGATGGAGTCGACAACTCCAAATACATACGCTTACGTGTTCGCGCCTATCGTTCCAATAGTGGGTAGTTTTACTTCACACGTACGTAAGCGCATAATACCGTTCTTATGATTGTAATTGGTCCGTTACAGTAAGATCATGAGATATACCGTGAATTCTTACGGTATCCACCACCAGCTGAAATATAAGACCGCATGATAGGTCAGGTACATTACATACCTGAATATATGGAACGCATGAATAAATACCAGCAGGAACATAGTGCTGCTCTAACGAGGTGAATGCCATCAGGGTTGAATATCTCAAAATACGTATGGCACATACCACATGACATGAGCCTTCTCAGGTAGACTGATAGTGATCGACATCGCCACCTGTCAAGTTTCTGAGTTATCCCAGTTCATAAACTGATGCTCTATCGGCGTATTACTCTATCTACACGAGCCTTGAATGGTTCACGAAGAGCACAATCCTATTATTCATGGTGAGAAAAAAGTCTGCCGGCTTTCACGTGGGGCTCCGTACGGTCCCAGAAATTACGGTATATGGCGGGCAGTACTAAACCGGATAGTCAGGGGAGATAACTACGCAACTGCCACTGTCGCCATTGGTCGACTCGGTTAACTTCTAGAAGGAGGGAGAAAATACTAATATTGCGCGCTTCGATTTGGATGGACCCGAGAATGAAAACACAATAACGGCAAAGACCTACCCAGAAGGGGAGGTCTTTGATAACGGTATGTTTTTATTAAAACTCAAGGAAAATACCCTTATATGAGGAGACCAACAAAAAACGAATCGAGAAATTTCGTCATCAACCTGATCCATAAATTAATAAAGTACTCGTTGCTGTTGGGTTGTCTTGATTCCTGCGGCTTTGGAGGTGTGAATACATGTGAATACATATGAAATATTAGTATCACAGTCGTTATTGGGGTTACTTTACTATTTATTACCCCTACTCCTTTCACGGTGAACGCATATTTTCGCCTAAAATACATGTAACATATGAATATATTGTTTCTCTGCATATTATATTCCTTCGATGCTCTCATACATTGGCTTCTAGCTTCTAAACACCTACAGATGATGTTCTGCGAATCATTTAACTTCCCTTTGCGCTGTTTCTTTGTAGTAACAGGTTCTTCCGTTATCTAGATGCAAAATCAACTCCTAAGATTGTGGTGTGATGGGATCTTTTCAACAATTGCTGGCAGAGTCATACGTTTCAGATGATATGGCTGTGATGAATCCCAAAGCTTTGATCAGAGTTGGTTGGATTGCATCATATTATGCAGCTTTTGCGACTGGGAAATCTCGACAGTAATTGGTCAGTTTACTGCGAGGGAAACAAGAATGCACAGGTCACAATCCGTAACAGTGGCATCATTGTTACCATTGAGTCCATTGATCTCATTGTCATTGCTGACTGGAACTGGAATCCTTGCTGGCAATACCCTTGAGTCATGGAACCAAGCGCTTGAAAAATCACCACATGAACAGGTATTGTAAACAGCTATCCGTCTAACCTCATTCCAATAAGAATGTGAACATTTGACTTTGGGAAATTCCAACTGATGCGCTATGTCATCATTTCATGTGATAGCTGTGTATCACGGATTCTCGGTCTATGATTTTTTCACACAAATTTTATCAACAGTTATTTTTATAGATGAAAGACACGTTGTAAAATGTTATATATGGGACGCGATGGGACAGTACCACATATTCCAGTACTTTTGGTACCAGGACATCAGATGTGAGTATCAGTACGTCGATCCCAATATGTCAGTATCAGTACATGCGTATCAGTACGTCAGTATCAGTACATGGGTATCAGTACGTCAGTATCAGTACATGGGTATCAGTACATGGGTATCAGTCCGTCTACCCCTCTCAGTTCAGCTTCTCACAGCAGGCTTGTAAAATGGTAAGAGGAAAACAATCATGCCATCGGCTGATTGTGAAAAATATACTTAGAAAATCTAGCGAAGCGTTTCGTACTGGAAGTGAACCTCGCCCATATGGCAATGGGATCTCCTCAATCTATGCATACGCATCTTAGGTATATATCACCGTACGTACAGTGAGCTTTGGTTTGATCTCTCAGCTGAGAGTACTGTAGAATGGAATTTTTATGTGTGGACAATATTGGCGTTTTAGCATGTAGTAAAATATTCGCGACCTTTTCGCATTCTTGGTTCAGCCTTAGTTATACATGTATATAATGACATATAATAAATGCGCATGGACAATATTTGCGAACCGCTCAACCGCAAAAATTCTCAGATTGCAAAATAATTCTGTTCTACAGTAATGACAGACTGTATCATACTGTGCTATTTCTACTTGCTAGCAGATATCGCAATACAGAATGATCACATACGGCTATACACTCGCTGGGATATAACTATCAATCACAACTCTCAGCTGCTTCATGCAGATATAACACACTGTTCACAATTAATGATTTCCTATACAGTGATGCACGCAGTTTTGTAATAATGGAGTTGTCCTCTCATGTAATAGACATTTATATGCATTGTGGCAAGGGTTGTCACTCCATGACTTCTGTTGACTAAGGCATAATATGAACAAGTCGTGTGTTGGGTATGCATGTGACAGTGTTCACTATTGCTAGGAGTGCGTCTACACCAGTCTGTATTTTGTCCCGTCAATAGTAGCAAATCCTTACTTCCTGTTAGTCCTCACCTATAAGCCCGGCGGCTGTTCGAACTCAGACTTTAGTTCATCTCGGATCTACGTTATTGCAGACATTACGTATGTGCATTATGCAGTAAGACGATCTCTGTAGTGTGTATCATCGCGTAGGGATGGTATTCGCTTAGGAATTCCTCGTCTCGTGTTGCCGTGAAATCTGAGTACGTCTGCTGAGTGAGTAGAGCGTCGTGTGACTCATAAATCACCCCGTGCCCCAACGATGACAGTAGATGCCGCTTGTCTCGTGCCTCTCTCGTGCTTGTAATTATTGGGCAGATGTTTTTTGTATAAGACTGCCGAAAACAGACCAGTTCAATTTTCCCCAACAATAGATTAGAAATCTGTTTGTTTTAGTTTGCATCTGGCTAAAAAGTTAGGCCCAGGTGGACTATTAACATAACATTGGGCTGATATAAAGCTATTGTCAGTCTCGATAGAAACTGTCACCGTCCATAAAGAAAGAGTGTCTCCGCCGCCTTGGCAGTTGCTTTTGACTTTCTATGAGCCTTGATAGTTTTCCCGTCCCCAAGGAGACGAAGCAATGAGCGCTGGGGCCTCTAGAATTCCCTGCTTGACTGCCAGTGATTGTAGCTGTTTGTCAACAAACTATCCGTCTGTTTGTCCGCCCACTAATATTTCTCTGGATCTCATTTCTCCTCCACTTTGAAATTATTATCATTCTCCTACGTTTGCATTCAGCTGCAGTCATGAGATGCCAGTTGTGTTACCTTCAGTGCGTTCCTACCAGCTATATCTGTGATCATTGTTATATAATTCTATAAGGCAACGACTTGGGTGTCATGTGCGGCTGTCAGTGATTCATGCTGAAAATTTCACTATTCCCACTCATTTGTAAAGAAAGCAACGCCATCTTCTGGAAAGGTCGATCCATTCCTCTCGTTGGATTCAAGCTAAGAGTGCAGTAACATTCCTAGCTGGCACACGTTTGATTGGCTATGAAGTACTGCTACTCGTTATCACCGGGCACTCGATAGCCGATAGCATTTCAGATTGAATTTATTACAGTTGTCAGGTTTTTTGTACCAGATGATACATCAGTGATTACCATCGTACTATCTGGCTCTGTGTGTATATGTAACATTGCGGCTTCAACGTGTGTTGTGCTTGGCCATAGCTCCGCCTACTCCTCAACCTCTCGAATGTGATTGGTCGATGCCGTCTGCTCGAGCACATGAGCAATAATCATATGGTGGTGGGATTGCATTCATAATTTTCAATAAAAAGTAACTACATAAGGTTAGCATGGCTGTCTGCTGCTCATCACTTGTTGATTATCGGTCGTGGCGATCGCTTTAGCTCATGGTGAGTCTTCCGCACGCAGACAAGAGCAGCCATTTGTCGATACCCACACTCATTCGGATATAAAACTCGTCGGGACTTTATTAACTGCTGTTCATACCTAGCAGGTGAGTGCAGGTGTCTGTGTGAGATTGCGTTATGCAGTGGTCTGATGGCAATCATATTAGTCAGAAGTTTGTAACGTTACGGAAGCGATGACTTTGGCTGTGTGCACACGTCTCTTATCGTAGTTTCTGTGACAACATCTTATCACTAAGATCTCATAACTAAAATCGTCAAATTTGTATATTGGTATGCAGAGTATTAGCGTTATCAGATTGATTAAACCAACAGATAAAACGACGGCTCGAAACGCGCCACGAGCTGAAATAAACAATTTCACAACTCTGCTTCTCTCCGAGAGCTGCAGCAGCTTGTGTGGAGCCGGGGAATCTCACCTTTGATGTAGGTACGCTGGTCAAATTTGCATATTTTTTTCCTAAATCGGCACAGACTGTGTGAATCAACTGCTACTACACCGTATGAGTTGAATTCACCACAAAGCAGTGCACACCCTCCTCACTTCTATAGCTATCTTGACAGGTGTTATTTCGCTAGGTCCTCTTGATGATTCAAATATAATGTGCTACATACACACTCGTTCCTCTATGCACACTCCTCACCCTATGTAGATTGAGTTGTAATCTTCCTGAGGCTAATGCTCTGATAATGAGATGTTGAGTCCCGTTGTCTCTCTCTGTCACGGTGGCAATGTTTCTTCCATGCTTTACGTCTGCTCGCGTTATTTACCTATCAAACGCACTAAAATCATCATCAGATTCATAAGGCCCCACATTCGCAACCACATCTCTTTATCAAGAATTATTTCATGATAGATGACACCTCGATATTTGAGAGGTGATTTTTACTGACATGATGATGCTTGTTAATTGATTAGGAAGAGGCTATCGGCAGCAGTGACAGCAGACGAGAGCAACTATGGATGCTATCGGAGAGCAGCACCATTCTATGATACAGCACTGGCAGCGCATGGCAGCCAGTCAGCAGCACATGGAGCAGCACTACGCCAGCCAGTCAGGTTTCGTACTGCCGCCTCAGGGCAGTGTAGACACTCAGAGCTCTCCAGTCAGCTCCATGGACGGCACGTTTCCATATCAGCCTGCTCAAAATGATGGTTAGTCTCAATTGACCGGTTTTAAGTGATTATGTCGGTCGATTTTAGTCGGTTGACATTCAGTCGGATATACGTTTCTTAGTATTTGTTTCTCCGTCATCGTTTTTTTTGCTCCGTTAAAATGATCTGCCTACCGCCTACCACCTGTATGAATAGGTAAATCATTAGGTGTAGAGTTGCCCAATGTTTTCTCTTCCTTCTGTTTCTGCCTACAGAACTGCAGCTCAGCTATAATCTGTGATTTGTTTGTGTTCCGCTAGGGAGGGTGCTCATCAGTTTGTCTACTCTGTAGGTTCACACACACAGGCTCACCTATACAAGCCACATTGGCACTCTTCGATGATGATGCCATCCGTTCATAACCAGTGGATCCAGCATCTATCCAAGCCTTCACAGGTTGCCATCGGTGCGGCAGCCAACTACAGCCAATCCGTACAACATCCTCAACAGTCGCCACAATCATCCTACCCTCCCACACCGCCCAAGGAAGACATCCGCGCCTCTTGTGACAACGACAGCACATTCACTCCGACCAGCTCATCCGGGTACACGTACACCGACTACCAGGCGGGCGGCGGCGTATTCAAGCACAGCACGAGTACGAGCAGCCTGTCCAGCAGCACTTCACCACCAAACAAGAGTAGCAAGGCCAGGTCTCGGACTGGCACAGGTAAGAACCTGATACTCTCCTCTCTGCCCGCGACTCTTGTCAACTGGTCTATGCGTCTCGTGCCACATAAATCATCATACATTGTGCCTCGGGCGCTGGCATACAAACATCTCCTCGTCGCACTTTGTGGCCGCCGCCTTTGATTTATAGAAAATTGACCAAATCAAAAAACTTTTGGTTACTCAAACAAAGCCAGGTTGCAATTTAAAACACACATTTGGCCCGAGCCTTTTATAGACGTTATTAATGCAGTAATAGGAGACTGTCCTATTACTGACTGCCTCCACTGGCCTCCTCTATCTACGCACGCTTGTTTACTTTTCTACCAGGCACATCCTTGTAGCTACTCGGAATTGCTGAGCTAATGAAAGCATCAGAAATCCCTGTCTATTAATTTCACGGTCATTCAAACCAGAAAATGTTGGGAATTTAGGAGAGAAACCCTGTTGTTAAATTGGGTTCTGGTGGTTTCCGTTACATAATTGCGAGAGAGTTGAGTCTACCAGTGTGAAATTCCACATTTCCTTTCACTCGGCGGCAGTGTTGTCTGTTTCACACAGGTTCTAGCGCTTGTTTATTCCTGTCGGATAATGCATGCATAACTAATTGCCTGACCATTTAGTTCCCTCATTGCAGTGATTAAAGTCAGTGACAACCGGTATTGCAAATTATTCCACACCCAAATATCTGAAAGGAAACGGATGGATTAATTTTGTTTACGATGCCGACAAAAGTTTCATTTTGCCAAAATTAGACCAGCTGATGAATCAGACGCTGAGCTGAGCTCTTCACATTTCCGAATACGGCTGTTTGGTCACTCGCTCGTTGGAATGTGTGTCTGATGGATTCGCTATGATTTTCCAGAGGGACGAGAGTGCGTCAACTGTGGAGCGACGTCCACTCCGCTGTGGAGGCGAGACGGCACAGGCCACTATTTGTGCAATGCCTGCGGACTCTACCACAAGATGAACGGATCCAGCCGGCCTCTAATCAAACCTAAACGAAGGCTGGTAAGTCTGCTTTATTTACCTTCGGTGAAAATTTCATTTTCGTGAAAATGGCAATAAGTTGTGGTGTGAGAACGATGAAATAGGCAACTCCTTTGATCCTGACCAGAACGGCTGAACTCGTAGCTTAGACTACCGCCCTGCCGGCCACAGATATGGAAATCCGTCAATACTGCACCAAGAATTGAAAGAGGATACTCGCATTCTGGCACTGTCCATTCGTAGCTCCTCCAATTTGTATGCAATGGCTTAATACCACACAACTATCTCTTTGATGCGGCATCATAAATTCTACGCCTGTCAAAATGGACAAGAACCACTTGATTCGAAACAAAAGTCAAAACTGTCCACGGACTGCAAAAGACTTTTTAACAATTCATCATCATTTGCTGCGGACTTGTCAATTCTTTAGATCATTTTTACACGGTGGGAATGCCTCCATAAAAATATACTGCTCTCTCTCCCCCTGTCTCTATCCCCCTGTCTCTATCCCTCATCTCTCTATCCCTCCCTCCCTCCCTCCCTCCCTCCCT
>ERZ1740065.1192-NODE-1192-length-15313-cov-10.882816_pt1 | contig 15313 bp, 5 predicted proteins | sample MGYA00581738_ERZ1740065 | MGnify/ENA primary metagenome ERZ1740065 (study PRJEB43018, sample SAMN04849749) | marine metagenome | isolation source: floating plastic debris | place: Pacific Ocean | collected 2008-09-01 | study: EMG produced TPA metagenomics...
GAGGATGGTGAATGGAGGATAGAGGGATGGAAGAGTGGATGGAGAGATGGAGGGAGGGAGAGATGGAGGGAGGGAGAGATGGAGGGAGGGAGGGAGGGAGGGATGAAACTGCTATGAAACCTGAAGCCCAAAACTGAAACCATGTCAATAATCGTTAGCTCCTTGATAGCAAATCAATCACAGTCCTTAGTGCCATGCAAGCTGTTACACAGCAGAGTTCCAGCATCTGACTTCATCACTGACACTAGTCAGATGATCTGACTGGCAGTGATTAAAACATTCTTTCCTCTCATCATCCCACCCTAATGTCTCTTTGTCGTTGGCAGGTTGTGTCAACCCCTTCAGTCATGGCATCTAAGGTACCTGACATCCAAGACTCTTGAATTGCTGTTTCACACATATCATCTTTTACTCTCATACCGGTAGTCATACTGGAATCATGCGCCGGAATCAAGAGGTGGTGTTTACGCTGGCTTTGTCCGCTGTTATTATTCTCTTGACACACTATAACATGCTTAAGCATGAGTTTAACATCTGTGCTTATGAAACAGGTGCGCCGCCCGACAGAAGAGTAAACAGTGCCGGCTCTTGTGCTCATGTTCTGGCATTGCCGTGGTATAATCACCTAGATGCAGGGAATGAAAGTACAAGTACAAGTACAAGTTATTTTCAGTTGTAGACACACTATCTTACTATTGTGGGTTGAAAAAGATAGAGTGACGGTGGCACACTGGCTAGCATCAGGTTAAGACAGCTAGAACAAATAAGAAATGTGAGATTGGCAATTAAATGATGCAATAAAAAGTATTCTCATACCACTGCCACAACACTATTTTGTGGTCTTATAAAGAAGATTGAAAGATCATGCTGTAATCGACAATGTTAGCTGGGTTCTTCCACCTGAAATATTTGTTGCCGCTATCAGTGACATCAACAAAACTCCTGCAGCAGATGATAAACTGTTGGTTGGGTCATCACCCCATGAAACTCTCCAATTGAATCATTTTGCAGCCAATTTCTTCAGTGAGTTGCTTCAGCGGAAATATGCTGGCAATGCCGCTAAGACAGTAGTATGTCACTGCATTGACTACTTATGTGAAGTCATGCGGATGCAATCCAATGTGCTGGCTGAGGTCTCAGATAGCCACTGCATCTGTATCCATTAGAATTTCTTTCATAGTAGATCAATAGACTCATGTTTCTAGGACATGTAGACTCAACTGCAAACTAGGGCAATGTACGTGCTTGGTCTGCAGTGCACTGGAAGTCGTCTATGACCAGTCTATAATCCTCACCTCTTTAATAACCTCAATAACACTCACTTAATTCAACACCAATAAATATCATATTCGTTATCAACATAAACACATGCTATGGCTTAACTGGACAGCAGTGATGTGAGAGTTCACTCCGCCTTATACTGTCTTGGACTGAAGGAAACATTATAGAAGGGGTGATACAAACTGATCGTTTCGCTCACCTTGATAGTGAGATGCAGTTCTTCACCTGTCAGTTGACTACTCGAAGAAAACAGTCAGCTCGCTTTACTCCCTTATGGAAGAAACACTTTGGCAGTATGTTCCAGGAAAATTTACATTCTGTGAAGGTACGTGCATTACCAGACTTTCCAAAATCATAAAAACTGCATGCTGCAATGGGTACTGCATACTAATGTTTTTTGCCAGGGTGTCAGCAGTCTTGGAGTGCTGTAAGTCCCAATAGCGCCTGGGTGGAACAAATTTCCCTACAGAACCCTGAGAGTTCCTGCCAGAAAGCTTTGAGTTTTCTGGACTCGTAATTATGAGGCATGGAAAAATGCATATTCCCTAAGTCAAAATTTAGCCCAGTGCTACCTGACTACCTTATTTGAAACCAAATGAAGCTCAGAATCTATGTGCAAGTACTGGAGCTTGTATGCCTAAGTACTACTTTGAGCAGATACGTATTTTAATATATGCTGTGATATAATGAAGAGATTCTATGGCGCAAGCATGCGTACCAATCCATACAAGGGAGGTGTAAAGTAAGATATTTCTCCACATGCTTATAACTGTTGTACCTGTCAGATCATTTATCCCAATCAAGTAGATACTCCGTAGTACTCTCCCAATTCTCATGTTCCTTTGCATACTACCGAGTACATTATGTAAATGTCTAGCCTAAGGTCAGCCATTACATCGTCAGATGTCACGCACGAGCTGTGTTACACTTTTAATTCACCTCAGCTCTTCCATATCAAATGGTAACGGAGGGACCTCAGTCTACAATCAAATGACTTTGTCATAACTGTCATGATTGGATTTAAATCAAAGTGCTGCTTGCTATCAACACTGTGCTTAGGCTAAGGTTAGTTCCGGTTGCAGCTGCTGTGGCCATCGATAACAATGAGTATCGCCTGGTACCACCATGTAACAGTTACGACGCTAAGTAATTCGAAGAAACCTCATATATCTTATTCCTCATAGTAACCTTGCTCCTAAAGAGTGTATGCTAAATCGAGAGCCTAGCCTGAGGTCAGCTATTACATCGTCAGATGTCACGTGAAAGCTGTGTTACACTTGTATTTCACCTCAGCTCTTCGCTACCAGCTGGTAACGGGTGGACCTTGGTCTAAACTCAATGAAAGTATGCTGGTATTATGACAGCTTGTGTTGGAGCTCCTTTGATTCATTTCTTCATCAGACTTTGAGAGCGTCGGTACTGTCATGAAGGCCTCTATCAGCGTTACATTTTCTCTACTCTGTCTCGCGACGACTGTGATAGGTTGTATACAGTAATACTGCTTTGATTGTATTAACTGCCTAGTCCGCTGCTCACCTATAACTGTCTCACCTCTCTCTCTTTATCCAGTCGGCTGCTCAGGTAGTCATGGCAGCGGTAGAGGTAAGGTATACGCCAGTATCCAATAGCTGTCTATGTCTTTCTTACTTATTTCCTGTCTGTCCTAATTGCATATACCGTCAATCCTCTCCAATGGGTATCAAAGATAATGCGATAGCGTTGAGTTGTACGTTACAGCTTGTGGTTTTGGTGAGGAGTGTCCACAAGACGAGAGATGCAATTTAAATATGAGAATGTGCATCAAAGGTCAGTGCAGTACAGATGCAAGGCAGCCCGGCATGAAGTTGATATGTTAACGCTCATAGTCACTTTATTGATTGCACTAATGGCGAGGTTCCGATTTCGGATTGAGCCTGGCAATGTTTGTTCATACTTCTTATCCATTTCTGCTACACAGGCTGCACCAATGATGAATACTGCGCTCCACATTACACCTGTGAAACTTTCTCCGGGGAATGTGTAAGAAAAGGTAGGAATATCCCGCAAATGACAGTTCCATCACTTAGAATTATAGCGGAGACGATGTTTACTTCCTCCTACTTGAGCTGCTAGTGTATCCTGTTTTCAATCATGACTCATGTAGATTTTCTAGGGCTATGACAAATACTCTCTATCTATGGTAACTAGGGTCGGTATATCAACGTCTGCTCAGAATAGAGATAGGTTCTGCTGTGTTGGTTGAACTCAAGTTGGAGCCATTTCGTATGAGTGATGCAGTCATTTCAGCTCAATACTCTGCTGGGCCCTTTTTGAAGTCTTTGGCGGTACAGTTTTACTGCGTGTCCCTGTATTTCTGTGCATGCAACAGCAAGTGATTACTGATGCATGTGATGACCTGTTCCCACTAGGCAGCTAGAGTTTGCGCTGTGCATGCAACTTCAGCTTTAACCAGACAGAGCTTTGCATCTATCTTTTCACACTGTGTCAGCAACTCTAGACAGCTCCGTTAGGATTCTTACATCATTCTGATCTAGCGGCTGCTCTAGATGAGTACTCGACTATGAGTAGTAATCATAAGACCACAAAACTGTGGCACTTGCTGCCCATCAGTAAGCAAGGCGAGAACAGCCTATTTTATGAGCCGATCACAAAAATGACTAACAGGAGCCATCAATACTTCCGTAAGTTGTCACATAGGTTTAACTATATTCCTGAAGTTGATCCCTATATTATACATACATAGTTTGTAGGCGGTGACATGCTGACACCACGTGGTATGCGTCCTTTGATTATTTCCACCAACTAATCAAATGCAATAGCTGCAGAGCTTTAGGTTCAAAAGTTCAAAATTTTGGATACACGCTTAGCTTCAATTCTAGTAGCAGAGGCTCACTATTCAGCACGTATTACACGACCATTGCTTCACTTCAACTGCAGGTGCGGGCTGAGAAGCTCTGTAGTCAGAGAGTCTTAGCCCAGTGCATCTACTGTGAGTAAGCATGAGCTGTACCATCCATCAAATAGAAAACACCTATAGAATACAATCATTTAATTCCGCACCGCAAGTTTTTCACACCAACATAGGATCAAGGACCACATGAATGTCACAGATGATGAAAGGATCGTAAGCTGTGTGATGGCTGTTCTAGCGGAAAGACTAAGGTGGATAATTACACTCATTTGGCTTCCAATCTATTACCGATCACCAATGTGTCCAACTGAGTTAACAGCTCCTGACATAACTGATGCCCAACAGTGAGCGTTTGTTACCTAAACTCCTCTCAAAGGTCGCCCTCAGTTAGTAAATGAATCAAAGGACCGCCACAGCTATAATTGTAAACTGGTAAGTCAAACGGGACCAAGAAATGGAACTGAAGAATGGTTCTAATCGTATTAGGGCTTTGAGCTTTTAGTATCTCAGTACGATGAAACAATAGGCGGTCTAGATGATAAATCTACCGGTGGTAATGACTGTTCAGTTGGTGGGCCCACCTAAGAGGGTATAGGGCCACCCCAGGTCTGCCTAAGGTCCAGATAGGGTAATTCTTAGAAACATCAAAGTAGTTCTCTGCGATCTTAAGCGGACTTGAGTCTTCATGGATCCTATTCCTCTGGCGATCCTCTGTTTTTATAGGCATTATGGCATAGGGAACAAAGAGCGCTTTCGGATACTGGATTTGAGCCTCTCAACGCTTTGCATAATATGCGGGTGGTTCTGAATGGATCGCATAAACGAAAAATCTCAGCTATCCCATAATGTATTTCTCAGCCCAAACAAATCCCACAATGGATTGTTCTCTATATGCAAGGAACTGGGGCATCTTTAGCCTTAGAGCCGCGTAGAAAATACAGCTTAATTCTCCCACCCGCAATTATGTTCAATAGATGTGACCGTGACACCTAGAAATATTTCAATTCATGGGAGGTTGTTGCTGGCAACGATCCACGACGGGAAATATTTACTTAACTGTTTACGATGGAAATGAAAATTTCCACTCATAAAGATGCGATCGGCATCTTCATTTATGCGATGGTACATGATTATATACTTGATGCAGTTGCATCACGTATCCAAAAGCGACCTGATAAGGTTAAATTCGATGACCTTGCTTCTGCCGTTTATAGGACTGCTAAGGGTCCATTATCATTGTTTCAGCAGACACTTATTGATGTCAGCGCAAATTAATGTTAAGCAGCCTGAACGTAAGGCAACAAATTATTGAATCTCAATATAAGATCTACTGTAAGAGTGTATTTGTATTGTTGATACAGGGGGATGCATGAGTTACTCTGACTGCCAGCCAGGATACAAGTGTGACTATGAAACTGGACAGTGCGTAACAGGTCCGTAGCCTATTATCATTCATGGAATGGTGTAACAATGCCTCGCCCTGACCCCTATGTCAAGTGCAGTGATCATAATGCAAACATAACCTTGTCTTTCATTGCTAACACGTACATTACTTGCCATGGCATATTATGGTGTAATCCAGTGTCCCGTATCTCACCATGGAACCTGCTCACTAGTTGGTTCTATGTGTTGCATTGTCTTGTCTAGACCTGGGGGATGTAGCGATATCTGTATTGAGGATTATCCAACTTCATCAATACGAATCTTTGAGAACGATGTAGTGAAACCAGAGTAAAACCGAATCCCTCTGTGGATATCCCATTGCTGCGGCCACAATTGTCCGCAGTTGCTCACAGTTGTCCTCAGTCGTGTACCATTGCCCACACGAGCATTTTCATGACTCAATTCTTTTTCTCTATTGGCTCAATTGCAAGGCTTTCTGAGGCCCGAAGACATTATCCGTACTGTGAGGCGCCATAAATGTCTTCATCGATTCCTTAGAGTGTTGTAGGCATCACATGTGATCCAAGGGATGGGGTCAAGGTTAAGGGATAGACTTTGATACAGGCCCAGAGCACCGTAACAAGAGTCCATGGTGGGTAGGAAAATTTTGCTCAAAACCCTTGTCAAGCTCTAAGGCCTTGAAAGTGGGTTGAGGCGAATCTGAGGCAATTAGGAGGATGGAGAGGATTGCGAGGATGAAGCGAGATTTGATGGTTGTTTAGTTTGTTTTCGTGAAGGCAAATGGTGTATGGTAATGGTCACAGAGTCCTCATAAAAAGTAGCTGAGATTTTCCGTATGGGTGGCAACTTACGGTGAAAATCTATTTATCTGTCTACACTTGCCTGTACAGCTTCATGTGCCCAGCCCGATTTTGAAGTAGAAATATGATACGCACCATTGCCAAGCAAGCAGAAACTTTCAAAAGCAGTTAGGAGTGTTAGTGACTTGGCTGTGGTGGAGGATTACCTTCATATTAGCCAATATCAAATTTCTCGTGCAACATCATTTCACATTTTTGGTACCTCAAAATATACCAACTTCAGCAGTTTCATGCCCATTATCTAGGTTGTCAGGGTGATCAGGACTGCGACCCGGGACTTAGCTGTAACAGACGCACTGGCCATTGCTACTTCAAAGGTATCAGTCTATCACCTAATCGTGTGTCATAGTCTCCTTTCGCATGTGTATAAATCATTGCATCTATTACGTAAGCACTTACCGTTGCAGTGAAAAGTCATGTTCAATACCCGCGGATCTCTCAGATACGTTTTCCAGTTTCGCTACGATTCTGGTACGATGGTAGTACTTATCGTTAATGTGTTTAAGAGATTTAATGTCATGTTAGTGTGTGAACACCTAGCAGAGGAATGTAACATGATTTGATGTAACATGACCAGACATCCTCGCTGCTTACAGGCTGGGAGCTGTCTGTACATGGCATCAGGGTCTCAAATTGCACATTGGCGTGCAAAGATCCTGTGTCATATTTCGTAAATATAGGTCAATTTTAGGAACTCTATTGTCTGACGGTTGGCAAGCAGACCAATGACTTGGATGCTATCAAGTTGCAGGGCGTTGGCGGCACTACCGTACTGTTAAATTTCGATGGTTTTGAGGAAATTAATCAGGCGATGGAAACATGATCTTTGGTGTTACCGGATGCGGTGTGAGATCTATATTCTAAGATTGATATTTTTTTCTATGTACACTCACCTGTACAGGTTTGGGTGACCAGTGCGATTATAAAATAGATGAGAGTTGCATGAAATGCATCTGTGGCACCTAGCAGAAACTTTCTACCTCAGTTTACAAAGCACCTATCTGGTTTTTGTCCACAATCTGTAATATTGTAGTTGTGGGGCTCTCTGGGAATCAAAGGACTATCTTATTTTCGATGCTGTGCCTGACACATCACATAACATGAATCAATACCGTGAACCAATTGTGTGATGTTGCCCAAGATAGCGTGGGCATGTGTACCACTTTCGGACACACCCAGATAGGTGGGTTCTACCCTAGCGTAGTTGGAATTGTTGGTGACTTACCTTTGATGGCAGGGGCTATCTCCATTTTATCTGATACCAAAATCTCGAGCAAAGATACTCCCTATTTGATATTCCCCAAATAATGTACAAATTCAATAGTTGTATATCCATTCTCTAGGTTGTCAGGGTGACCAGGACTGTGGCTATGGATATTGGTGCGACCTAAACACTGGCCGATGCTTCATGTGAGGTATTGACATATTACCTCATCGTGCATCCTTGCCTCCTAACATGTGTGTATCGATGTATCGATGTATCGATATCACTCATCGCATAGATTTGGATTCCCGATCAAGGAAAGCGCCATGCTCAATTCTAGCAGTTCTCTTCGATATTTGTTCAAGTTCGGCTACAATTCCAGTGCAATGGTAGAGCTATCGGTAATGTGTATTGGAGAGTTAAGTTCATGTTGGTCTGTGGATACCTAACAGAGGAATGCAGTATGATTCATTGGCTTTTGCCATTCTGCGGTGGATAGTTGTGCATCAGCACGTATGGGAGTAAGCGTGAAAATCGACAGGAGAATGACAAAATCCGATTTATCTTCCTGAAACCGTCTCTGCTAACAACCTGGCAACTGCCTGCACATGGCATCAGCATTTGATATTGTCATTGGCGTGCAAAGTTTTGCTGTCAGATGTTTTAAATATGGGCAGGTTTGGCAAATTGATTTGTATTTCAAGCGGAATGCAAGAGTAACGCAGATCATAGTGCAGTTGATAAGTGCGATACATTGACCGGACAATGCTACATACCATGTGGGATTGCTTGGTACTCTTGGCTTAAGACTACTGATAAGATTCTGCCTGTTGGCTACACCAGTCTGAGCTGTTTCCTGAAACGTTTATAAACGTGCGATCTACATCCTGTTACTCTTGATCAAATTCATATGCAATTACAGAATAAATCTGTCAAAAGTGCTTAATCGCTCTCATACGCCTTTACACTTTGTTGAGGATTTGATGAAAAATATTGAAATCTTAGTTGTAGTTCATGATATTTTTCGAAATGATTCTTAACTCATTCTGAAAAAATCTTCAGATGTGCAACTACAATGCTAACAACTGATTGTCACACCAAATTTCATTCTGCTCAATATAATACGACCATGTTCTCTTAACGAATTATGTTCATAAACTTCTGTCTGTTTTTCAGCTGTTGACTGCGGTGGCTATTTCGATAGTCCTCCCAACTACGTCTTCAACATCAATGGGAGCCTTTGTGAGTTTGTGAGATGATTTGACATACACATGTGGAATGATTTCATCTTTCTCGTAATAACAACATGGCGTATGGAATTAAATTCATCTAACTCTCACATGCTGAATGGATGTTTCACTTGCCGTCAGTGCCAGCTGATGCTAATGGCGTGTAAATGTACATGTAAATCTTCATGATGTGGGTTTGAGGAGAGTCACTGACTCGATTATAGGAGCATTACACATCAAATCATATCAATCATATCCTGAAACTGAAAGTAAAGGGAAAATCATGTAGTGACGTGAGCACATACAAGTCAAATCGAGGTATCGATGCCATACCTATTTTCCACCGTTTAATTAAGTCAATGTACAGGACAACAGTCAAAATTGCTCTGATGTGCTGTCTCATGAATGCCAAAAGCACGATCCACCGATCCAGCGAGCCACCAAGCCATCGCAGTCAGCATTTCTTCATCTTGAATTGTGTGTATCAACATGACACTAGAATTCTTGCATTAGTGCTATGCAACAGATGACTCGCTGTTCATTCTTTTACGCTTACTGCAGTAGCGCAGGTACTTAGAGTGCTGGCAAACATCCAACCATACTTATACCCTTGATAACATAGTTACACTCTGACTATTCACAGCGTGTTTTTCTTCCTGTAACTTACAATGGTGTGAAGGTCGAAGTTTGACCAGTTATGATGTATCGATCTGTCCAATTAATCGAATGATGATTCGCGTGACACCAATTACATCGATTACCAATTATCACAAAACAATAATTCAAGGATTCAAATCTCACCATAAGGAACCATGAGCTCTACTTCTATCAGTCTCCCCAGCAGCAGACATTGCTGAGCACATGGAAAAAATTAAGTAGAGACTCTGCTAGGCACAAGGCCATTTCCGAGGCAGTGGCTCAGTATAGACCTCTTGACTCAGTTAACGATCCAGGATTTACAAGATTGGTATTACTAGAAATACTGATAAACACTATAAAACAAACAAATAAATAAATGAAACAATACAGGGACAATACAGGGACAATACAGGGACAATACAGGGACAATACAGGGAAAATACAGGGACAATACAGGATAGAATGAGTGAAACTTTTGTCACAAATGGTTTTGTACACAACTTTGATTAACGATTGACGATTAGCGATAAGGTTCAGCAGCCTACAAAACTCGGTTTTGGTCAGCTGCTCGATGTGCTTGCAGGTTCGCTTAAAGGCTTGGATTTCTTCACTGGTTGGTTTATTGGAGATTATTTTAAGTACGCGCGACACAGTTCTATGTTGCGTGTACCTGTGTTCTCACAACACCTGCTAAACCTGCGTACACAAGCTTTTATATAGCAGCAGGGACCAGTGTGCAGTGCTGAGTCGTTGAATCATCAGTTAGATCAGCTGGTTGTGATCATCATATGAATTGAAGTCATTGTCAGGACGGGAAATAGATGCTACCCTCTCCACTTGCATCTCTCTTCCTCTCTACTTGAGTCGGCTGGTTTTTCACTCCTCAATTTGGAGAGAGGTGATTAGAACACTCTTGCACTTGCAGATAGGTTTTAGTTCAGCTTGAAAAAAAACATATGAAGGAAGGGGAAGGTTTTTAAAATAGTAGCCTCTGTCTTTTCATACTTTCAGCTCAAAGGAAGTTCTAAAATTTTGGGTTGGTAATTGCCGCTGCACTCTCTTATCTCAAACTTGGCTTTTGTCATTCTCTGTCGATTTTGCGCACACTCCCATGCCTTTCCGCGCTCACTACCACGCCTATCCACGCTTGCTCCCGCACACTTCTGTACACTCCCGCATATGCTGATGCACGCCTATAGACAGGAGAACAACAAAAGCCGCAAACTTTACTCTCATCTAGGTAGACCAGACTATGGGAGTTGTACACTGCTCTTAGTCCAGCTGCCTCATCCATCATAGACAAACAATTCTCGTTGCAACTAACTGCAGTGGATAAAAATGCTTCTAAGTTTCTTTTCCTCCCGCACTTCTATGATTTCTCTGAAATATTGTAGCGTGAGAACAGTTGCTAAATGGCACCACTTAGCTCATTCAGATGTGAATGTGATAACTCCCTGACCATCTCCAATTTTCATACCTCTTCTTACTTTGCGTGACTCAATTGTTGGAGGTTCTTTCTACGTTGCAATGTCCAGGCTCAAACGTATCGATGGTTTAATCAGTTTGGTTTGTCTACTCTGATTATCATCTCTGAATGACATAAGATGCTAATAGGTTACTACGGTAACAAGCGTATGTTCATACTGATGTCCTAACAAGAGCTATGTACCTGCCTCTCTTTACCCTTTGGCTTTTGCTCTCCACTTTCTTCCTTTCTTTTGCTTCTTCCAGCTGTTTCATCAAATCAGCTGGGCTAAAAATCATCAAGACATGTTTAGTTTGCTCTTCAGTATTTAATCACAGCTATTGTATGTGTTGATTGGATTTGCCTACCTAGTTTCATAAGCACCATGATTTCAGCAGATGTTTTTCTCTGGTAGCCTGGTAGTTGCTCATGATTTCAAGTCCGTTCCTGCCTGGTATATAGTACATAATACAGTATACTGTTGTTGCTGATCCCCTGCACAATAATTGAATCATTGAAGCATTGCTTTTTGTTTGTTCATATACTATATTGCACTCAACGGCCCGATCATTTTCCAGCTAATCAATGGAGACAAAACATATCAGTAAGATGTCCGAAATCTGAAGTAGACATTGTGGATCTGCTTTTAACAGCTGTCAACAGCAATGAGTCAGCATTATTGACCTCATTATCATTATTTTATACCTTGAATTTTATGACAGAATTCAATGGATGATGGGTAGGCGACAGGAACATCCTTAATGTTCAATCACTATCACCTTCAAGACCACATCTAATTCAATAGACTAGAGTCATCTAGTTGGACAAAACTGAGACGGGGTAAAGAGCACAGCCGTACTTCCTACTCATGGAGAATCTGTATTATCTACCTATACTTCATTTGCAACTCAGTACCCTTATTGATGTATATGTTGCTCTCAACATTCACCATCATTTTTTTGCTACACTTCTCGATCAAAGGTAGACATACCGCAAGTACCCACATGTTATTGTTAAACAAATGCACATTTACTTGTTATACTCATGAAGAGAGCGTATGTTCTCGATTCATCTCCTAACCCATTTGCCAGCTGGCCATCGAAGGCGCCATATTGTGATGGACAGCTATATTGAGCTGTACTAGCTGTGTCTTGGCTACTGCATAGCTGCTTTTGTATTGTTAGCTTTCCTGTTTGTATTTAAACCTCCTTCACTACTCCAGCTATTTAGCCACCCTGGTATTTAAGCAGAGTTTGGTAAGCAATAAAAGGGACCTGGTTAAGAGACTAGCTGGAGGACAGTGCTGATTCTGTGTCTGCGTCTTCTTGCGTCTACTCTGCCTGTGAGCTAGTCTGTGGGTCACTGGATACCCACCTACCAAGGATTGAAGTGGCATTAGGAGCTGCTTCTAGGATCTACTTTTCCTGTGACTATCTGTAGAAGGTAGCTAGCACTTTTGTGCATCAGATCTCTCTTAGTTGTAATACGCGGGTACGCGCTACCTTTCTGCATGAGCCAGACAAAGCTGGCGGTGTCAGACCCGCGTTCATTACAGTATTATTGAGCTATACTTCATTTGCAACTCAGTACCCTTGTTGATGTACATATTTCTCACCACATTTACCCTCATATTTTCGCTCTACTTCTTGATCAAAGCCAGACATTCCGCAAGTACCCACATGTTATTGTTGAACAAATACACATTTACTTGTCATGATCATGAAGAGAACGGATGTTGTCGATTTATCTCCTAACCCCTTCTCTAGCTGCCTATCAAAGACGTCTTATGTTATTTTATTAAACCACACCATTTTATTTGCTCTCACCAGGGCCGCATAATTGCCTGGGGCAGCCAGGCACTGCCAAGGTAGCATTGCTCAAAACCCAAGGTGGCTTTCCTGACCGTTACCATACATTTACATATTTCCCGGCACTAGCTATTAGTGTTAGGCCGTGTAATAGATAACTACATGTGTAAAAATTTTTGAAAACGTGTTAGAGGTTAATTGATCAACCAGGTGAAGGTTATGTGAGAACGCAGTCTAATTTTATCTCAAGACCAATCAGTGTCCTCACTGACGGTTTAGACGTAAGTAAACCACTGCTGGGCAACTTATCATGATGCGCCAAACAACTGTCAAAGAGGAATTCCTATTTGTACACGTGTAGATTGGTCAATACTCTCGTGTTTCTTACGGTGACTCACTAGTGTTTTGGCTGCAAGAAGTGGGAACTGGAATTATTTCTTGGTTTCTAATGATCTTCTGAGGTTTCGTTAGATTTTTTTCGCTGACCTGAGCTCAATTGTTGTAAGCAGACATTGTGAGACGAAAGCTATGACTCATCAATAGTGAGGAAGATGGCGTTTTTCACATGGTGTCACATCAAATTTTTTATGATGCCTGGAACAATAGTCCTCTTACTTGTTAATGTCATTCTATGAGCAGTATCAGCTTCTGTGGGGAGGAGGGCAGCAGGTAGCAGCTCAGACCTGAACTGTCCATAATTTGCACATATCACACAACTTTCCAAGTACTACCAAAGCACCTAGCCAGAGGTGTTGCCTCTAGCCCCCACAGTCCCTAGACCCTGGAATACCAGCGTAAAATAATGGCAATGTCTACTACCCCGTCCCTCACTGTCATAAGACGAGAAGAACACTGTTCCTAGACGGTACAGCCAACAGGTTGTAGGGTTGAAAATAATAGAGATTTGATTTTGAGAAGTCACAGGTCGGAACCCTTCACTCTCACAGTTAAGATTAGGTCATATTTGATGGAATGTTGATTTGACAAGGATGGTGCCAGTAGATCAGAGAAGATAATTAACAAACCAAAAATATCAATTTTATAGCCAGATTATAATTGGAAACAGGTGAAGAGTAGAAAGAAGAGTAAAAAGTACCGGCTTTTGCACACATGTTCTGGCGTCGTTAAGACAGGTAGAACAAATATGAAATGGTAAATTGGCAATGGAAGGACATCATTAATGGTCTGGGCATGCCGCTGTCATAAAATTATAGGACGGTCTTACACAAAAATATCGAAACATCATGATAAAATTGACAGTCCTTGCTGAGGTCTTCCATGTAAAGCTTTTGTTGCACCTAACAGCATCAACAGCGGTCCTCCTCTTGTAGCAGATGATAAACTGTTGGTTGGGTCATCGCTACATGAAGCTCTCCACTTGAATCACTTAGTAAAGTGCTTCAGTGGAGATATGCTGGTGATGCCGCAAAGACAGTAGTAGGTCACTGTTTTGCCTACTTTTGTGAATTGATGTGGACGCCAACCAATGCGCTGACTGAGGACTCAGACGGCCCATATTTGCCTACTATCACCTGCTGTGATTTAGTTATGCAGTTATGCACTGAGGCAGTTTCAGTTCAAATAATATGCTGCTGCGCTAAAATTGATGGCAGCCCACATGTGACACATGACACGCGTCAGTTGCAATATGCGCTCTGGAACATACGCCAATAAGTGCAGTGGAATCAGCGGTCAGAGTGGAAGAGATGGGGAGTGTGTAAGCTGGTTGTACATGGCGGCAATAGTAATCACGGTCCGGTTGGGAGCAGGACAATGCACTGTACGTGTGAGAGGCGGGAATTTTTCATGCACACCATGATACATGTAAACATTCAACTGCATCCGTATGCATTAGCATTTCCCTCAAAATCAATCGTACCTTCATGTTTCTAGGACATGTAGTCTTGACTGCAAACTAGAGCAATGTACCTGATTGGTCTGAAGTGCACTGGAAGTCATGCACGACCAGTCTATAGCACTCACTCAGTCCACCTCTAACTGATATTATATACTCTATCAGCATTTGGTTTAACTAGTCAACAGTGAAAAATGAGTTCAACCTTATGCTGCATTGAACTGAAGGAAATAGTGTCAACGAGAAAAAAACAAACTGATCGTTTGGCTCACGTTGAGGAGAGTGGGAAGCAGTTCATCACTTGTCAGTCGACTACCCAAAGCAAACAGTAAGCTTGCCTTACTCCCTCATGGGAGAAATATTTTAGCAGTATAATTCAGGAAAAATTGACATTATCTGAAGGTATACGCATTATGTCAATGTTAACAGGCCGCTCTTTCCTTTGTTCTCTAAAAAATAAGATGTATGTCGTGTGATTTCACAGGCTGTTCATAGGAGTAGCAGCACCGGTCCTGATGGAACTGAACTGTAACAAAGATTTGTGCATCTTTCATGCTCTCTCCCCTCTCCCCAAATTTCCCCTCTCTGCCCCTCTATCACCCTCTCTGCCCCTCTCTCACTCTCTCTCATCCTTTTCCCCCTCTCCCTCTCCCTCTC
>ERZ1740065.1194-NODE-1194-length-15310-cov-10.962176_pt1 | contig 15310 bp, 13 predicted proteins | sample MGYA00581738_ERZ1740065 | MGnify/ENA primary metagenome ERZ1740065 (study PRJEB43018, sample SAMN04849749) | marine metagenome | isolation source: floating plastic debris | place: Pacific Ocean | collected 2008-09-01 | study: EMG produced TPA metagenomics...
TCGCCAGCCAACTCTGCGCAGCGGGAATTTGAGCGGTTCCTCCTACCAGCAGCACCGCGTCGATGTCGGTCAGGCTGCGCCCCTGTCGGCGCATTTGCTGAAAAATCTGCTCTAAACAGCCTTCCAATCGATCAAAAAACTGATTGGTTTGCAAAATGCCTTCAAACGTGGCGCGATCGAGCTTCAGAGTCAGGCTTTCCAGGGTTTCATCGTCAAAAAAGGTCTCGATCGCCTGCGTTTTGTCTGAGAGTTGAATCTTGAGCCGCTCGACCAACCGCTGAGTTAACGGACTGAGGGGAACGCCCTGCTGCCGGTGAAAATAATCGGCCAGCCAGTTATCGATATCGGCCCCGCCCAAATTTTCGCCCGCTTTCGCCAACACCTTGGCTCGCTGCGGGGTTTGGGCCGAAGAGTCGGCCAGAGACTGATTGCCCCAGCGCAAAATAAAACCGAGCGGCTTGCGATTAGGCGCGATCGCCAACTCCACCAGCGAAAAGTCCAGAGTGCCGCCGCCAAAGTCGATGACCAGCACCGTTTCGGCTTGACGAATGCCGTAGCCTAACGCTGCTGCAGTGGGCTCATCCAACATACGGACTTGAGGTAGAGCCAATGCCGCCCCGGTCTCGCTGAGCCAATGGCGATAGACCTCAAAACTATCTACCGGTACGGTGAATATAACCGAGTCCACTGCTTCGCCCGATGCTTTAATCGCCTGCAGCACATCGGCTAAGAACCAACTGCCAATTTGCTCAAAGGAAAGGGCACAGCCATCCAGGTCTGGCAAAAACCCTTGAATGGCTGTGCCAATCCCCCGTTTGAAATTGCGATAAAACCGATTGTCAGCGCTGACGTCGAGGCCGCTATCACGTACCTGCTGACCGGCTTGAATGGTCCCCGTCGCCGCGTTTTGGACATACACCAGCGACGGCACCAAGGGCGGATTTTTGCCGAGCTGCTGTGCCAACGGCGGAAGCGCGATCGCTTCGGGCGCTTGGGTGGCACTGTTCCAGCGAGTGATGACGGTGTTGCTGGTCCCAAAGTCGATGGCAAGGGTCATAGCGGGCGATCGCTCACGAAAAAGCCTGATGAAAACAAGTTGCTCAAACATAGCGCCCCAACCGCAAACGCTTGGCCTTGCCAAACCCTTACAGAAAGTGCCGCTGCGAGACCTTCATTAACGCATTTCGACCGGACGAGGATCAAGGGGCCGGAGGCGTTGAGGCACTGAGGATGCGATCGCAAAAAAACAGTGTCCCCGCCGCCACACAGAGCGGAATGGCCAACAGATTCATCAGCGGAATACTAAACAGTCCCAGACACACCAGCGCAAAACTGCCACTCGCCGGTAGCGCCCGAAAAACAATGCCCAGCTTTTGCCGAAACTTGAGACGCCGTCGTTCTAATGGGGCATCAAACATATCCAGACAGACTAACAGCGATGCCAGGGTAATGCCCCCAATGGTGGCGACCAGCGTGCCCACGCCCGGAATAAAGTTGCCAAGCAGTAGAGGTAATCCAATTGCTGCCAGCAATAGCAGTTTCTTGAGTTCAAACATGAGGGCGCGCCAGATATCGATCACAATTGCCCCGGCTCCCATCGATGGCGGCGCATCGAGTTTACCCGCCTGCAAAATCTCAATTTTTTCCGACAGCTGCCCGTAAAACGGTGAACCCAAAATGCCGCCAAACTGCAGTAGCACAAACCCTAAGACCACCAGCAAGACTACAATCAAGCCGCCCTGAATGACGGGGCTGAGGAATTCGATCATGGTATCGAGCCAGGCTGGGCCAACCCAGTCGGTGAGCTGTTGGAGCCAGCGATCGATCAGCCTGAGGCCGCTCCAAATGCCTAGGGAATAGAGCACTCCCCCCAGCAAAATGTTGATCACCAGTGGCCCGATGACATAAGGCCGCAGCGACTTGTGTTTTTGAAACAAGCGCAAGGCCCGCAGCGGATAGCTAAAGCCCAGCAAGAGCCCTGGCAAGCCGCCACCACGGGGCTTTAACCGTTTGCTCGCGTCGAGTTTCGTCATAGAAAGCAGTGCTGACAACTCTATTCATCTTGCCCTGAGTTTACGCGTTTGGCAGGGCCAGTCGTCCGGATTTTGGTGGGGTTTCCCGAAGAAGGGACTATGTCACCTTTGGCCAACGACTCTATGAAAGTATTTGTCATGAGTGCTCTGACTTGTGCCGTCGCCGTTGTCTTGGGCGTTCCTGCCTCAAGGGCGATCGCCACGGATGCTGCCCTAGCTGAACAGCTTGATCAACCCGAACTGCTCAGCAGCAGCTATATCTATCGGCGCTATACCGGAGGCACGGGCCGCCGCGAAATTCTGTCTTAGGGCGCGTCATCTGTAAAGAAGGTGGGACAGAGCGCCAATCCCTGATAGCAAAGTTCTCTGCTGTGGGATGTGATTCAAGTACAGAGACCTTTTGGTCTACCAATGACTGCACTTATCACCCGAAATCGCGAGTGCCCTTCATTCTGGCTGACCAACACTCACTAGGACACTTGCGCGGATGGCTGATTCACAAGTTGGCAGCCATTGCTTAGAAACCTGGGCTGCTTTAGTAATGCCAGCAAAGAAGATGTGTTGCAACGAGGTTTTGGTCGCCTCGAAACAGCGTAACTTTCTGGAAAAGTCTTGCCTACCGTTGAATCTAAATCCAGTGTCAAAGCGTGTTATCCTGCACAGCCCTCCGCTTACATCCGTAAAGCCACGCCATCACATTGTGATGCCATCCCTTCAGGTCTGTGATCTCACAACGGCGGCTGAAGTTGGATGCGTATGTCCGGTTATTTACGTAACATCTACCTCGGGAATTTACGGTAAGTAATCTACAGCGTATTCACGCACAAATCCGATAAGACTCTCCGGTAATACACGGATGCCCCAGTTTGATCACATCAGCCCATCCTGAACTAACGGGATAGAGCCCTCAAACCCTTCCAAAACAAGGCTTTCACTTTATTCTTTGACGACCATAAAATTTGTCGGCAGCGATAAATCGCCCCAACAGCTAGCTTTCTGGTGACAATTTAGGTCGATCAAGGGACGATTTTACGTAACCCTACAGGCAGATTCTGACAGGATTACTGTGTTTTCCTACGCAATCTCTCCCTTAGGGGGTGTGACCACTACTGATGAGGATATTGACGTAATACCAGCCCGAAGTTGGTTAGCTTTTCCGATTAACTACGTCTTGAGCTATCTATACAATTGAGATGTCAACCGCAAGGAACATCTACACAATGAACATGATTAGCAACCCATCAAACCCTTCCTCTATTAGTTCTGGTGTGGGTGGCAACCACGAGTCGCTCACATCTTTTTGTCAGAATATTCAAGCTGAAGCTCGGCTACAACAATATCGAATCGAGCAGCAACAACAAGAAATCAGAGTACTCAAAGATAAAGTACAAGCCCTAGAACTTCACAAGGCAACTCAGCTAGGGCAAGACAAAATCGTGGGTTTCATGGTGGGCGCGATCGTGTTGTCCTTGCTCAGTTTGGCAACCTCAATCTTTTTCTCTCCGACTGAAAGCACTCAACTTACTTATCGATCTGAAGGTCTTAATCAGCAATATGCTCTAGAAGCCTAAATCTGAAAGAGCAGCTTACTTTTGACAGAAGCTATTGAGCAAAGCCGGACTCTTTAATAGCAGTCTGAATCGGCATGTTTAGAACCAAGTAACAGTACTTGAGTAATACAAGAGCAACAACAGTGCATCCTGAGTGATTGATGCACGATTGGAATGTTGATTCTTCCGCTGAGGTCAACCGATAGGATGATCTCTGTTGTTATCTTTTTCTTCAGGAAGCAAGCCGTAGCAGCTTGTTCAGCATGATCGACGTTTTTTGTCTTCGCATTAGTCTGTCGTCTTTAATCCTTTTGTTGGAACGCTTTTAAGTGTGCTGTAGAGAGCTGGTACTCTACAGAAGGCAACAAAGTTTTAAATCAATTAGATCCACTTTTTGATCAATGTGTTTGAAAGAAAAATTTTGAATGAGTAACCTTAAACGTTCTTGCAGGATTAGTAGCCTCCTACCAATCCGAAGAAATGATCGCTGAGGTTTGACTTTGATGCTTCATTTACCTTTAATTTCTCAATAATGAGTCTGCCATGTAAGATAAACAGCTTGAAATCTATTTTCACCATAAATACTTTAAGAAACCCTGTAGAAATCATCTAACAAAGATTGATCTATAGGGTTTCTTATTGAAGAGCTCTAAATCGATTAGTGTCAGATTCGCCCTCATAAACCCCTTGACCACAGTAGGATGTGTTCGGCATGAATCCACCAATGCCGAATGCATTAGTTGACGAACCATAGCAGATAGAGGCGTTTCTTAAACCGAGGCTGAAAACTTAGACTTGGTATTGAGGCGCAACTGTCAGTATTGAATGAACTAGCAGCAGATTGCACCAATATGATTTTCTCGTTTCAACGACAATGTCTTGCATACCAGTCTCGATACGGGCTGCCGCAACCTGTCGTTGAAGCGTTCAATGTGATTATTCTGGCCACTCTTTATTCCCCAACATTACGATGTCGCTAAACAGGCAGACACAATTATCTTGCGGATGATAGTTATTCCTTCAGAAAGAAAATTCAACATCTGGCTTGACGTTGAATTAGGCTCAGAGCGGGACGGTCTCATCGGCCGCTTAAACATTGCTGTGGCAAACGATATCCTGATAGCAACGAATATAAGAGATTTTCCAGAGCGGCTGTGATTGCCGATCACCCCCGACAAATTCACAGTTGCTCCGCTTGACTTTCTGTCTCTAACCCCTTGAGGACTACATCGTTAGTTTTGGCGAAACCATACTAAGTGCATGAGCGTAACGACGTTTAGCGCAGTATTTCCATGGCCAGACATCTTGATAGACGTTGCTTATATGAATATCTATCGGGATGTGAGCGATCTCTGAAGCTTGAGTAGTTAACAACACACAGCTAGCGACCGCTCTAACGTTCAGACTACTTTTTGCGATCAACAAAGTCATTCATTGCGGATATCGCATTGCTGTCATGCGATATCCGCAATGAATGACTCAGTAAAGTTACAGAAGTTACAAAAAACCTAGGTGGACTCCTTTAGGTTTGAATCCGTAAGCACACAGTTGTGTGTTCGCTGATGAATTCCTGTTTCGAAGTTTTCTCTGTTTCCTGCCTGAGAATTCTTGATTGAAATACTCCATAAACGCAGCGGCGTACTTTTTGGTAATTTCTGTCGGATTATTTTTTCACCTGTTTGCCTGGTTTTCTGGCTGGTTATTGATTTATTCGATATTTCTCTATAAGGGTTAAGGAATCGTGGTTGATGCTGCCCCTCACACAGCTAAAAAGCTGAACAAGTTTGAAAGATTTAAAGCTGACAAAGACGGTCTGGCGGTCAAGTCGGAACTTGAAAAGTTTGCTGAAATGGGGTGGGAAGCGGTCGATGAGACCGACCTGACTCATCGGCTGAAATGGTTGGGGATATTTTTTCGCCCAGTTACACCGGGCCAGTTCATGCTGCGTATGCGGTTGCCCAACGGCATTTTGTCAAGCCAAAAAATGCGGGTGTTGGCTGAGGTGGTGCAGCGTTACGGTGATGACGGTAGTGCCGACATCACAACACGTCAAAACCTGCAGCTACGAGGTATTCGGCTAGAAGATATTCCTGATATCTTTCAGCGATTTGAGGCAGTTGGGCTGACCTCCATTCAGTCTGGGATGGATAACGTTCGCAACATTACGGGCTCTCCGGTGGCTGGGATTGACGCCAGCGAGCTGATTGATACGCGCGGCTTGGTAAAAAAGCTGCAGGACATGATCACCGATCGCAGTGCTGGCAATCCGGAGTTCACCAACCTGCCACGCAAGTTCAACATTGCGGTAGAAGGGGGACGCGACAATGCTGTGCACGCCGAAATTAACGACATTGCTTTTGTGCCCGCCTATCGAGAGGGCCAGCTCGGGTTCAACGTTTTAGTTGGGGGCTTTTTCTCGGCTCGCCGCTGCGAAGCCGCTGTGCCCTTGAATGCTTGGGTCGAACCGAATGATGATGTGGTGGCCCTGTCGCGGGCCATTTTAGAGGTGTATCGCGATAATGGTCTGCGCGTTAATCGACAAAAGTCACGACTGATGTGGCTCATCGACGAATGGGGCATGGAGCAGTTTCGCACAGAAGTGGAAAAAGCCTATGGTAAGCCGTTGCTCAGTGCGGCCCTCAAGGATGAGATTGACTGGGATAAGCGTGATCATGTCGGCATTTACCCGCAGCAGCAGCCGGGCTTGAACTATGCCGGACTGCATGTGCCGGTAGGTCGGTTGAGTTCCCGGGACATGTTTGATGTGGCGCGCATTGCGGATGTGTATGGCGACGGCGAGATTCGACTTACCGTTGAGCAAAGCATCATCATTCCTTACATTCCTGATTCGCGGCTGGAACTGCTGCTGCAGGAGGATTTGCTGGAGCGCTTTTCCCTGGAGCCGAGTCCGCTGGTGCGATCGCTCGTCTCATGCACGGGCGCTCAGTTTTGCAATTTTGCCCTGGTTGAGACGAAGCAGCGGGCTTTGGCGATCGCCCGGCAGCTGGATGCCACCTTGTCCGTGCCCCGTCCTGTGCGCATTCATTGGACGGGCTGCCCCAACTCTTGCGGCCAGCCGCAGGTGGCTGACATTGGCCTGATGGGCACGAAGGTACGCAAAGATGGTAAGCCTGCCGAAGGGGTTGACATCTATATGGGCGGCAAGGTGGGCAAAGATGCTCACCTCGGCACCTGTGTCCAAAAAGGCGTGCCCTGTGATGATCTACCAGAGGTTTTAGCGGGGCTGCTAACGGAGCGCTTTGAAGCGCAGCCCCGCACCGACTTTTCTACCCCAAGCAATGGCCATGTGCAAATTGCGGTAGACGAATAAGGCTTTGGGCAGGGCTCACTTTTCGATAACCCTGACCCATCGAAAACTCCCATGTAGCGTGGGGGAGTGTTGTCAACAGAAAAAAACCTTGCGAGCTAGCACTCACAAAGGTTTGAGTCGTTTCTTGGTTCATTAGGAGATTAGCATAAATGCTTGTTGAGTTGTTTACTAGAGCAACTCAGGGCAGGTACAAAGTATTGCACCTGACTTGGTTTGCCTTCTTTCTAACGTTTGTTGTTTGGTTCAACTTTGCCCCCTTTGCAACGACGATTGCGCAAGACTTCGGCCTAACGCCCGCACAGGTCGGGACGATTGGCCTTTGCAACTTGGCCTTGACGGTGCCTGCCCGCGTCATTATTGGGATGGTTTTAGACAAGTATGGTCCCCGTCTGACCTACTCTTGCCTCCTGATCTATGCCGCCATTCCCTGTCTCATCTTTGCAACGGCTCAGAGCTTTAATCAGCTTGTACTCGGCCGCTTGCTGATGGGCATCGTGGGTGCGGGCTTTGTGATCGGCATTCGCATGACCGCCGAATGGTTCCCGCCCAAGGAAGTCGGCACTGCAGAAGGCATCTACGGTGGTTGGGGGAACTTTGGCTCAGCCTTCTCCGCCTTCACCATGGTCATTTTTGCCCTGGCCTTGACGGCTCTACCAGGGGCTTTCCAGTTCCCTGAGGCCGAGACGTTTCGCGTCCTGGTATTTCCGCCCTTCCAAACCGATGTGTTGAACTGGCGGGCCGCGATCGCGGGCAGCGGGATTATTGCAGCACTGTATGGCGTGTTCTACTACTTCAACGTTACCGATACGCCCCCCGGCAAAGTCTATCAGCGCCCCGAGAGCGCTCGCGGTATGGAAGTTACTTCTGTGCGCGACTTCTGGTTCCTGATGGCGATGAACTTGCCCCTCACCCTGATTTTGATGGTGTTGGCTTGGCGTTTGCAAAAGGTCAACTTCCTGACGACGGGCGGCATGTATCTCGCTTGTGTGCTGTTGCTGGGGCTGTATGCTTTCCAAGCCTATAACTGCTGGAGTGTGAACAGAGAGCTGCTCGCTGGAACAAAAACCTATGCGCCTGCAGAGCGCTATCGCTTTAAGCAAGTGGCGATGCTAGAGCTGACTTACATCGTCAACTTTGGCTCTGAGATTGCCGTTGTAACCATGCTGCCGGCTTTCTTTGAAGGGACCTTTGGTCTCGATAAGGCGACCGCCGGTTTGGTGGCAGCTAGCTATGCCTTCATGAACTTGGCTTCGCGTCCCGGTGGCGGTCTCATTTCCGACAAGATGGGTAGCCGCAAGTGGACGATGGTCATTCTGACGGCCGGTATGGGTATCGGCTACATGATGATGGGCACGGTCAACAGTGCCTGGCCATTGCCGCTGGCCGTGTTGCTGACGATGGCCTGCTCCTTCTTCGTTCAGTCGTCCGAGGGCGCTACCTTTGCCATGGTGCCGTTGGTGAAGCGCCGCATTACCGGACAGATCGCCGGGAACGTCGGTGCTTACGGCAACGTGGGTGCAGTCGCCTATCTCAGTATTCGTCTGTTATTCGTCGATGGCTCGGCAGCGGCGAACGCGGGTACGCCGGTGATGGCTGCGGTGAACTCTCAATTCTTTCAAGTGTTGGGCATTGCCGGGTTGATCGTCGCTTTCCTCTGTGTCTTCTTCTTGGATGAGCCACAGGGTTCCTTCGCTGACTTCCATGAGGGCGAAGAGCCTGACTTGGTCACCCATCCGACAGCGCTGCCCAATGAGCAGTCGGCTCGTTTGATGTAACGAACCGCTCGATTCGGGGGGAAGTTTGTTTGGAGTTTCCCTTCAACCATCAGACAGTAGTCGGGGGATACGTTCCATTGATCTGGAGGTGTCTCCCGACTTTTCTCAAATTAAAGCGGATCGATTCGAGACTGCCCACTGGGTTAAGCCCCTTGAAACTAAGGCGACGTCAGTCTGATATGGACTTGGCCATCACGCCGGATTTTTTGTCTGGATCATCATCCTACTAGAGTTCTTGCACCGTCGAAACTCGCCTGAGATATTGTCGCGATCGCATAAAGGTACGCCATCATGACAGCCACTAAAACTCTCTGCCCCTATTGCGGTGTCGGCTGCGGCCTTGAGGTCTCACCCACAAAGGCGAAAAAAGCCCCTGCAGACAGTGATTGGACGGTCCGCGGTGATCGCGCTCATCCGTCAAGTCAGGGCATGGTGTGTGTCAAAGGGGCCACCATTGCCGAGGCGATCGATAAAAACCGGCTGCTGTATCCCCTCATGCGGGCATCGTTAGATGAGCCCTTCCGGCGCGTCAGTTGGGATGAGGCCTTGGATGCGATCAGCGATCGCATTCGCCATGTCATTGCGACTCAGGGACCCGAAGCCGTCTGTATGTATGGGTCAGGTCAGCTACAAACCGAAGACTATTACACCGCCCAAAAGTTGTTGAAGGGCTGTTTAGGCACCAACAATTTTGATGCCAATTCGCGTCTGTGCATGTCTTCCGCCGTCGCTGCCTATATTCAAAGCTTTGGCTCCGATGGGCCGCCCCCTTGCTACGACGATTTAGAAAAAACCGACTGCGCCTTTTTAATTGGCACCAATACCGCTGAGTGTCATCCCATCGTGTTCAATCGGCTGCGCAAATATCACCGCAAAAAGCGCGGCAAAGTCAAGCTAATTGTGGTCGATCCCCGCCGAACGGAAACCGCTAAGGATGCGGATTTGCATCTGGCGATTCGTCCCGGCACTGACATTACGTTGATGAACGGGATCGCTCATATCCTGCTGCGGCAGCGGTGGATTGATGCCATGTTCATCGATGAAGCCACGAAGAATTTCAAAGCCTACGCCGAGGTGATTCACCACTATCCGCCAGAGCGAGTGGCCGAGATCTGCGGCATCACAGTCGAAGCGTTAGAAGAGGCGGCCCGTTGGTGGGGATTGTCTAAAAGCGTGTTGTCTCTCTGGTCAATGGGCATCAATCAGTCGTCTGAGGGCACGGCCAAAGCCCGCACGTTGATCAACCTGCATCTCATGACCGGACAGATTGGCCAACCCGGTGCTGGCCCCTTTTCGCTCACTGGTCAGCCCAACGCCATGGGGGGCCGAGAAGCCGGGGGCCTAGCCCACATTTTGCCGGGTTACCGCTTGGTCAAAAATCCGGAGCATCGCCGAGCGGTGGAGCAAGCTTGGCAGTTGCCCGTCGGCAGCATTTCACCCACACCGGGCCTAGCCGCTTGGGACATGATGGTGGGCCTAGAGCAGGGAGCCGTAGGTCTATTTTGGGTGGCCGCGACGAATCCGGCTGTGAGCATGCCCGATATTGAACGCACTAAAGCCGCCCTGCGGCGATCGCCCTTTACCGTTTATCAAGACGCCTACTATCCCACCGAGACAGCGGAATATGCCCATGTCTTGCTGCCCGCCGCCCAATGGGGCGAAAAAACTGGCATCATGACCAACTCAGAACGCACCGTCACCCTGTGCCCCGCCTTTCAACCTCGGCCCGGTGAAACCCGCGCCGATTGGGAAATTTTTGCGGACGTGGGCCGACGGCTGGGATTTGAGCCGCAGTTTGCCTGGCAGTCATCGGCTGACGTGTATGACGAGTTTGTGCAGCTGACAGCAGGGCGTGTCTGTGACATGACCGGCCTCAGCCACAATCGCCTGGCCACCACTGGCCCCATCCAATGGCCCTGTCCTCAAGAAGAAACGGCACAGACGGCCTGGAACAAATATGACAAGCGGCTCTATGCCGATCATCACTTTCCGACGCCCAATGGTCGCGCCAACTTTGCCGCTTTTCATGAAGGCGGTTTGGCGGAGCTGCCAGATACCGATTTTCCCTTTGTGCTGACCAATGGAAGGCTGTATGGCCACTGGCACACCCAAACCCGCACAGGCCGCATCGATAAAATTCGCAAAATGCACCCCGAACCCTTACTAGAGATGAATCCTCTCGATGCTCAGCGGTTGCAGCTGCAGTCAGGCGATTGGGTCGAGGTGCGATCGCGCCGGGGCTCGGCACGCCTCAAACTTCTCGTTACCCAGTACATCCGCAAAGGCGTGCTGTTTATCCCCATGCATTGGGGGGCTCTGTGGGCCGATCAGTCGGAATGCAACGCGCTCACGCACTCCGCCGTTTGCCCCATTTCTCTGCAGCCAGAACTCAAAGCCAGTGCGGTGGCCGTTGTGCCTGTCACCGCAGCGCCGAGCCAGATAGCCATGGCCAGCGAGCCGAGCGATCGCGGGCTGGTGGGAGTCGTACGTGATCGGTAAAACGAGTACAGAATTCGGAGGTAAAGAATTCGGCATACCCTGCGGGAAGGCATCGCCCAACGGAATTTTATAGCGGTTTTCTAGGGGCTGTCATCAATTAGTGGTTAAATCCTGATGCTAAAAGCGGTTCAGCCCCTAGCTAGGTTTATGGAGCGGGCGCGGTAATACCTACACCGAAAGCATTCTGCGTCTAACTGATGACGCGCCCTAGAACTAGACAGTCAATCTGCTCTCCACCTTCCATTCTCTAAACCCTCTACTCCCCACGCCCTGTTTTCCAAATTCTCCCCGATTCCCTTTACCCGTATCACTATGTCCACTTCCGACCTCACCTTCTTTCAATTCGAAGCTGACTTCGTACAGTCCCTCCGGTGCATTCCGATGCAGGTGCGCTACAAGCTCGATACCTGTGGCGTCAAGCTCAAGCTAGAACACTGGCACAAATTTTCTGACGCCGATCGCGAGCGGGTCGTCACCCATCCTTGTCAAACCGCAGCGGAAATCACCGCGTATTACGATAGCTTGCAAGCGTTAGTCACTGAGTACATGGGGGGGCCCGCTAAAGATTTGCCGATAGATGCTCAGCCCCCCTGGCAGCAACTGGATCAAATACCAGCTGATGTGGCAGCACAAGCTGCGCAGTTTGACACGACCATCAATCTCACCCAGTGGGCTACCCTGTCGCCCTTACAGCGATTTGCCCTGTGCAAGCTCAGCCATTCTGGTCACGAAAACCGCAACTTTTTACCTGCGCTCTATGAATTTGGCCTGAAGTCTGCAGCAACCGCTGGCGTCTAAATCATGGACAATCTACACCATCACGTTCTCCGACCATTATCCTCTCCATCAGATATCGCTCAAACGAAATTCCGTGGCGTTCAACGACTTCTGTGCCATAGAGCTGGAAGCCAAATTTGGTAAACAGTCCTACGCTAAATTTGCTGGCTTCGCAGTAAAGGCGTGGCAGGCGATCGCGCTGAGCATGATCTAAGATTTGCGCCATCAAGGCCGCACCGATACCCTGACCGAGATAGTTGTGGTGCACATAGGCCGAGGCGACATGCCCGTTTGAGTCGATGCCCGCAAACCCCAAAATATCGGACTCATTGGCCGCTAGATAGGTTGTGACGTTGAGGATAAATTGCTGAAAGCGATCGTGATCGTCTGCCGTTGCCGCCCAGGCTGCGGTTTGCCGCGCGGTGTAATATTGCGGGCCGTGCTGTAATACCGTGGCCTTAAACAGCTTTGCCAACTGCGGCACATCCGTCGGCTCAGCGATACGAATGCTGACTGGTGGAGTCACTTGACTTTACTCCTCGATAGGTCAATGCTGCCGCCATTCAAAGCCCTTCGCCGAATGTGTGTGGTCTCTCCTGTCAACCCTGGCAAATGAGTTCATTGCGGTATCGGTTACTTGCTTTTGCAGGGGGCCGATTTCAGCTTGGCCTTCAACTTTGACAAATCACCGATCGCCTCTAAGATATCGTCGCTAATATCTTGAGCCCAAAAATCCATCGAATCTTCCAACACGGCGATGAACTTCTCGAATTTCATCAAGAGTTCAGCCTTTTGATCCGGCAAATCAGTTTTGCTGTGGGTGTAATCGCCGATAGCAGCATCACTGTATAACAGCGCTGAATTAGCGGTTGACCTATCGTCTTGTGGGTCAGATAGCATCGGGTCCCAACCCTGTACCGAGTCATCACCGTATGGCAGCCCTGACTCAGCTCCGCCGTTGCCATTGGATTGACCGGAAGGATCACTCTGCCAGCGGTTGGGCCGCACCAACATCTCTGGGTCAGCAGAACACTGATCAACGCCACGATTCAACCCTTCCTTAAAGTAACGAGAGGCTAACGCTGTCATCGAAACGTCTTCTTCTGAAGCTTTCGTCTTGAGATCATCAGCAAGGGCATCGGACAATCGAAAACTTAGCAACTTTTTATTGCTCATTAGACGCACACAACACATCACATTAGTCTTCAATCCTAACTTAATAGTACAGATGAATTACATTAAATTTACGCGATCAACAAATATGGCTGAGGATGCCAAGCCAACAGAGCCAGTCTGTATAGACGGGATAGACAGGGTACTGCAAACAGTGATGTGAATTAGCTGCAACATAACAGCTCAGAGCAGTACATGAGATCTACAATACAAACTACGATATAAATACATTTGATCTACAGGCGTTGAAGTTCACTTCGGTTCCTCAGTCGGAGGTCAGAAATGTCAGCTCAAAATACCTTTGCGCATCGGTTTACAGCTGCTACTGGCAGGGTTATGTGTAGCATTTTGCTGTGTACGCTCTTCAGTCAGTCAACAAACGCTACCCCTAGCACAGCCACCTTCCAACCGATGAGTCCTCATCTAGAGCGGCTCCCGGCGAAACCGTTGTCTCCTTCATCGCACGACCAGCCAATTCAATCTTTTGAATTGGCGATTAAGCCCCAACTATCGCACCACGGTATTGAAGAGAACTGGTTTTACGGGCTGGTTGAAGCCTATGCGGATTGGCAGGATCATGATGGACAGCTGCTCGATGAGACCAGAAAGCTAGCGATCGCCAACACCCTACTCCATCGTTTACGACTAACCTTGAGTGCAGAATCGCTACAGTGCTTGGGCTGTCAGGATGAGATGCTGCCTTCAGAGGCTCAGGTGCAGCTGGCTCAATCACCCAACCCGACAAAGCATTATGCGGCCGCAGACGATCGCTTCCAAGCGGCTTGGCCGGAGCTAAGCATGGACAACACTTTAGGCACCCATTGGGATGACGTTCGGTTAGCGCTGCTGGCTGATGCACTGCTCGGACGAGAGTCGGCGATGGCACCGACCGACGCGACTGATTACTGAGAAACTTTTCATGGAGACGGGCGCGAATCACAGGCTAGCAAAGCGATCGCTCGCGTCTACTAAAGCGCGGATAATACCCGGTTCAGTGGCTGAGTGGCCCGCATTAGGCACCACCACAAACTCCGCTTCAGGCCAGGCCTGGTGTAGCTCCCAAGCGGTTTTCATCGGGCACACGACATCATAACGACCTTGAACGATAACCCCCGGAATCGAGCTCAGGCGATCGGCATTGACAATTAGCTGATCAGGCGTTTCGAAAAACCCACCATTCATGAAATAGTGGCATTCAATGCGGGCAAAGGCGGTGGCAAAGTCGGCTTTGCCAAAGCGATCGACGAGCGCCTCGTCGGGAAGAAGCTTGCTGGTGCTGGCTTCCCAAATTGACCAAGCTCGAGCAGCTTCTAACTGCACTGCCGGATCTGAGTGGGTCAATCGACGATGATAGGCTGTCAGCAAGTCGTGGCGTTCATCAGGCGGAATCGGAGCCAGGTAGGTTTCCCAAGCGTCGGGAAACAGATAACTCGCCCCCGACTGATAAAACCACCGAATCTCTTCAGGGCGCAGGGTGAAGATGCCTCTAAGGATCAGCCCTCGGCACTGTTCAGGATGGCTCTGGGCATAGGCCAAGGCCAGGGTGCTGCCCCAACTACCGCCAAACACAACCCATTGGTCGATGCCAAAATGCTGACGAATTTTCTCGATATCGGCCACTAGATGCCAAGTGGTGTTCTCTTGCAGGTCCGCATGGGGTCGGCTTTGGCCGCAACCCCGCTGGTCAAACAAAATGATTTGCCACTGCTCAGGGTCAAAGAATTGTCGATAAAGGGGGGTAGTACCGCCACCTGGCCCCCCATGCAGAAAAATGACGGGCTGGCCGTCAGGATTTCCTGACGCTTCAACGTATAGAGTGTGCCGTTCAGAAACTGAGAGAAAGTCTGTATAGTATGGCGTGATGGGCGGATACAAACCGCAGGCATCCAAAAGAGTCACTCAATCTAAGTCCTAAGGGGCGATCGTGCTTCACAGATTATAGTGACAGATGCAGTCATTGACTGGAAGCCCACGCGACCGCCTCGTTTTGAGCGCTGATCATCTGCTAAGCACTCAAAACACCACCTGTTCTTAGTAGGCCAATTTGGGAGACTTAATCACAACCCACTTACCCGTTACCGGATCTCGGTAAGTTGAGAAAGGGTTATTTTTCAAAGGTTTCTTACACACTTTAGCCATCGCCATAAAAAATCCTGCGTATGACATAGTTTA
>ERZ1740065.1195-NODE-1195-length-15304-cov-12.131943_pt1 | contig 15304 bp, 17 predicted proteins | sample MGYA00581738_ERZ1740065 | MGnify/ENA primary metagenome ERZ1740065 (study PRJEB43018, sample SAMN04849749) | marine metagenome | isolation source: floating plastic debris | place: Pacific Ocean | collected 2008-09-01 | study: EMG produced TPA metagenomics...
GGAAAACTCGACATGTCACAGGGTCGCGAACTCGCTTTATATCTATCTGTTTGTCTGTCAGAGTGTCTGTCTATCACACATACTATGTAAACATGTCTTAGGCCTCTTGAAATCACCAGTGATCTCCATGTATACTCACTAATGTGATGCTGTGGAAGTTAAAATATGTTGGTAAAATAATCCTCAACTAAGTCATTTTGCAGAAATCAAGCAAATAAAGTTGCTGATCTGTGACTGCGCAGTACAGACATAGTTCCTAGGACAATGTCTAACATATAAGAAGCTAGTTCGAAACCAGAGACTCGCCTCACCTACAGCTTGTTCTACAGTGAAATAAAAACAAACCTGATATCTGGCAATGTTTGGACGGTTCATGCAGAGTGAAATAAGATTTCAATATGCCGAGTTTATAATTTTAGATGAAAGCTTCATTCAATTACCTCCATAACATTTAATACATTATAGTACTAATATTATTACTACGCTCATGACCTTATCAGTACCAGTACCAGTGTCAGTGCTAGTATCAGTGCTAGTATCAGTACCAGTACCAGTGTCAGTGCTAGTATCAGTGCTAGTACTAGTGTCAGCTCTAGTATCAGTGTCAGCCCTACTATCAGTACTAGTACCAGTTTCAGTACTAGTGTCAGCCCTAGCATCAGTACCAGTACCAGTGTCAGTACCAGTACCAGTGTCAGTGCTAGTATCAGCACCAGTACCAATACTAGCATACCTATATGGAGGTTCATAGCAATTTAAAATGAATACTGGATAGAGGAATTTTACCAGAAGAGTCTGCTGCTGATTCGCTGGATTGATGCAGACCACAGAGTTAGTAGCCTGACTTGACTGACCCGACTTCACTTGACTATGATCTTCTCTCACAATATAGATCATTCCGGTCTAAAATTTGAGCATATATGTCAGGCTACTGACAAACAAACTCGGCGTCAAGAGTATTGACTTTCAGACTGGGACACCCACCTTTTTACTCATTTGTCCATCAGCATAGCGGAAGTGGTTATCAGCATGGGTGAGAGCTACAGGAGCACTCGATGGACTCGTCTGTTTGTACAGACGTTGATCAGAAAAATTGCTAAAGTACACAGTCCCATCACACACAAAGTAATTTCCACCTGGGAAACAAAATAATCAGCGGATCAACTTCAACCAAGGTTCAAAGTTGAAGTACAAGGTTACAATATTGAATGGAACACGCTGCAAAATGATTATCACCTCCATATTCGTGTACCAAAGTTCTGGCATTCATGTCTTTGGGCGTCCATTCAACATCTTTATCAGAGCCCTCTGCTCGGGAGACGATCACGTATCGTCCTCCCTCTTCGTATCTCAACTCAATCCAAAATACCGTCTCTGAAATAAGTGTAAAAGGTTGGTTATAGTAAGCACTATGGCAGGTTCATTATTTTCCCCAAGTATCCAACTCCCTCATTCACTCGTTTTCGTCATATTTATTTGCAATAAAGCGCTATAATATAAACGAGCCAGTGAAAGAAAAAAAGTTCACCGGTATCGACGTACCTGAAGAATCAGTATTATCCACTCGTACTTCCCTAAGAACCACAGCTTTCGCTGTAGCAACTTGGCTGGAGATCGGAGTCACCCATTCTCCATAAGATGCAGTCTTTTTTCCAGAGGAATCTGCCATCTTCGGTCAACAAGCGACGAGGGATAAACTAGTGGTAATGGCAAAGTGTCGGTGCAAGTTGCAGTGGTCGTAGTTTCTTTTTCCCAACCGGAAGCTGGGTAGGCGTTACTGCTTTGATAAAACGAAGTACGATTGGTCCAAAGACGTGTACCGTTGTTTATTGGCCAGCGCATTTGTCTTTCTCGTAACTATCGTTGTAAATTGGAAATGTACGACTGCTACGACTGAATTGATATTCCCGGGAGTTGTGTTCTATCGGTTTAGACTCCATCGACAAGGTATGATAATGATGGGTGCCGTGACCTATCTAGGGTTCTGACATTCTACGTCTACATGCATGAATAATTTCATTATGTCATAGTAATAAATATAAAATAAGAAACCGAATGAATGAATAAACTTAGGCTCGGTAATTTGGGATTTGTGAAGACCTCATTTGATCACTAGAGTTACCTCCTCTTGTGCCTCGTTCTGACTAGCCATATAGTCTCACCATATTCCCTTACTTCATGAGGTCAGGTGACCTAAATAATTATGCTCTATTTTTCAATTTCAACAACTACCTAATCTATCCGTAGCTTTCTCAATATAATCATTGTGGCATACACACGGCTCAAGCATATTTAGAAGATACAAAGCAGATTTATCTACTAATAGCTACATCACAATGTCAGTGTTACATCCCTCCCTTCCTGCCTCCCTGCCTCCCTGCCTCCCTCCCTGCCTCCCTCCATTCCTTCTCCTTCTCTTGACCTCTCTCTTTATTCATCTACATCTCTCCACCCTCCCCTCCTCCCTTGTTGCCCTCCCATCCCCATCCCTCTCTCCGCCCCTCACTCCATTGCCCTTGGCCTCCTGCCTCCCTTTCTCAATTTCCCTCTACCCCTTTGTTCCTCTCAGCCTCCTTCCTACTTCTGTCCATTCCTCTCCCATTCTATCCCTCCCTCACTCTCTCCTTCACTCCGTTCCTCTCCCATTCCATTCCTCTCCCATTCTATCTCTCCCTCACTCTCTCCTTCACTCCGTTCCTCTCCCATTCTATCCCTCCCTCACTCTCTCCTTCACTCCACTCCTCTCGTATCTAACTGACTTTGTTCCTAAATGTAAGGATATCACAGATCAGCATTGAAACTGACTTCATTCGCTATCTATGCAGTAAATAAGTGTTGGTAAAAAATCATATCTGTACGATACACAAGTTAGACATACAATAACGGACAAGCTTCACTATGTCAACCTCTATCTGTAGTATTGTCTCTTTCTATTGCCTCATCAGCCCCTTAGTGAACGCAGGTCACTGCATTCCTCTGTTAATTCATCCAGCATGGCCTGTCAGAGTCTCCCTGTCAGCCTGTCCCTGTGATGAACTAGGTCTATGTGTCTGTCAATTTAAAGCGGGAACGCCTCTCAGTAAATTCATTACGTGTTAGACACTCGCCGAATAAAAACAGAATATTTATTAAATTTGTTACACGTTATTATTCACTGAATAAGAACATAATATTTGACCCGGCTATAAGAATAACATTCCCGATTTATATTATACTGAGTTTAGTGCAAAGCTGAACAGTTTGTATATGGATTTTAATTCGATGACAATCATTGAGGGTAACTCCATAACACTCTTAACGCATAAGATTTACTCTTCGCTAGAAACAGTTTTACACGCTTTGTTCAGTACATCAACTGAATAATTTTTCAGCTACACAAAAATGAGTACCGGCCCGGCCCAGCCCATGTTTCATTTACCCAAAGAGAGTTACATTTTGATACGGCCACATATTTGTACAGCATCATGAGATACGGACAATGACATTTAGTGAATCCGGTATGTCACACATGTTTTGACCAATGAGAGGAGGCAGGAGAGGTCAATAGGGCGGAAATACTTTAGGTAAAATCTTTTGTCGTAGTGATAGCAGGAAGATTAGTATGTTAGTGAGTGTGTGATATTTCTCAAGTGGTTGTCTAATTGTTTTGATGTTGTCCAGTAAAAGATATGCCATGTAGATTCCTCCTGCCTATCATCTGTGAGACAGCTAGCTCGGAGGTGTCGATGCTCTGATCTCCACTTCTCTCATTTCTCTCTACCAGCTCACCTGATGGGAAACCGCCAAACTTTGCGACGAAAGCCGCCATTGGAATGGCAGCGGGTGGTGTTGGAGCATTCGTCGGCACACCAGCCGAGATCTCTCTCATCCGAATGACAGCTGATGGCAGGTGAGTCAGCACAACTTGAAACTGCACCCTTCACTGTCTACCCTGCGTCTAAACGCTGATCATGAATTAGGAACATCCCATGGCATGAAGGTTTGGTCATGTTCAGTCCTTTCTCCTGTGGATTCAAATACCGTAGAACTGGATTTGATAGCGACGGTCTAACAGCTGCGAAAATAGCGACAAAAAATGATCGCTATTGTTGGAATTCGCTATAGAAATTATCCCTATTATACCTCATATAGGAGTTGTCTTCTCATTTAATGGATCGCTATCGTTTTTATTTCTTGATGATTATGAAGGAAACCCTAACATTTTTGTCGCTATCAAATCTGGTTTTACAGTAAGTGAACAAGTGAACCCCTTATACAAACCCCTGTGTGAGCTCTCTTTGAACCCCATGTCGTCTACTTTGTGTAGTTCCTTCTTCCTACCTGTAAGTCCAGCCTAGTCCGTGATGTTTTATTCACACCGTCTGTTATTGCTGACGTCGCACAGTGCATTGCGGCACGATAATCAGAACTGATTCCGTCTTCTACCCTATCAAGGTTACCCGCGGCGGAGAGGAGGGGTTACACGAGCGTTTTTAACGCTCTCTCACGTATCGTCTCTGAGGAGGGACTGCTGACGCTATGGAGAGGCTGTGGGCCGACTATAGCCCGTGCTATGGTGGTGAATGCCGCTCAACTCGCCTCCTACTCCCAGGCCAAGCAGGGTCTTGTCTCTACAGGTGTGTGCAGGCGCTTTCTGTCAAACCTGTGAACGGGTAGTAGGCATGGCTTTACAAGTTTAGATATGTATTTCCCGATGAGTAGACTGTAAAACTTCATGGCCTGGCACTGTGTATAGGCTTTGAAGGCATAGTTCTCTGGTTTTTCTTCCAATGATATGATATGATTGGTGTGATATGCTTGTTGCTGGTTGTGATACGCTTGACGCTTGTGACATGTCTTTGCTGGTTGTGATATGCTTGTTGTGATATGCTAGTTGAGATACGCTCGTTGTCTCTTGTCAGGCTACTTCCACGAGGGGATATTCCTACACTTCTGTGCCAGTATGATCAGTGGCCTCATAACCACGACTGCCTCCATGCCCGTGGACATCGCGAAGACAAGGATACAGAACATGAAAGTCATCGATGGAAAACCCGAGTACAAAGGAGCCGTTGTGAGTGCCTTCTACTCATCTCATCCATACATCAATGAATGACCGAACAAAGTCTCACATTGCTGAGCATTCTGGGAGAAAAAGTAAAAAAGTGCACGTTTGTCTGTCATAGAACCACCGAACAAAGCTCCATTTTGGTAGTGTATCATGTCTGTCTGTCTGTCTGTCGATGATTGCATCGTCCCTCCACTATCAGGCAGAGTTAAATCCTACCTCTCAAAGTCAGAGAATTTCCCGCCTCCCAAGCACAAGAGCTAGATGGAATCGTTCAAAGCGGCTTGATTTTGCCTTTCTTGCTTCCGTACAGCCATGCATGATGGAGTTGTTCTCTCTTTCTCTCTGTTAGGATGTGCTTGTGAAGACGATAAGTAAGGAGGGATTCTTCAGCCTTTGGAAAGGTTTCACGCCATACTACGCCCGACTTGGCCCACACACTGTGCTCACCTTCATATTCCTGGAACAGATGAACAAGTATTACAAGCAGTATGTCATGGGCGTGACATCGGGTGGCGGGGGATTGTAAGGTCGTACGAGCGTCACACCTGCCTTCCCTCGATTTATAGCCTTGGAATCTCCAATGGAACAAGAGTTAAGATCTTGCCACTAGCAAGCGATTATTTACATGTTTGTTCACTGGTAAGGGCACCTGCTGGGTAACTGTCAGGCTGCTGCTGTCGTGTTTGATTTTTACTGCTCCTTTTACTATTCTGACTGTAGTGAAGCTATATAAATCATCAATGTTATTTTTGTTGACCAAATTGTTGCTTCGCCGAATAAACAATGCAGACCTACACTGTGTAACGTGTTTCTGACTGCAACGATTTGGTTCCTTCATCATCCTGGCTTGTCCACGCCCATCAATAGATGTAGATATTCAATCTCATAAGTTACAGGTTAGACCTTATTAATTTCCGCTAATAACTCGTAGAAACGATGCATCGACGATATACTTATGACAATTCGGTCAAATTGGTCCGGCCATATGGGGAGAAGACAACTCCAATATGACGCTCGATTACGACAGCCGTATAGCCCTATAGGGCTCTGGATTACGAGATCCAGGGTCGCCTTGCCGTCTACTGAATCGGCTTTTTGGTACAGTATTATAGTCACGTGATTATACAGGTAATGTCAAAGGTCATACTGGCTGGCCGTTTCACGTGGACGAAGTATTTTTCATTTATCGTAGCATAAGTTTATCAAAACCACTCAGGGAGTCAGTGAGGATGGCTGTCAACAACCAGGTATCTACTCCAAAATACACAAAGTTTCTGTTTGGTGGAGGAGCTGGGTAAGATATTCGACTCGCTGTTCAATCAACCTCATCCCTTTGCCCAGACCGATGCGCTTTTTTCTAGAGTACTTGTACTTGCGGTCTGTGTTTTTGTTGCCGGTTGTGAGTGTAAATGTGAATGTGAAGCAAGCTGGTTGATTTTGCAGGACTCCTGATTGAGGAGGGAATGTCAGTGAATAGCTCAGACTGAGAATGACCACCTGTACAGTCCGATCAACTTGACACTGTGATCAAAACGTCATGATAATTCCCGTATTATCGCTTACTATATGGCATAGCTAGTTAGTAGTTACTTGCTCTCACCCAGGGTTCTCAACCTGGGTGAATGAGAAAAAAACCTTACAGCAGGGGTCGGGAGGTCATCAAGAACAATTTTGCATCCTTGGCAGTATAATAATGCAATGAATAGCTCAGATTTACCATGTCAATGTCAATGTCGATGCCATATATTTTTCCAATCGCATGATAAAAAACAGTTTTCAGTAAGTTATTGTGGTACTTGGAGACACATTGCTTACTTATGATATCATTTTACCAAGAGAAGTTAGTGATAACATCCAAACTAGAATGCAGAAATCAGAGCAAGCCAGAGAAAATCCTTGTTCAACATGAAATCCTATACAAGAAGAAAATCTGGACATCAGAATAGTAGTTGAGTTGAGTTCGCTGACATACTATATTTTAGTATGACTGCGACGGTGTTCGTACAGCCTTTAGATATGGTGAAGAATCGCATGCAGCTCAGCGGCGAAGGTGGAAAGCAGAAACAGTATCGCAACACGTTTCACGCGCTGAGCACGATTCTAAAAAACGAAGGAGTGCGTGGTATCTATACAGGGTAAGTGAGGTATCACATCATAATGTTCCTTACGGTTGTGTGCAAAAGTATTGTCAGCTACTAGTCAAGGAAAGGAATGGAATCTCACAATGCCAACCTAACATAGCTAGGACTAGAAAAATTATCAATATGTGAGAATATCAGGTCCTGCACTAAATGGCGATACTGGAATGAACCCTCTGAGATAGTACTTGGTTTGATACTACTAGTAGTGTTGGTAGTAGTACTACTACTAATACTACTAGTAGTAGTGGTAGTAGTACTACTACTAATACTACTAGTAGTAGTGGTAGTACTACTAATAGATTGACTGTTCTTATGGAAAGTATCAGCATACAGAATTTTATACCTGGCCTTCCATTCTTTTGGTTTGGTACCGGTTGGCTATGCTGCATATACTTGCTGGAATGCAATCATTTCCCACACTTTCTGACCACAAATATCCCTATTTGCCTTAGAAATCACTCAACATACAGAGAGATCCTCCATACTACCAGAGATCATCGTCGATTGCTGATGATCTCTGATACTACCCGAGATCATCGTCGATTGTCGATGATCTCTGATGCTACCCGAGATCATCGTCGATTGTCGATGATCTCTGATACTACCCGAGATCATCGTCGATTGTTGATCATCTCTGGTAGTACTCCGAGATCTTCATACCACTTGGAGATCTCCGAGACTAGTAAGAATCGCCAGTATTGAATTGACTTAGCAGGTATTGGAGCTCCACCTCGTTACCTGTACCGAGTACAATTATACAAGTATAGAAACTTGATATCTTTTCTGCTCATAGTATCGGTCAAGCACTACTCTGAGATCTACCTGTAATATTGTTTGGTGTACAGTATGAGTAGTAGTAGCACTGTACTATATCTGCAGCGTATAGGTATGCAGGGACGTATATTATAAGAATTTGAGCAGTCTAACTTTCAGCTTTTAAAACTTGCCGCACTCCTCTTCTTCGGCACTGGGATTTGATAGCTTTGTTCTGATTTGTTTGGCATCACCATTCATTTATTGTTATTGGCAGTTGGTAGCAGTGAACTGAGATGTCAGAGATGCTGTTTCGTACAGCTTCAAACTTTCTAACTCTGAAGCAGTTGAACTCTTCACTGTTCGACATATGAATATAAATACCTACCGCATAGAACAAACTGTTTGCCCAATTTTTTAGGTTATCAGCCGGTCTGCTGCGATCTGCAACCTACACCACCACCAGGCTCGGTATATACTCGATCCTCTTCGAGAAATTCAGGTAAGTCACACAGCTTCACCCTTCTCTTTGTTCCCATCCCTGTATTCTTAATTTTATTGGATCTTCTCCCGTCTCCGATACCCCCACCCTACTCTTTCCCCTCCCTCCCTCCTTCTCTCGCTCTCTCCGATGCCCCTACCCTACTATTCCCCTCCCTTCATTCCCTCTCTACCTCCCCCTCCTCTCGCTCTCTCCGATTCCCCTACCCTACGATTCCCCTCCCTTCATTCTCTCTCTACCTCCCCCAATCACAAAAACTGATGCCCCAAACAAAAAAAAACAACCAAAAAAAAAAAAAAACACAAAACAAACAAAACACCAAAAAAAAAAAACCAAACCACAAAAAAACACCCCACAAAAAACACCCCCCTTCCCTCCCTCCCCCTCCTCCTCCCCTCCCCCCTCTCTGATGCCCCTACCTCACTCTTTCCCCAAGCCTCAATGACAACACCGAGGCACTGATAATGGCTGGCTGGCTGCGCAAGAACAGGCTCTGAACGCACGATCAACTCAGGCCCGCATGTACGGGCAGCAAATACTGACTGTGCAAGCAGACATCAGAGATGGTGCAAAACAGCAGATGCTCCCAGCTAGTTTCCAAAATCTACACGGAGAGGCTCAACCAGAGCTGTCCTGCGACCAGAGCCGTCCGTGAACACTTATGGCCAACAGACATGGTGAGAACTTCCAGAGAAGGTTGTTGAGGATGATTGAGCCAAAATTCTCTGAGATTTCTACATCAGACAGACAAATATATTATAGCGGCGAGCCTGACATTGTGGTGGTGGACAACAACGCCAAGTACGCCTCAACAATATAGATCATTGTACCCAGTGCCCGCAGCATCAAAGCCAGAGAGCTGGAAAAGGTAGATAAATGTCAGCAATTTCTTGAGGAACTGGAAAGAATATGGAAGACGGCTGCAATAGTTGTCTCTGTAGCTGAATCCTTGAGTGCAGTAACGCCTCACCAAATGGCTTGGCAGATACTAGGGAAAGTAGATGTAGGTGGGCTACGGAACTGTGCTCTGTTAGGGACTGGTAAGATATCGAGGAGGTTCCTCAGCTCCCAGGGTTCCGGTAGGAACTCTAGAGATTGAGAGAATAGAGCCTCCCAATCGGTCTGGGTGAGAAAAACAGTTTTTGGTATCTTACTATTATTATTGTTATATACTGTAGACTGGAATTTATTTGCGATGAAATATTTTTGCGATTATTTTTTTTTGCGGATGTTCAAAATTGCAAAAATATGATCGCAAAAAATTTCAATGGTTATATAGTGATTATAGTTGTGATGAATTGTTGCAAAAAATTTCGATCGCAAAAATTTTCCCATCCAAGTTTCCTGCCATTTTCGCAAATATTTTCCTGCGCAAAATAATTCCAGTCTACAGTACTATAGAACCGGATTTGATAGCGACAGTCTAACGGCCGCGAAAGTAGTGACAAAAAATGATCGCTATTGTTGGAATTCGGTATTCGCAATTCTCATTATCGCTCATATAGGAGTTGTCTCCCCATTTATGGGATCGCTATCGTTAGATCGCTATCATTTTTATTTATTGATGATTTTGAAGAAAACGCTAACATTTCTGTCGCTATCAAATCCGGTTTTACAGTATTATACAACTATAAAGGATATGAAATCTACATTGTCTACATTGTCTACATTGTCGATGTCCATGTCCGTGTCGATGATCTCCTAGACAGTTCGGAGGTGTCGGTGATCTCCTAGACATAGTTCGGAGGTGTCGATTATTTATGCTCTGATCTGAACTTCTCTTGTTTCTCTCTTCCAGTTCATCCAATGGGAAACCGCCGAACTTTGCAACGAAAGCCGCTATTGGGATGACGGCAGGCGGTGTTGGAGCATTCATTGGTACACCGTCTGAGATCTCGCTCATCCGAATGACAGCTGATGGCAGGTGAGTCAGCATGCCTTGAAACCCCGCACCCTTCCATTCTCATGTTGGTCTTGCATTAGGAACTTTAGGGGGGCATAAAGGTTTCCCAGTGTTCAGTCCTTCTTCCTGTGCAACTCATTTCGCAACCTCTGTGTGAACCCTCCTTGAACTCTATGTTACCGCTGAGTTTCTATGCTGGTACTCTTGTCTGACTATCCGTGGCTGTGTACTATGTACTATGTACTGTACTATGTACTATGTACTATGTACTATGTACTATGTACTGTAATCGATTATATTACTGCGGCCTTAACTATAACAGTTTTGGTAAAAGATGGTAGTTGTAACGGATCGGATCGAGAGGTGAAAGATACAGTAGAAGTAGACAAAGATGTGAGCCGAACAAGGGGAGATAAATCCATATGGACCTTTTGATAACGTTGCTGAGCAAACGCTATGAATTAAACCTCGTTAGGATTAGAGCAATCACAGTAGTTCTTTCTTCTTTCTTCCTTTAGTTGAGTTAGTTTTTATACTTCCTTTGAGTATTAGTGCTGAGGTCACACAGTGCATTGCGGTATGCACGTGCTTCTGTCTTCTACCCTATCAAGGCTACCCACTGCGGAGAGGAGGGGTTACACGAGCGTTTTTGACGCTCTCTCACGTATCGTCTCTGAGGAGGGACTGCTGACGCTATGGAGAGGCTGTGGGCCGACTATAGCCCGTGCTATGGTGGTGAATGCCGCTCAACTCGCCTCCTACTCCCAGGCCAAGCAGGGTCTCGTCTCTACAGGTGTGTGCAGGTGCTTGGGATGAAATCTGTGAATGGGCAGTAGGCGTGGCTTTACAAATTTAGTCAACAATTTTCGGAGGAGGGGTGGAAGGGGAGGGAGAGAAAGAGGGTTAGGGAAGGATGGAAGAGAAGAGAGGGAGGAGGGTAGGAAGGGGGAGGGAGGGAGTGAGGGAGAGCTCTACGAGCTGACGCTGTGGGTTAGTGTTAGATAATATTGACTCTCAGAGAGCTGCTCTCTGTTTTTTCTCTCCCAGTGATACGCTTGTTGTGATATGCTCTTTGCTGATTGTGATATGCTTGTTGCTGATTGTGATATGCTTGTCGCTGGTTGTGATACGCTTGACGCTTGTGACATGTCTTTGCTGGTTGTGATATGCTTGTTGTGATATGCTAGTTGAGATACGCTCGTTGTCTCTTGTCAGGCTACTTCCACGAGGGGATATTCCTACACTTCTGTGCCAGTATGATCAGTGGCCTCATAACCACGACTGCCTCCATGCCCGTGGACATCGCGAAGACAAGGATACAGAACATGAAAGTCATCGATGGAAAACCCGAGTACAAAGGAGCCGTTGTGAGTGCCTTCTACTCATCTCATCCATACATCAATGAATGACCGAACAAAGTCTCACATTGCTGAGCATTCTGGGAGAAAAAGTAAAAAAGTGCACGTTTGTCTGTCATAGAACCACCGAACAAAGCTCCATTTTGGTAATGTATATGTGTGTTTGGAGTGTGGTTGCGTTCTGATCATTAATAAAAGGACCGTCCTCATGCAGATTCAGAATGGCGATCTATAACGAACTGCTGCCTAATGCCCGGCATAATATTCTGATGAGAAGTTGTCTTCCCCTTCAGTTTTTAGTGCGCGATCAGATTTTTACGCTTTGTGATATACTTCCGCTATGGCTACCCCGTGTGCCAGACAGCAGGCTGTTCTGCTGACTCTAAATGCACTTAATGCTACATAAGTAAAGTGTTTGCTGGCTTTGTAATACACTCACATGTATGTTGTTTGTACAGCTATAAATGTGTAAATTTCAGAGCAGATAGATTGGTACCCGAGATGTTTGTTAGTGCCAATGATCGATGACGCAAATTCAGAGCATGAGGAAAGTGGGCATTGTAAGCTATTTATCGATGAAACTAAACGTATGACCAGAGACCTGATATGATGGATAAAGAATTTCAAAAGAACTTCAGGTTTTTCCCAAAGGTTTTCCATACTCACTTCTCGAGTACAGCTGAATGCTTGGCATTTGAAGTGACAGACGTTCAAAGAACGGCAAGCGAGGCGTTCTGTGAACGCCCACAAAAAAGATTTGTTTTATTCGATTTACAAATAAGTAAATTCTACGAGAACGGACCACCCACAGCTTCTCCGGAACGTTTTTCCATCCGAACACGCCTTATGTTTCCCAGTGTATGTCTGTAGGTGATGGATGATATTGCATCATCCCTCTACTATCAGGCAGAGCTGAATGCTAAATACTATCTCTCCGAGTCATGACAGAGAAGTTGCATAATATAATCGCCTACCTGTCAAACACAAGAGCCTACCTCTCAAACACAAGAGTCGTATAATGTGATTCTAAGGGCTGGATCTTACCTTTGCATCACTGTAGCTCGCTGCATACTATCAATGTGGAGTTGTTCTCTCTCTGTTAGAATGTGCTTGTGAAGACGATAAGTAAGGAGGGGTTCTTCAGCCTTTGGAAGGGTTTCACACCATACTACGCCCGACTTGGCCCACACACCGTGCTCACCTTCATATTCCTGGAACAGATGAACAAGTATTACAAGCAGTACGTGATGGGCGTGACGTCGGGTGGCGGGGGATTGTAAGGTCGTGCGAGTGTTAGGCTGCCGCTGTCATGTTTGATTTTTACTGCTCCTTTTACTATTCTGATAGTAATGAAGTTATATATCAATCCTCAATGTCGCTCTTGTTTTATTTTTGTTATTGTTGCTTCACCAAATAAACGATGCAGACATACTCTGTAAGACGTTGTTTACTTCAACTATTGTAGATCAAATACACACCTTATGATCTTGTCATCCTGGTCTCCTCACCATATCTGTCAAGTCTCCCATATTTCCCCGGGAGACTCCTGTGTTTTAGGTGCCAGAATTTAGGGTCAAAGTTGCTGGTTTTGGTTTTCTAAAGTTTCTCCTGTGGCTTAGCAGTTGAATATTGCTGAACTGAGCTCGAATATGACAAAATCCTAGAGGTAGGGGTTTTGAGCTATGGCTTCTCAAAGTTCAGAAAATCAGAATCTCCAGTATCTTCAGGTTGACAGGCCTGCTCCTCGCATCCATCACTGTACTTTCATGGTTTTCGCTCCACCAAGATGGCAAAAATCCTCACAAAAAATCATATTTACAATTATCCTTTAATCTTGCCCTTTTGTTGTTCATCAGCTTGATCTCCCGAGTAGAATTTTGGTACAACCTTAGTCCATCAGCTTTCAACTTGGTATGATTGATAAAGCATATCAAGGAGCGAGAGATGGGAGACGCGTACTAACTAATTTGGAGTCGTCCTCTCTCGAACAGCTTGTACTCGTACCGGCCAGTTGTCTTTTGCTATTGGGCAATATATTTTACGTCTGGCCAATTATGTGGCAGTGGTTACTGACGTGTCTGGCGGCTTCAAGTTACTAGGAAGCTATTCGCATGTGCGCTACTACGGGTCGTACTCTGGAAGGCTCACCACATACGCGTCATTTCTGCTGGCATCCCTGCTTACCCAGGATAGAGTGTTCTCTACTTTATACGTCGACTTAGCTCTAGTATAGAATGGCTACCAATGAACTAGCTAAAAAGTTGGAACGACGAAATGTCTTAAATGAAGCTGGAGAAGATGGTGAGGCGCCCAAGACCATGCCGTCTATGAAAGTGTTCAATCCTTACACGGAATTTCACGAGTTTACGAGGAAGGAAATACAGTATTACGAGAAGACCTTCAAACAGTGAGTTCACCCCTAGTTTCTTTTAGTTTGTCCGCGCTATGTCGCTATATGCACTATGTACACTCGGGTGAGTTGTACACTTCCTCGGCTACACCAGGCGTCCTATTTACGATATGCGTTGACCGCTGTCGGCTCTCAGCTGTTAGTCTGCGACCACTTCCTGATACTGATATATTTTGGCAGCTCTAATCGCCCATTGTCACGTTATCGTGCCTCTAGGCACGCGATAATTTATCTCGTTGTCTCGGGATAGTGTATCGAGTAAATGCCCTGGTTTTAGGTATGACGTTGGAAACGATAAATTCATAGACTTACAGGAGTTGAAGGTGATGATGGAGAAGCTTGGAGCACCACAGACCCACCTCGGCCTGAAGAAGATGATCAGCGAGGTGGATGAAGATGACGACTCCAAGATCAGTTTTAGAGAAGTGAGTGGCACCACATCTGTCAATCTGCGCTTGGCATTTGGTCTTGATTGACATCCTAGTTGTAAACAATGACATGTTAGCCGCAGTGTATTGTTGGAGAGCCAGTTATTACATGCTCTTGTCTATTAGCATTTGCCGGTTTGTACAGAGATGTGTGTAAAATGATCTGCCAACCCTCCACGCTCACACTGTTGCTCGTTAGGCTCCGTGGCCAGCTGCTAACAGTTGTGCAAACAAGCCTGTTTTGCCAGTCGACTGACTGACTGACACCCGACTGCTACTAGGATTAGTTTTTGCGAGATATGGGCAACAAGATGTGACCCCTGAGTGGTTCTCAAAGTAAATCATGCGGTTGAAATAGCTGTGTAATTATTCAACTGCCTATCTATGCCTGGCCTGTTGTTATGGTAACCACTCCAGGCAGACAGTAGCCGGCTGTGAAAGCCGGCTGATACCCTGCATCCTTCAGCGTCTGTAAATACCAGCTTCCTGTTCGTGTGTATTACCAGATTACTCTCTCTCCCCTTTCCTCTCTGTCCCCTCCCTTTCCCTCCTTCACTTTCCCCCTTCACTATTTACCTTCTCTCCATCCTTCTCTCTCCCTCCTTCACTCTTCCCTTTCACTATTTACCTTCTCCTCTCCCTCCTTCCCTCTCCCTCCTTCACTCTCCCTTCTTTACCCTTTACCTCCTCTCTCCCTTCACTCTCAACTCCTTCACTCTCTCCCTTCACTCTCTCCCTCCTTCCCACTCCCTCCTTCCC
>ERZ1740065.1197-NODE-1197-length-15295-cov-11.416864_pt1 | contig 15295 bp, 11 predicted proteins | sample MGYA00581738_ERZ1740065 | MGnify/ENA primary metagenome ERZ1740065 (study PRJEB43018, sample SAMN04849749) | marine metagenome | isolation source: floating plastic debris | place: Pacific Ocean | collected 2008-09-01 | study: EMG produced TPA metagenomics...
TCTCTCTCTCTCTCTCTCTCTCTCTCTCTCTCTCTCTCTCTTTCTCTCTCTCTTTTGCTCACCTCCTTCTTTCTCTCTGCCTACCTACTTCCCTCTCCCTCTCTCTCCTTCCCTCTCTCTCCTTCCCTCCCTTCAAATCATGCTTGAAAGTACTTATTTTAACTGCATACTAAAGTCAGCAGTTGCTGTTAGTACTAGGTTAGTGAGACTCTGTGGATACAAGCTCAAGTGCTAATCCTCCTGGTACGGATGTGATGAAACACAATGTCATCATGAAAAACATCCCGCTTTATTAGCAATTGCACTAATAGCATGTGTGAGATCACCGAATGAAAGTAGTCGTGATCAGGGCAGCAGTAAAGCAATCGCTAGCATTGAAATTTAGAAGAGTGATGGTGATTCTAGGTTTTGTTGTTTTTGTTATTTTATCTATTTCACCCGCTGTCGCCAATGTTAGAAAACATGTCGCCGCACTGATTGTAATTAGGCTCTAGTCTCTGTAAATATGTTTTGCTCTTATAACTTCACATGCAAGTACAGAGAAAAGCTCTTAGCCCCCTTCTGCTGCTCTTCTCTACTCACCGATAAACCTGCTGGCACAATTTAAGCTGCTGTGCGCATCATTATCGGCATCTCTTGCTGAAAACTGCATGCTATTGTGTGGTTGTAGGCTATCTTCATCATCTCCTGCATAGGAATCGTACTGAAAACCAGTAAAGCATCTTTCTGTTACAAGATTCTCAACAGTTGGTTCTCATTTGATCACACACCCAGGGAGACCAATCTGAGGACAGCAAAATTTTTGTAAATATTATCTAGGCCAATGATCTAGAGCTTTAATGTGCCCTGGGGCTGATCTGATTGTACGTAGGTGGGACGCCAGTACTGAAGAGCTGGATTATGCCAGCCTAAGGCCTCCATGGCACTTGCGCAACACTTCTGGTGGCATATTGCTCCGCGGACATTGTATATACTTTCACCAGTGTTGGGTTAGCGTTCCTCCGGCTTTCTTCTGCACTTATTATGCTCATGACGCACTCAAACTTGCTTTAGCTTGAGCTTAACACAGGTGTTTAGGACCAAACGACTTTTCATAATTTTTCTCATTACCAAATAGCTCGCCATGTTCATGGTAAGACAACTTTGGGTTTTAAGTGGTGGATATTTCTTGCATATCAAGGACCAATAATCATGCGACTTATAGAGTTGTGCTATCCATGATGGAGTTAAAGGTATGATTGTACTTAAGCCATCGAATGCACACTAGCGCAGACTGTAGACAGCATAACACCTGCATAGCACTGGGCCATGAAACAAGCATGCCTGCTAATAGGAGAACAGGAAATCCCATTTCTCAGACCAAAGAAGTGCAGTCCCTTTATGTGCTTGTTTGATTTTCTCTACTCACCTGAAGGGTATAGTTTTTAGATGAATCACCAACTGTAAAATTGTTGTAGTTTGCTGTCCGAAATTCCCCTTCAAAATCCTCCAGGAAGAAACTGGCTCTGTGATTATCTCTCGTGAGGTAGTGAAGAGCTTCAAGACCTGAAATAACCTAAAGTATGTATTTCATGCCAACCAATTTAGTAAATAGAGGAAATTATTATGCCAGATGAAATCCGCAAACATCATGGATATGGAAATGCAGAGGTATAGCAGGTAGCGATCATTATAATGCATTAGAGACAAATCAGGTAATTTGTACCCAAAAAGCATCACAACCACGGCCAGCTGCCAGAGAGGGAGGAGCCCGCGATCGGTTAAATAGAACTGTGCAACTATGATTTAAGCAGTCATATTTAAAAATTTTTAAACTCACTGAGCAATTGGTGCCGACAGCGAACTGAGTCATACAAACCAATGAGTTGTCAATTGTTTGCAGACATTTGCAACAGCTGGAGAATAGCAGTTGATTTTTAACCCCTTAAAGATTTTGGGGTGTTTTTACTCTCTTTCAGTAGGAGCGCCAGTTTTGCACGGCAGAAGCAAAATAAATGCTGATGCAAGCTGGCCTAATACCAGCGCATGATTACAGCGCCTACCAATAGAAGAGTGAGAAATGCCGATGCTGCAATGGTAATAACCACATACCCAGCATTCCAGCAATAACAACCTTATTTGTATGCTTCCTATCTATCCAGCAATTTTTGTTCAGTATGTCTCTCTAACTTATAAAACCTCAAGAAATCATTATTGTTGGCATCAGTTGGTCAAAAAAGACTTTATTACACATCGGAGAGTTTTTCCGCTGGAAACACAATCGCAGATCCAAATACTGAATTATCGGTGTAGTAATAATAGATACAGCGGACCACTAGACCGTATCGCTCTGTTCTGCCTCATATATCATTACCTACTTACCGATCCAGTACTCTCCTCTCAGAGATCCGAATCCATCCACATAGTCCTGGCAGTATCTGTAGAAGTCCACAGATCCATCCAATCTCCTCTGGAAGATGGTCCAGCCGGAGGATGAGTCAAACTCACACACGGCGCGGATAGTCTGGCTCCAGGATTCATGAGGCCGCAGGTAATATATGTCACCGTTCCGAATGTCTCCCTTCTCAAACGCGTCCTGGCAATCTTACAAGCAACGACTGGTGAGTATGTCGCTTTTGATGCGCAACTTAGGGTGGATAAATATGAATAATACCTTTGTAAACGGGTCCTCCGCAAAAAGCATCAGACTCATGCAAGCAGCACACCTTTCAAGTGATACGCTAAGTTGGAATAATCATACAACCATTGGCAGGTACTATCTTTATCAACTATAAAGCTTCCTACTGTACCTGAACCAGCTCCTCCGGACACATAGCTGTTAGAAGCCAGACTCCAGAGTGTGCAACCTTCCTCTGCTCAAGCATAAATGACCAGAAATAGCACTTTCTGTTTTCAGAGTCATATACGGCAGCCACACAGTCACTCCTCCGAAAGCATAATTCATCACAAGCTACTATCCCAGAGACGTCTAGAAGGGGATCAGCATTTGTATCACTGCTCAAATTTTCTTGCTCGATGTGACAATTAGGTAGTTCAAGGTTTACCCGAGGCAGCAATACTCTCATTGGTTTTTACTGACGACAAGTCAAAATCATTAGTTATGATGTAATTAGTCACAGCAGAAGAAAACCTGAGCGTGGTAAGAGTGAGGAAACCTAACGATCGGATGAGCCTTTTATGAAACACTTGCTCCTCAGCCATCTTGCCGCCACCTGTATATCTAGCGCCTGTTGGCAAGCTGTTATCTCAGGCCTTGCGATGAAATCGATAGGTTTTGCGTCAACGAAATATTTTTGAATAAATGAACAGTGGTTTAGTCATAATACAAAGAAGATGAATGATTGACGATAGGTCGATAGTCTTTTCCGCACCACAATCCTTCGGAACTCAAAGTGTGATTCCTTTCTGTTTCTTCAGCAGCTTAACATGTGTGTTCATCCTCACTTCATTTCCAGCAGAACTGATCCTTTGCTGCGCCCTTTGTCTGAGCTTAAAAGTCCGGCTACGCACTCGTGTACTCGTGACTCGTGATTTGGAATTCGCATGAGTGAGGAAACATTTAGAAAGAAGACGACTCCAACTCAAGGATTTGTCCAATCAGAAACTCTATTTGTAGCGAGTAATCCAGTATCGTTTTCAGTGTGTCTGTATTCTTCGAATAATGTATCGTCGCAGTCATTTTATTTTGTTGCTCGACTTTCCCCATTATCTTTGTGACCTCCATGCCAGAGAAATTTCTGTTCTAGCAACTGCTGGCTCAATATTTTGCCACTCGCATTCCACAGCTATTTATAGGAGATGAACTGAAGCCATTTGTCCATTCTTCGTCGTTTCGATCGCAGTTTAACCAATCAGCAGATAGAAAATTATCACATGACCATGCTACTCGTGTTGTTCGGATCGTTTAAGCTAAACACTCCCAACGCATACGATTCCGTGGAAACACCGCTCGTGTGTACTCTTGAACTGGTAAATTTCGAATTTTTTGCATGATTCACTCAAATTATACGAGTGTGTGGCCGGGCCTTAGCACTGATGTTTATGACACAGGAATGCCTGTCAACCCACCAAGTGAAAAATGCCAAAATTGCTTCTTCAAACGTTGTCCTGGGGCCCATCAGCTGTTGTGGTAGCAGTATTGAGCAGCGGGTGCTCAACATCAAATTTATGTAAGCAAAAAATTAATTATTTTGCATTCTGATATGTTGACCGACGTGAAAGTTGGTATGTGGAACTGAAGACAGGGTTTTTAAATCATGGCGTAGCAATGTTTGTATAACTTCACACACAAGGTCAATGAATATGGAAACTGATGGCATAGACCCGTGCAGGCTCTTAAACACTTAATTAGACCAGTAACCGATTACAAAACAGCATGAATGAAGCATCACCCGATATCCTGTCAAGATTTATAGTTTAAGCATGTCCACATGGAAGATGTGTCATTCCAGGAGGCTGGTTAGTGGGATCTTTGATCAAGTCCTCTAGACAAGAATGATGAAAAAAGCTCATTCAAAGGCGAATGAGACGTTATATCCAATACACACAGTCCGAAGCTATAAAAGCCAAATTTGGGTCGATGATGATAGCGCTGATCACAGGCATGCGTTTTGCAGCTGCCAATCATTTTAGCTTTCCACTGGTTCTCTCAAGGTGGAATATTTAGGCAGTACTTTTTGCACCTGCCACGTCGTATTCATTATCAGGAAGCTGGGAGCTAACCTTACGGCATGTTTCATTCTTCTATTAGTAGGCGTACCGTAAACATGCCTTGGTTTTACGCCGACGTTACGCCGTCTGCCCTCCATACTTATTATACTTTAGCCACACTTAAGCCTGCTTCAGCTTAAGTTCAACACTGCGCTTTCCAAATCGTCCTATGAGTAGAAGAATAACCTACGCAAATTTTACCATACTACGTTCGCGAGGAGACAACTGCTTATGCACAAAGCCTTATGCTTTGAAATAACATAGATTATTCATGAACTGATGCAATGACGCACACAGAATCTATGTACAGCTGCAGATGGGTTATAAGTCCAATGGTTAAATATTGCATGCCATCGTACTCGGCGCTTGCATCTAACTGGGAAAACTATCCTCTGGCAATAATTCATGAATACTTATTTTGCGGTTGACTATAGGCCTACAGCTATGATGATTGCGCTTTACATGTTGTGTCTCTTCATCTCTTCACTTGATGGCGTAGGTAGTTAGAGGTTTTGGCGCTTGTATTTTAATATTGATGAGGCGCGTGAACTCTGACAGGGAATTGAATGTAAAGATCTCCATCTGCGCTGCTGCTTAGTGTGTCCTGATGGTTGGTAGATTTGGTCGTTCAGCGCAGAAAATTAATACCCATGCACTGCCTTTGAGGGCGGCTAGTCATGGTAACGGGTACTAATGACCGATGGATGGATGTCTCACGATGTTCCAAAAATTCTACCCTAGTGAGAGTTATCTCCATTAAGAATAAAAATTACAGATGGACGTTCAGAGGTAAGAAGAAAGAGACAATGGCTGAACAACGGAGAACTGCATTGTCAGGTTGCTTGACTAAGCATTTAGTTTTGGATGGGAAGTGTTGCTTAAGTATTTGGATATTTTTGGTAATAATTTAATATATTTGCGATTGTGAATGCAGCATGCCCAGGTAACTATGATGAACACCTACCTTACTCTGTGTATGGCCGGTTGCTGTAGACATGATAAATTGCTCTGTTTGACATCTTATATCACATCTTTCTCCTTGTGGCAGCCAACCAACCAATCAAACATATATTAGAAGTATGCTTTGTATTGATATAGAGTGCTTGAATAACGGTTCATTAAACATGCTGGAGTCGCTCATAATTAAGACGCCTCTCTCAGTATGCAAGGGAAGACAACTAAAAATGAAAAAATCCTCTCAATTCTTAGACACTGAGCCTAAACCCCGCTGATTATGTCATACCTTACACACCCCAGTTATATTCTTACACTTCTCTTCATGGCAAGAACCAATGCGTACATATGCATAATTTCTTCTTCAGTTAAATTAATGAATGACTATCAAGAAGGATACCGATGAGGTACTGCTTCCCATGCCAAACCTGTTGCTGGGCTCAATCATTTGTTATTGAAATTGTTAATGGATGCTCTGCCATGGAGCATTGATAGTTTTTGTATTATAATCCATAAGAGTGTGTGAAGTCCACTGCACTCTGCGCCAACTTTTAAACTTCACGTTCTCAGTTTAACATACTATATGTGTGCCATGCCAACCTTACAATAGCTCATATTCAGAGCTTCCATGTACAGTTGTCAAAACACACTACAAGGCATTCAATTGATACATTGATACATGTCATTAAGTCTAACACTCGTATTCACCTTGCGTGTCTACAAGTAGAAGAGTAACAATGCCAATGCTGCCAATGCTACCATACTGCTACCATATGTTTATGCGGGAACAAATGGATATGCAAAAGCTTCATACTTCGATTTGACAGGTTATTCATGAACTGACGCTATGAGGCGTATGCAAACTATGTACAGTTGCAGTAGGGTTATCGGTACCACGGGTAAATATTGCATGCTGTCGTACTCGGCACCTGCATCTATCTGGGAAAATGATCCTTTGGCAACACTGCATGAATACGTATTGTGTTGTATGTTTAGGAAGTCTCAATATCTGATGATTGTGAATGTTGTAAATATTTATCATCTCCTAGTGTAGATCGCTATACGCATGTTGTGATGTTCATGTATCGAAATTGATGACGAGTATGGCCTTTGGGATATGATTCACCGTAAGAGAATCTATCAGTACCGTTTGTTAGTATCGCCTGGTGATTGGTGGATGGACAGGTTAGAGCAAACGATGAATGCACAAGCATTGAGCTTGAAGGTGTCTAGTGACATTATTTGATACTTGTGGGGAAGAAGTGGAACTCAAAGGACCTGGTGGAACGCTAGAGCAAGAATTGTTTTCGTTGAAAGAAACGTTGGTTGATTCGTTTCCTATGGGCCGCCTGTAGTTTTAGATGGAGAGTTGATGTAGTGGGACTGGATGGTAGGATTTCAACCAAATAATACGCCACTGCTAGAGACACAGAGTGATGGATAGTGAAAAAGTGTCATGAGTATGGAAAATTTAGGAGATGGATCATGTTTCATCATGCTTTGCACCACACCAATATGGTGTGGTGCAAAGCAACCAAATGTGGATCATGATGCACTGCATCCCAGAAGGGAATGGTAACTGTAGGAAATGCTTTGATTCATCATCTTGTGCTGACGTCTGATGCAAACCATAATATAGTATGAAAATAATGAGAAGTTGTGCTGTTTGGTCAATCCGAAACGCGAGGTGACTGTCACACTCTCACAGAATAATAGCCGCCAGTACAGCTATTGTTCCATTCTGTGGTCAGGAATGAAGGGAACCAGTTGTTGAAATTTATGCCATCCATTGCTTGTACGCGTCAACCGTGAAATCAGGCTAGCAAATTCCAACAAGAATCTGCCGAGGTGTGTGCTAGAAAACATAAGCACCTTCTAATGGAGGAAAATGTTTTAATGGAGCGAACTTTTGCTCACAGTGTGCTGATGTGGACCAAGCTTAAAAGGGACTGGAATCATTAGGATGGGAGTTAACAATGCCATGAACACAGCTGGTATGTGTGACCGATTCATGAGGCATTCAAAGATGCATAGAATGCGTCAGATGAAAATTCTAGATCTGGATGATAGTGGTACGCTATCTTAGAGCCGTTGTTGCAGATTGCAGATGTCTTATCATTGACACTGTTGAGCATTATATCTCCTCGCACACGACACCTGCATCTAATCGGGAATATGATCCTGTGACAATAATGAGTGAACACTTACATCGCTGTTGATTCAAATCCCCACGGCTATGACGGTTGCGTTTTGAATATTTATCCCTCCCCTAGGGTAGATATCCGCGAGTTGTGACTTTTATATTGTAATATATATGAGGTGTGCAGCCTTTCAGCAGCTGACACAATGTGTACATTTGCGGGAAGCTGCGAGCTAGTTATGCAGCATTTTTACTTATCTATCTGTTTTGTGCTGATGTTGCTCCGGCGTTACGACTGCTTTTGTCCGTGCTCACAACGCTTTCATCGGGCTTAAGCTGTACAAATGACCAAACTAGTAAAATGCATTGACAACCACATCTGTAGGTGTGGTATAGTGAACTGGTGAAGTTGAAATGCGTTTGGAACAGTTGTTCTTAAGTGAGCCTGTCTTTAGTAACCACCGTTCATCAAGCAATATGAAATGCTCGGCTAGAGAGGTGTATGATGACATATTGAGTGTTCAATGCCCTACAGTGACCAGTCAGAACACAGAAAAACAAGGCACTCAAAACTGATGAGTCATCTAGGTTTTTGGGATCCACTGTGAAAATATCACCCATCTGTCGGCCAAAACTATGAGTCGCAACTGCACAGGCATACCAAAAACCTTTCGTACGCCGTAAAATTTCCAACCTTTGTCTAAATAGCGGACCAAGGTGACTCTCCAACTTCTGAGCTACTAGAGTTTCTGATACATCAGCTCCATTCTAATTCAAGTGTGGATGCAAAATAATTTCCATCTGCTGAAGAAACACAGACCTGAACAAAACTTTCAGTTCCATAAAATAAATTCAAAGGACTGCAGTGGATTCAAACTTTTTATGATAAGAATTAATTTAAAATATTCTTCAATTGCTGTGGTCAAATGAGTTATATCCAGCGGTAGTCAATTCCACAGCATTACCAATGTATCAATCTGCATTCGATGGCATGCAATATTCATCCATCAACATTCGGTCATCCGCTTCATGTGATGACAATGGCACTCTTCATAACTTCAATAATATTCTGTTGACGCTATGTCTATTGATTATATCGTGCTCTCTGAGACGAACACTTGCTAACAGGCACTAGATATCCAGGTGACGGCAGTATGGCTGATCAGCGAATGTTTCATAAAAGGCTCATCCGATTGTTGGCTCTCCTCACTCTTGTCACTCTCAGGTTTTCTTCTGCTGTGACTAATTACATCGTTACTAAAGATTTTGACTTATTGTCAGTAAATACCAATGAGAGCATTGCTGCTTCAGGTAATACTCGAATGGCCTGTCCGTCACATCAAGGAAATCTATTTCATCACCGACACTATAGCTGATCCCCTTGTAGATGTCTCTGAGATAGGAGATTGTAGCGAATGGTGCTATGGAAGGGATGGCTGTGTGGCAGCCGTGCATGACTCCGTGAACGGAAAGTGCTATCTCTGGTCATCTATGATTAAGCAGAGGAAGGTTGCACACTCTGGAGTCTGGCTTCTAACAGCTATGTGTCCGGAGGAGCTGGTTCAGGTACAGTAGGAAGCTTTATAGTTGATATTAGTTGCCAATTGTTGTGTGATTGTTCATACGTAGTGCATCACTTAAAAGGTGTGCTGCATGTGTGATCCGGATGCTTGCTGTGGAGGACCGGTTTACCAAGGTATAGTGCTTATTTCACCACAAAAAATGATGCAAATAATGTATCATACTCACCAGTTGTTGCGTGAAAGATTGTCAGGAGGCATTCGAGAAGGGAGATACTAGGAATGGTGACATCTATTACCTGCGGCCTCATGAATCCTGGAACCAGACTATCCGCGCCGTGTGTGAGTTTGACTCTTCCTCAGGCTGGACTATCTTCCAGAGGAGACTGGATGGATCTGTGGACTTCTTCAGATACTGGCAAGACTACGTGTATGGATTCGGATCTCTGAGAGGAGAGTACTGGATCGGTGAGAGACAAAAACGTTGTAACATGAGTTTAGCAAACTGGGAGAATATTCAACTGTTCTTTGATAGAATTATCCTTAGATGTGGTTCTGCTCACATTCCATTTCACTCATAGCGTAAGGACAGCGACCCTTTGGTTGAAGTTCAGCAATCCATGCTTATTTATTGTAATTTCAGGTCTTGAAGCTCTTCACTACCTTACGCAAGAAAATAGAAAAGCTAGCTTCTACCTAGAGGATTTCGACGGAGGGTTCCGGACAGCCAACTACACAAACTTTAGAGTTGATGATTCATCTCAAGACTACAAGCTGCGCGTGAGTAAAACATATCTAACCACTATGTAAGCGCACAGAAAACTAGTCGGTTCTTATGTGCACCAATTTACGTGTGATTTTTTATCTCCTCGCATATTATGAGCTATTCGGTAGTCCTTAGTTGGCCCAGCTCAAAGAGCAGCTGACGCCGCTTTTATTTTGTTATCCTCCTACCATTAGATAGGATGAATCAATAAAGTGGACATAGTAACAAAACTCGCTATGATTCCACAAGAGTTATTTCTTGAAATCACCCACATAGAGTGTACATAGGGAGATCCATATGCCTTTACAGGGGTTATATCGGTGCTCTGCAGGATGCATGCAATTTTCTATATGCTGTCGCTGGCATCAATACCAGCGTCTCACCTGTGTAGCATGCGTGTGACACTGCCGTGCATAAAATCCTTCGATCATCGGCCTTGAGAGCAGATAAAGACTTTTTACCCCTCTCAGATTGGTCACCCTGGGTGTAAGATCAAACAAGAACCAATAATTGAGCCTCTTCTAAGTGAATCATTGTTCATCCATTTGCAGTACGACTCCTATGATGGTGACGCTGGAGATAGCCTATCGCTTCACAACAACAAGCCTTTTTCAGCAAGAGATGCTGACAATGATGAAACAAGCACCCATTGCGCCGAAAGATTTATTGGTGAGTAGGAAGATGGGGCTGAAGAGCTTTTCTCAGTTGTTATCAGACGTTTTGACAACGGGTCTCTGTAGACAGAGTGGAGGCTCCTTTGCACTAAGTGCGATCAACTGTTTTCTACCTTATTTTCTAACTTGGCAAAAGCAAGTGAAACAAGTAAAATAAACCCTAACAAGGAAAGCTTAAATCCCCATTACTGCTCCACACGTAGCTATCGGCCTGTCAAACTCAAAATACTGGCGATCATGTTTTTCTGAACTTCGAAAGCTCATAGCTTGAATCCGCTATCGCCTACGGCTAAGATTGTGTCATATTTGAGCTCAGCTCAGCAAGATCTAACTGGTGAGCCACAGGAGAACATTAGAAACCAATAATAGCCAGTTTGACCCTAAATTATAGCACCTAAAATACGGGAGTCTCCTGGGATGTACAAGACGATGGACATGTATGCTTCCACATCTGAGCTATTACCATTGCTGCATAGCTGTTGACATCACAATGATTGCTATTATGTGATCTCAAAAGCCTTGTACCCTCATTAATGTAAAACTGTCAATAATAAGAGATTGTTGGGTTTCAACGTTTATCGTGAATTCAAACATATTTGATCGTCAGCTCGTGTCTTGTCGTAACCAAAATGAAAGGGTTGGTATAAAAATGCCGTACCTGCAAAGTCTGGCTGACGTCTTACCAACCGTACCTGTACTGTGTGCTGACAGAGAAACCAACAAACTATGGCTTTTCTAGAATTTTAAAAATGCTTAATAATCTCAAGATGTAAATTGCGGGGAGAAATAGGAGGGTTTATATAAGAACAATAATGGAGGGTGTTAACATACCGTCACCTAAACCTTTATATGGCCGTCAAAAGTGGTCATAGGACCAAGGGAAGTAGGAGTGATTCTATCTAATTGCAGAGATAAACCAATGTTTAAAACCGACAACTTAGGGTAGATAACGGAAGATTTTGGGTCTGGATTCAGTTCCTAGTAGAGTTTTTCTCATAGCAGCTGAGAGACGAATAATTACACAACATCTTTTGTCACTACAATAAGTAAGAGCTCTGACTCAGTTGATCATGTATATTTCGATCATATATGTCATGTGATTGTCAAGTCTAGATTTCTACATTAGTAGGTAAAACATACATATTCTCCAGTAACTGACCTAAAAAAAGGTACTCACATATTGCATATTTCATATTTCACATATTGCATATGTGAAATATGAAAAGCATACAATGATGCCTTAATGCCGGGCATTTTAAGTGGCTGCTAAAAACCAGATCAAATGAATAATTAAAAAACTGATTAGTGCTCATGAGATGCTTTCATTAACCGTTGTGGCGTATGGTACATTGTATGCATGTATGTATGCGTGTATGTGTGTGCGTGCGTGTGTGTTAGGTGTGTGTATACTTGTTTGCATTTGATAATTTACAGGAGCCTGGTGGTACAAAAAGTGTCACATATCTAATTTGAATGGTGTGTGGATACCGGGTGGGAACGTTGCTGAATCATACCGTGGCATGGTCTGGAGGGAGTGGAAAGGATCTTACTACTCTCTGAAGGCCACCAAGCTGAGGTTATCAAGATAAACTGAATTAATCAGGCTGAGGGACTACGATGGAGAGTTTGAGACCAAAAAAGCTTGTGGCATGAGTTAAACTGCATGAACTTATTTGTTAACTTGTTTTGAAAAGGCTCACACGAATCTTAAATACCTCAAGAATGTTGTATGCTGCCAATAAACTTAAGATCCTGCTCTCATTTCAGTAATGAATACAGCTCACACAATGAATGAGTGTTTTTGCCACGAGAACCAATTGAAGATGGCGGTGAATAATTTGCAAAATTTTCTGCCTCTTAGTCTCATTCAACTGCAAATCCTACACGCCAATCCTAAACTCGTTACCGACCAGTATGAAATAGAAGCATATTCTCGCCTGGTGATATGACTGCGGCATGAAATATTTGATTTGATGAGAAATGATAACTAAAACAAGAGGAAAACACGAGTATTGTTAGTCGGAAGTACATAACATTACAAGGATGAATCACCAAGCTGCCGTACCAGAGACTGAATTCCAAAGCAGAACCGAATCCAACACTGTCTATAAATTTATAATAAGACGCGGGACAACTGCAAAGGTGAAGGCACGTTACATCTAACACACTATTAACCGATAAAAGACGGCTAAAATCAAAGGGTACGTTCTGCAGCAACCACTACGGAGGTCTCCGAGTTCAAATGGATGTGTGAGCTCAATTGAGTGCCTTATTCGTGATCACAGTTGATTGCCATGTATTGCGTCTTGAAAATATGGATACTTGAAACGTGAAGGCTTTATGATAGCCAGCTATGTAGCCTATACTTAGCAATGAGCTGATGCGGCTTATTGTAGTTTATGTCATGCAGGGTCACATATACCGCCCATAGCAAACTAATGAAATATCGCTATTTTCAGCAGAAATCCCGCGATATGTTTCCCTCTCCCAATAGTCATCACTAGACCCACTCAAACCAGCAGCTGCATACCAAGCGTGTATTCTAGGCTAACGAATACACCAAACATCAGAACGTAGTAAAGAATACGGTGCTGATCGACTCCTTGATAGTGGAATGTATCTCAGCGTGTTTACAGCTCATCAATATTAAAATACAAACGCCATGACCTCTAACCGTCTACCCTATGAGGTTTTAAATATTTGCAACACGATTGTCATTATTGTAAGGCTCTTAATCAGATGCAACAGATGCATCCATGCGTTATTGCCAAGGGATCATCTTCCCAGTTAGAGTGACGTGCCGGGTACAAGGAAATGAAATATTTAACTGCCTCACTGAAAACTGCTCCACAGCCGTGAATAGTTTGCGTATGGGTCATTACCTCAATCCGTGCATGATCTATCATATCAATATACAAGTCTTTTTTCCTATCCATTTGCATCGTATTGAGCGGGATGACCAAGCTAATTTGTAACTTCCTAAGAATGCAGAAAGTGCTGAGAGATTGAAGTAACCAGCTGCATTGAATCACACAATGTCATACCATCATATAAAAACTAAAATTTCCGACAGGGGTTTCCTGCAGCTTTTCAGCCATAGAATTCAGGTAGTGATCTACAACGGTGTATAGTAGCCTGTCCACTTGTATGCCATACTGGAAAACTTTACTGCTATGTCGGCATGCGAGCCAGTGTTTTTGTCTTTGACTCCTTCACTTGCAAACAAGTGCAGTCGACTTGGTGATTCCTTAGAAGTGCTTCATGTTTAGTATCTTAGTCAGCACATAAATATCCACCAGGTGTTGAGGTCTAGGCGTACGTCAACATCAAGAACTAAGTTAGCTAGGCGCCAGTGCATCAATTGTGTTTGGATATAAGTCTGAAAATTTGGCTTCTTTCTCTCCCGTCGCAAAATTCTTTGTGCTGTTCACCGTATGGATGAACTAAGAAACAGCTGGCACCTCTTGAGGTCAATATAAGGTATGGATCCCTCGATTTCAAGCTTAAGGTAATATGCTGCAGTTAGGGACTGCGGTGTTTTGATATTCCCATGTTCAGAAAGCAGTAGAATTTGTGATATCTTTTGATGGAAGCTATCATGTTAGGAGGCATTGTTCAGTTGCACACTGGTTTCACTGCCAATATGTTAGGGATACTGGTGGTTCAAGGCTCAAAGTCATAACCACAGCTGACAGTGAGATGAGATCTTTTAAAATCCCTATATAACTGTAAGAAAGCAAGCGAGGGCTTTCTGAGGTTGAATAGGGAGTTATCCTACCACTATCTTGCATGTCTTCAGCTGATCGTTGTCAGCGGTCTACTAATGCACCATGTGTCCGTGTGCCTGCATCTCCATTATAACTACAACTGATGCAAACTTGGAGGCTTCTAGGGTAGGTAAGGGTAGTGATTAGGTTTCGTTCTACACCTATATGCGTTCATGGTACATATAATTTGCAAACTCTGAAGATCTGCGCATCAAGGATGAGCTTGAGAGGCCTAAGAGCTGCATATGCCTGTACACCTTCATGAGCTCCCTACCCTACATGCTGTTAGGTGCTGCTATTAGTTTCAGTGCTGCTGTTGCCACTACTGTCCTTAGACCAAGTTTACATTACATACCATAGTACAGAAACTGATCGAGATAGCTTGTGGTTTAAAAGCTCTCTCCTCATGTCAACATACCCCATCTACTCAAATAACAAGTAACAGCTAGGACAGCCATCTGTCCCTCACAATCATTGGAATATTGAATGTTCGGTAACGTTCTATTTCCCCTTCATGATTACACACACCATCGATTACTGCTGAACTGTAAATGACCACCTGGTGTAAAGAGCTAATCAAAAGCCTTACATTTTCTGTCAGGCACCAGGTAATCAGGAATTGCTGCCATTGTATCTCAGCACATAATTTGGAGTTGTCTCCCCTGATTGCAGCTGTCCCTCAGCTCGCAGTTGTCTCTAGTGGATTGTCATGTGACTGCGGATAGAGAGTCTGATTGGCCATTTGTATCTTCGTCAGCAAGGTC
>ERZ1740065.1198-NODE-1198-length-15288-cov-12.369527_pt1 | contig 15288 bp, 12 predicted proteins | sample MGYA00581738_ERZ1740065 | MGnify/ENA primary metagenome ERZ1740065 (study PRJEB43018, sample SAMN04849749) | marine metagenome | isolation source: floating plastic debris | place: Pacific Ocean | collected 2008-09-01 | study: EMG produced TPA metagenomics...
CCTACGTCGTCCCTAACTGAATTTATTGGCTTGATTTCTCAACATTGACTTACCTTATGATGATTCCACACTCAGAATGGGGTTCTAAGGCATCAAATTAGTATGTGTACATGCGAATTGCTGGTGATGGCACTCTTTTTTTAAAGGAGCATAACAATATTATAACTTACAGCTCCATACACAGAGAAAATTTCCTGGATATGTTCTTTGTTCACATTCCGTGTGAGCTTGCCAATGAAGATCTTAGTGACTTTTGCAGGGCTGTTGCTTTTCCTTCTCCTATGTGGTGAACGAGACCTGCTTCCTGATTTATTCTTCCTGCAATTTACTCAAACGTTGTATGGCGTATCACAAATAAGGCAAGCAAGTCAATTAGTGGAAAAATGAATTTTGTGCGGAAGAGAGCTTAGTGGATGAGCTGTATGGATCGACATGAATTGATCAGAATTTACGTGACTGACCCGCGATCCTTTGCAGTCGGTTTGGTTCCAGTCCTCTTCTGCGAGCGACTGCGACTTCGAGAACCACTAGATCCAGAGCTGGATCCCGATGAAGAACCAGACCTACTCGAGCCCGACGAGCTACTGCCGGAACTACTTCCAGAACCACTAGATGAGCTTCCAGACGACGATCCGCGAGAAGATTTCCTCTGCCTTGCCTTTGTAGGGGAGCGTCCACGAGATTTCTTAGAATTCCTAGTAGGACTAGGGCTCTGCGACCGAACCCTGTAAACAAAATACCTCCCAGCTCATTTCCAGAATACTTTTCGTGAGTGCGAAAAACTGCAAAAATTTCATATATCATCAAAAACTTTTGCCCCCATCTACTCGAAAAAGGTTTCAACATGATGAGTTTATTCGCTACTGAACATCGTAACATGCTAAGGGATCAGATTAAAGCGATTGAATTTGTTCTCACTTACATCTTCCTTCTCTCTCGGCTAACAATTTCGGACGACAGCTGGGACGAGTCAAGTTTTTTTTGCTTAGCGGCGATGTTTGGCGGCGCAGAATGAACCATTCATATATAGACGTGAACTGAAATATCGCCAAATTCAATAACAAACTAATAGATTTATTTATTCCCTTTAAATTCTGACCGTCATATTTTTCTACCACGTAATTTTTTCAGGCTTTATGAAAAGTTCTCTTGGAAATCAGCGCAAGTGGATAGCCAAGATAACTCGCACATCAAAAGGAGCTCTTCGTGCGGAACATAGGTGTTGAGTAGACGTGACAACGAGGCACATCTATCTGGAAATTTTCTTTACTGTTTGCCGCATTATAAATTTATGGGACATAGTGTCTAGGTTTGTATGCTTATATATACGTTGTCTCAGGTATTTATAGTGTAAAAATTGCAAGATATGAACTGTAAATTAATGTTGAATACCTCGCGGTTTGACAATTACTCCCATCATGTTGGTAGTAGTTTTATTGAATTGTTATGCAGCTTTCAGATCGAGGAATGCCAGATACAGTACTAAATACTTCAGTCAGGGGCAATGCTGATGTACGGAGTATGGCCCCTCACTCAAGTGACTCTACTACAAATCAATCAACTTCTGAAGTCGGCAGAAGAACCAAGACTGTCATCCCTGCAGGTATCGATGAACGTAACCCAGACTTTGTCATTATATTTGATGATTTAGCAACTGTTTACACCAGCTTTAGCTGAATGAATGCATGGCAGTTTTCTTTTATTCCAGATTCCACGTTGTGTAGCGATGTGGGTGTACAAGCTACACCAGCCACCATGACTCCTGATATACAGTCTTCGAAGCCAGGCATTCTCCCTGTGACTTCTGCTATGATCAAACAAGCCGATGAATCTGCTGCTCAATCAACTACCAATGACCTACCGCAAGCTGTGACAAACACAAAAGAGAAGACCCCTATGTGCCTCATTAACGAACTCGCTCGCTACAACAAAGTATGCCATCTATTATCTGCAGTCCTCCCTACTCGCCATTGTGACATCCCGTACATACCATTCTTGCTGCTTCAGATCTCTCATAAATACGTGCTAATCGATGAGAAAGGCCCAGCGCACAGGAAAGAGTTCCATGTAAGACTGGATCTTGGCGCGGAGTCATATCAGGCCACCGGCACGAGCATAAAGCGAGCTCAGCACGCTGCCGCAGAGGCTGCCTTAGCCAGCACCAAGCTGAAGAGACCAGCATTGCGAATCAATAGACCGGAGCCAGCCACCGTACCTCTTGAGAAGAAGCGTATGGCCACTCCATCAACGATATCTGCCTGTGCTGTAATTCGGATTTGTCTCACCTGCGTGTTTTGTTGTTCAGCGGCTCCGGTCACACCCACAGTAGAGTTGAACGCCCTGGCAATGAAGTTGGGCGTGCGTACGGAGTACTGTAGCGTGGAGCCTCCAAGAATCGCTCCATTACCTCATCACCCACTCGTGTACTCCCGTCTAGAGTCGTTTCAGGGCCTGCCATCTTACCAGCACCAGTGAGTGAGCCGTTAGTCCAATGCGCCCACTACCACTTGTCTTTGCCTAAACACCAGCTGTCTGTTTGTCTTACAGCGTCTTTATGCAATCATACCGCCGCCATCTTCCCAAATCCTCGTTTTGCGTACAACTAAAGATTGGCAATCACGAGTTCAAAGGCATTGGCTGCACTCGGCAGCAAGCGAGGCATAACGCTGCCTCAAAGGCGCTGGTAGTGCTGAAGTGCGTACCGTTGCAGCGTAAAACTGAGTCCACGTCCAACAGCGAAGACCCCGGGGGCGGGTCTAACGGCAAGGGACTGGTGTGCGAAGAGAAGACAGGCCGTAAGTTCCCGTTACCCACTCTTAGTTTCCATAATATTCTACCCCTTCCTGTAGCAGCAAGCAGTCGTAAGATGATGGGAGTTGTCTTCCCCATGATGTTTATGTGATGGGTTGTTGTGGAATGGTCATGCCATCAGGTTAGATGGGGAGAAGGCTAGTTGAGATTTACAACAACGTTTTGCGGCAAATAGAAAGAGTTTGATAACATAGAGAAAAAAAGAGTTTTATTATATAAATAACATGCTGCCAATAGAAAGAGTGAGGCATCCGGTAACACTGAATCTCTCAGCCGTCTTCATTTCTATGGAATTGAGGAAGCTTGACACGCCTCTCCTAGCTTCCCTATTGTTGAGCACACAGTCATCTGTATATTTCATATATAGCGAATTGTTTTACCTACATTCTATGAGTTATTAGGCCAAGGCTACAGTAGGTGCATTACTGCGGCTATATGTAGCGTAGGGAATCTCTCAATTCTTTGACCATGTTATTTTATGTGTCGTAGTCTAGCAACAATAAGTTCATTCATATGTAGACTTCGGTAAGAGCGATTAGTAGTCGTCATCTCTCTGAGCTGCTCACATCTCTCCTCAGCTAAATCGCTGTTCTATCACAACTTCTCGCTCTGTATCAACCTTCTCTACCAGAATACCTCAGACTTCTTGATGAAACTTGAAAAATGTACATCATTGACTAGCTACAATAAAGTTCTCTGAACGAATACTCTCGAATAATTATCTGGTTGAATACTCTCGAATGATTTTCTCCAAAATTTGCAATTAGCCCTAGATGATACTGAATGGTATCAGTCCCACATCAGTTCGTAGTCACATGGTATGTCACATGGTATGTCACATGGTATGTCACATGGTATGCATCTATATATCTTCACCACCTCCTCCTCACCAGCCGTTGTTGTCATATTATGCCACACTCTTTATTCCTAACAAATACTGACAGCAGCTTGTTTTATAGCCGGCGATTTGAATGGCTGCGTGAATGGTGCAGTCAGTGACAGTGAGAGCGTGGACGCCGACGATACCATCACCAAATCAGAAATCAGTATGGTACACGAGTTGGCACTGCACAGCAGTAGGAGTGTCGTATTCGACGTCGTTCATGAGTCAGGACCACCCCATCTGAGGACCTTCATTACAAAGTAAGCCTTTCCCTACCCTTACTGTCTCTGTCTAAGTGCCCATTCCACACTCTCCCTCACTTCACCCTCTCTATCCGTTTTCCCTCTCCCTACCCTTACCGTCTCTGTCGAACTGCCCATTCCACACTCTCCTTCAGTTTCACCCTCTCTATCATTTACCCTCTCCTTCAGTTTCACTCCCCATTTCCTCGCTCTCCCATGTACTCCTTTCTCTTGCCATTTTCCTCTCCCTTCCGCTTACGTTTCCCTTAGTTTCACCTCTCTACTGCTTTCCCCTTTCCTTCCCTCTACCCTTGACATCATTCCTTTCCTATCTTCACTCTCCCTATATTCTTCTTGTCATGACTTCCTCATTCCGCAGGTGTATCTGCGGCGACCTCACAACTGAAGGTCACGGTAACAGTAAGAAGTCTAGTAAGAAAGCAGCCGCTCAGCTCATGCTCACAGAACTGAAGGCCATCGTCACGCCATCAATCAATCATAAGCAGAAAGTGAAACCCTTTACAAACAAGAAGAAAAATCGCAACTTGATAAAGGTAGCCACTGGAGAGAGCAGATTGGTTACACTTAGCTGTGACGTTGCGCTCACTCTGATCTCAACGTGGCTATTTAGATGCACAAAGCAGACGTGGAGTACGGCAGCGGCATCAACCCTATCAGCAGGCTCATCCAGATTCAGCAGGCCAATAAGAAGAAGGAGCCAGTCTATTCGCTGATCATGGAGCACGGTCTACCTCGAAAACGCGAGTTCATCATGCAGGTACCGCCTATCGGTCGATTGCATTCGCCTGAGCCTCTCCGTGTACGGGTATTTCATCCGCGGACGCTTACACCAGGTGGAATGTAATGACAAGATATGTCGCGGCAAAGGACCGAACAAGAAGCTGGCGAAAAGGAGCGCTGCCGAGGAGATGCTGCTGCTGATGGGTTACAGTAAGCCGTCTCCTGTACCCGTTAAATCCGTACTCAAATCGTCTGACTCCACCCATAGCTCCGCTCACCACATGAATAAGCATGTCACATTCTCTGATACTTCATCCAAAAACAGTAAGGTAAGCTTCCCCTCAGGTCTAGCTACTTACTGTACCTCTGCAGCTACACGTCTGCTGCTGTACGTTTGTCACTGTATGTCTGCGGCTGTACGTCTGCCGTTGTACGTCTGCCACTTTTATGACTGATGCACATACGCTACAGATGCCAGGAATGGTAGTCAAACCAGAGCCCTCACAGCCAAACTCATCTCACCATGACAAACCATTGCTAGACCAGTCACTGGCAGCCGCCCTGGCTGCTGAACTCCTCCAACCAGGTCAGTGGGAGTTGTGCTCTCGCTCTCATTGCAGCGGCTACTGCCTTGTATATCCTAGTGCAGCAGTAACTTCTGCAACACATTGCATGTACACATATTCCCAACCCATGTTATGTCTAGCTAGCTATACAAGTAATACTAGTGACACTGTTGTATAGTAAACACTGGCACACTGACCACTGCACTGTTGTGAGTCTCTCATGGATTCTTCTAGAATAGAACATGGGTAGTTAAAGTTATATGGAAGTGCCTATGCTTTGTGGTGTGTACTTGGCAAGGCCAATCATACTTTGCCTAATTTAGAAACCTCTATTCCATCAGGCTCATTTCCTGAGGATAGCAATCCTCTGCTCAAGTATGAACCTCCAACTCAACCACTTACAACATCTAGAGAGAAGCTGGAGCATCTGGCAGCCTGTCTCGGCTTCAAAATTGATTTCACAGACTTCCCGAAGGTACAAACATAGGAGTTGTGTTCTCCCATCCTCACGCACCCCATTCGCCTAATACTCTAGCGTATCGTGATATTCCGAACATCCTGGCCAAGTATCCTTACTGAATTGTACATTGACAGGGAACGAGTACCAACCAGTGTCTGACGTTGGTTGCCCTTCAAATCAGCTCACCTCAAGTCTATCATGGCTGCGCGCCCACAATCGAAGAGTCGCACAACAAAGCCTCACTGCAGGCCCTCCAAAAGTTGGCGTCGCTAACTCAAAACCATGCAGAGCAGAGCAGAGACTCGCAGTCTTCCACAGGTAAGCTACCAGTGTCATCTGATGTTGGGTTGCGTGTCCTCATACTGCAATCCCCCGTCCATCTTAGACCAAAGTATTTCCATGCATACTGTAGAGCCGGATTTGACAGCGACGGTCTAACAGCCACGGAAACGGTGACTAAAAATGATCTATACTATCGTTGGAATTTCTATAACAGTTATGCCCGTTATACCTTACATAGGAGTTGTCTTCCCGTTTAAGGGGTCGCTATCATTTTTGTTTCTGGATCATTTTGAAGGAATGCTAACATTTCTGTCGCTATCAAATCTGGCTCTATAGTGGCAGAGTTTCATAAGTGTGGATGAATGTGAGCTATTGTAAACGTTTACTTTGGTCCGTAATGCTGTACAGAAAGTTCCTTCCAAGTGGTATGGTGGCTACTGGCAAGATTCTTGTATCTTTACAAAACTGCAATTTTGCAAACCAATGAGTCGTTTCTTAGAAAACTAACCTGACTGTGTTCACTGTGCCACGTACATAACTAGAGGGGGAGAGTTGAATACTAGCGACTTTCCAATAGTCTGCCATCAATAATGGTGGTCTTGGTTCTGTCCTCTAGCAAATGGGACAATGAACAGCCCCTCTCAAGCCTGGACAGCCAATGGACTCGGCGATACACTGTCAGATGATATACCAAGTTCTAAGCCATGTGAAGTCAAGGACTAGTCTGTGGAGGCCTGCTTCACTGGGTTTTTATGCAATGAGCCAGACTGGTGACATTTGGTGCTATATCGTTCATTCATTTGCTAAGTATCTTCTGTTTGCTACAGAAGCGATGTCTTCTCATGTTTTCACCTGCCATTATTGATATTAACATTGTGGAGAGTTGTGTAAATGCTATTTCTTTTAACTTAAACGTATTGTCATGTTCCTGAAAGTATATTGCCTGCCAACTTTTGGAGAGTGTAAATAAGCTTTTGTCATAGCCAGACCTACGTATATGCTTTACTACTCGTACATATAAGTGAACCCGAAGTAGAGGCATGATCTATGATAAGAATACAGTTCAGCTTTCATCCATTTTCTCCTCTTTCTTGGATTCGGCATCTTGCATTGCTTTCACAAATGCTTGTATATCTGAAACACACCGAGGTATAACACACAAGAAGGTATAACACACAAGAAGGTATAACACACAAGAAGGTATAACACACCGAGGTATAACACACCGAGGTATAACACACCGAGGTATAACACACAAGAAGGCATAACACATAAGAAGACTGAGCAGGAGCAGAGTCTGTCAGAGAACTCACCTCCTTCATTGGCTGCAGCTATAGCAGCTTCACCTAATCCAAACTGGCTGAGGGCCGGTCCCAGCTGGCCACTGGCTAGCGCTGAACTGAAGCTATTCAATGCCTGCTGAAACTGTGGGGAAGATATGGTGGCATGTAATTCCTCTTGACTGGATGGGAGCGACGCATCCTGTGGCAGGAACTGCGTCAGCCTCTCCTGAACAGTAGGATCGGCGAGGATTGGTACCATCTGCTCCGCGTTCAGCGCCTCGGTGAGGCTGATGACCTCCGCAGCAGCACCAGGAGCTAGTAAAATTAAAAGACAGACCACGTCATACATACAAATCCAGTTTCTATACGAGAGGTGCTGACGGAAACTGTAGCCTCTACCCTGGATGTTAGACAGGACGTTCTGCAGATCGCTGAGCTGTATGGATGGAGCTGCTGCTCTGGACTCTGGAGCTGGCGGTGCGGCTGAGGAAGCAGCAGGAGCAGCAGTGAAGGGCCTGGCGGTAGGCGTGGTCGAGCCAGCTGACTCAGCAGCAGGCTGGGTCTCTGGAGCTGACTGAGCGCGAGCGGGTGTCGGAGTCTCCTGACTCTGTACACTACTCGGCCGAGCTCCTCGGATCGCGCCGGTCAGCCCAGCGCCACTGGGACCACTGAACAGACGCAGTATGTCCTGGTGACTCATACCTCCCAGAATGCTCGAGATATCGGACTCTCCAGCTGAAAGAAACTTACTGTTATCATAAACTGACACAATGACTAGCCGGGAAAATGAAATTGACATCTCACCCTTCTAGTCAGCCACTCATACAAATCAGCTCTGGGGACCCTAACATCGCAATTGGTAAGGATAATGAATCCTGTCCGAGGTGATATGGGAGACGAAAAATGAATGATTGCCTAATGAGCACCAGGTACGTTCTTGCTATCAGTCAGTGCTGTTAGTATATATCTAACCCAGTGCACAGATGACAAGAGGAAAGTGAGAAAGCAGTACCAAGATTAGCGAGTTCGGATGGCTGAAGATCTGCAATTCCACCAGATCCTCCAAAGCCTCCTCTGTTAGACCCGGGTGTAGGAGGGTTGTTCAGCAACTCGTTGACTTTCTTACAATTGTCTTCATCTTTGTCTGTTTTAGGTTCCTTGAAAACATTTCGACCAGAGTGGTACACAGTTCGCTACAGGTAAGTAGGGGGGAGGGAGCATGACAAGAGGGGTAAGAGAGGCTCGGAGAATGCGACAAGGACAGAGAATGTGACAGGGAATGGGAGAGGGTGAGAGGATGTAAGAGGAAGGATGGGGAGGATGAGCATCAGTATACCATTGAATACTACTGATGTTGAAAAAGTTATCTTCATCTAAGATACTAGGTTCATTCGGAATGCAATCATGTTCATATTATCAATGAATGGTTGTGCACAATAAGTATTTATGAAATCAATGTATGAGTACGATCCCAATGCATATACACGTACACGTACACTTCGCGCAGAGACCATTGCTTGGCGTCAGAAAGGTGCAAGTTCAAGGTACTGTAAGTTTGCATTATTACAGGCACCCAGCCATACCGTATACTCACTGGTAGAATACATGAACTCTAACATGATTGTATGGAATATTCATGTCATACACACCTCAATGCATTCAGGCTCAAAAGGTTTGAGATATGTTTTCACTATTTCCCTTATTTTTCTTCCTTCACAGGGAGGTTACAAAATCTACAGTAACAGCCCCATATTTTGCATTTTGTCTTCCCTTTTAACATATCCATTTATCACCTTAAGTTAAGACAGGCGATAGTATCAACTACAAGAATAAGCTTTTATTTCTTCCCACTCGGGGCTGAGGTAACTAGAATAGTATGCCTAAAATCTTACCTGCAGCCAAAATATTTTCTTCGCTGACGACCGAAATTTCAGGACAAACACTCTCCCAGTAGAGCACTGGGGCACTCTCTTGAATTCAGCATCATCAGGGAACACAATCAAGTCCTAAAATAGAGAGATACCATAGTCAATACGATCGCTTCAAGCAGTGTGATTCATTGAAATCGAAAGTTCCTCACTTCTTCAACCTTCCCAGTAGTCCTGTCTTTCCAACAAAAATGCATCAGGGAATCATCAGATTGATGTACATATACTAGACCTTTCCTCTTATCAGGATGACACATTTTACCCTGCAGATACATTTTCCCTGCTTTAAATTCTAGCAGGTTTTTCTTTCCGCCTCTTTGAGATGAGTTGCCGAACAGCGCAGCCATGTTGAATCGAAGTTATTATTTGAATGGTGGCATCCGGATTTATCGAATTTTCCTAGCCTAGCCTAGCGGCGAAATGAGTTGTATTCATAAAGGTAGAGAAAGTTTGGAACTATTTTAAAATATATTTTCGGATTGAATTAAGTTAAGAAATCATCATTACACATCATAGATTAGAGTCTTAGATGCCCATGACAAGGAGGGGTAAAAATTAGTTCGCAACTGAGTGTTATAAGGCAGAAACCAGTCTATCTCATATTCTGAAGATGAGTTTCGTGTGGCAGCAAATTCTTGTTTTATTAATGGCTATGATAGCCATGATCTCGTGTTCTTTCCGACTCTCATATCAGCTGTAATTTTGACACTGTAGAAGATAAAAGTTCTGGCATAGAGCGTCTAAAGTTATGTAACTGGCACGTGGACGAGAGGTAGGTAACCGTACGGGTCAAAGGTTACAACGGACTCGATGATCTCTATAGGTTTAGGATTAGATTGTAATAGTGCACCTACATCCGTTTTATACGATATCAATGATCAGCTGACAGTTTGACCTAAAATTCCTGTCCATTGAGCAGGCATCGTGAGACGCTAGTTGGTAGAGCAGTGACAGTTACGGCATGACTAAAACTGTCTATCGCTTTCTTGTGAAAACACAATTGTAGGACGTAGCCATCGTAGCAGGCTTGTACTGTGGTGTTTGATCTTCAACTGTCGATCGTTTTTCCCTCTCTGCTTCAGCACAGATACATAGTGGAGTATAGTGTGTTGCTATCTCTCTGCTGTGATTTCTGAACATGGATATACTGACCTCGCAGCTGTCTACCTGTGTTGACTTGGTTTCAAATGCTTCGTTTGCTATCAAGTTTTCAATTAGTGTCGGCTTGGCATTTTCGTTCTACTACAAGACCCGCATCGCTAAGGTAAGCTCGTTCATTATCAACCATTCGTCAATACACTGCAACAGTATGTATTGCTATACATTTTTGCAGGTTCCAAGGCTGATAGGTAAAAATGGAAACTTCAAGCAGTTTATCCAGAAGCACGTACCTCTGGTACATGAAACTTTCTCTCCGTTTCCATTGTTCTGTGGCTCGACGCTGCAGACAGTTGGCTCTACACTTTTAAGAGCTCGTCCCAAGATTAATTGGGACGAATCAGAAGATTTAGATCTACCAGATCAGGGTCAAGTACACCTGACATGGATGCATGGTGCCCATCATTCAGACTACTCCAACAAAGAGAAACCAACTGTGATACTGTTACCTGGGCTTACTGGTAGTGTGGACTCCAACTACATTTGTCACTTCGTTAAGCATTTGGATGACTTGAACTTTAGGTGAGTGCTCTCTAAGACATTCCCTGTCAAACTATCATCTTGAGTCAATTAAGTTTGTATTTCTGTACCTGTTTTAGGGCAGTCGTATTTTCATACAGAGGAATGGGTGGTAAGGGCTTGAAGGTACGTTGATATCGATGTGTTATTTACATATTCGGGAGTGAAGTGTTTCTTTCTACATTCCCGTTGTTGCAGACTGCGAAGACGTATTGTGCCTGCTACACAGATGATATGGTCCATGTGGTCGACCACGTCAAAGCCAAGTACCCGCAAGCACCTGTTGTGGCAGTCGGTATATCACTCGGAGCGTAAGTTGATACAAACGTCATGGTAACCGCTGTAGAATTGAACTGCCTTGACGCTCTCGCAACTTTCTCTACTTCCTCTATCGGCTTTTGTTGACTTGATTTCATTTTTTATTCTAACGTCGACCATTTTGCACCTCAAAAACTGATACTGGATTAGACACAACCGCTGAATAGACGGTGTGATTGACAGTCATGTGTGAATACCTGATCAGCAGGAGTAGCAAAGACCCTTCCTTTTAAGACATCAGAGTTCTATATTTTAAGAGTTGTCTTCTCATTGAATTATGTGAATTCACCGCATGAGAGAAGATAATTCAAACTATATGACACCCCTTTGCCATCTGAGAAAGTGCAGTCTTTGAATATAATTTAGTAAGCGGTTGGGACAGCTACCTAGTTGCTGTAATGGAAATAAATTTGTTTTCTCTGACAGCAGGAAAAATGTTAGCAGACAGCATGAGTCATGAATAATCTGATGACACGAAAACGAAGTGTTGTAAAACTATGAGCCCATAGTCTAAATCTGATACACTTGTGTAACTTGGAGTGTTGTATCTGGATATGCTGCATACAACGTCGGCGTGGCAACACCAGAAGCATAACTTCTAAACTGATAGGTTTTATTAACTCCATTTCTTGCTTTTAGTGACGGGAGTAATTTTGGTTGTTGAAAGTTAAAGTTGAAGGTTCAATCTGAGTTTTGATCTGCATTTGAATAAAGTTTGACCCATTTTTAGGATGATCCTCACCCATTATTTGATACGGACGAGAGAGAACAGCAGGCTGGCCGCGGCCATGTCAATTTCTGTACCATGGAATACGTTCGAGTCAAAGAAGAGCCTACTTACACCGTTAAACAGGTTGTTGTTCAACAGACACCTGACACGGAGGCTACTCCAAAGCATAGAGAAGTAAGTGGTCTAAACTACTGTAATTGTGCTGAGGCTGGCTGGTAGGGCTCACTAATGTAGAATTACTGTAGGTTGATTGAGGCCCTTGCGCAATCCGCCGCTTCCTCATTGGCTGCTGTAAAGCAGTGCCGGCTGCATCTCGATGAGTCATCACTGCTGTTAGTTTACTGCTCCAGGCACATTTTCAAGCCTCCTTCACACAAAAAACAATAACTAGGCTCCATTCTGACGATTACAATCACTGATACGTCGTTCTGTAGGCACTTACCCATGTTCTCCCACGTTACTGATGCTGACCATGTCCGTGAAGTAAGTACCTTTACTATTCACTCAGCCCCTCACCTTCTCCTATATAACCCCCTCCTCTCCTCGCTCTCTCCCTACTGTCTCTTAGATTACCCCTTATCTCCATCCTCTACCTGCTGCTCTTAGATGACCTTTCCCCCTTCCCTCTCCCTTCAGTATCTAGGATAACGTCTCACCTCCTCCATCTTCTCCCTCTCATTTCCTGGATAGCCTCTTGACCCCTCTCTCCGCCACCTCCCCACTATATCCTAGATCACCTTTTAGCCGCCGCCCCTCCTCGTTCATTAGTAAAATTTTTGCTTCTCCTTACCATCTTCATCTTCCACAGTTTGTTGACAGTATTCCGCAGCTTCAGCCATTATCTCCCCTTGTTTAGAGTAGTACCATTCACGAGTTTGACGAGAGTTTCACACGTCGAGTGTTTGGCTTCGAGTCGCTGGATCACTACTACTCTGCTGCCATGATCGCTGATAAGGTCGACTGTATTAAAACCCCACTGCTTGCCCTTAACGCGTTCGACGATCCCTTCTCGCCCGGACACAGTAAGCTCCTCCCGCTCTCATATGCAACAGCTGATACTCGGTATCATTGCTTGACGTCAATTTGCTGTACGTTTGAAGGTATACCCGTGAACGAGATAGTGCGCTCCGACTATGTCACTCTGGTACTGACGGAGAGAGGCGGCCATGTTGCATTTCTTGACACACGCTTTCCGTGGGGTGTCTCATATATGGACAGAATGTTTAAAGAATATGTGCAGGCCGTGTTCAATAACCTCGATCTGATGATTGACTCGCCTCCCCTCACTCCTACCACGTAGTGCGATTTACATAGAACACAATCTCTGCTTTACCACTAGTCTAACGTAGAAATAACCTATTTCCCACTGCATCGTGAAACTGTACTCAACAGTTGATGGGCTGGGCACTCATCTAGAAATAAGTGATTTATTTACACCATATTGACAGTCTGATTTTCAAGCTTTAGTTTTTGCCATTGATGACTATTATATTTTAGCATTAAACTATCACAAAATATAGAAAATGTTTCTGTGGAGATCAAGACAACTGATTCTGTTGATACCAAAAGCTCAAGTAGTTTGTGGCACTAAGATTTAAATAAATAAATGATAATAGCAATAGTAATAATGATAATAAGAACATTAAATACTGCGATGGAGTAACGTATTGGGTTTTAGAGAATGACATGGAAGGACTGATAGGCCTCTGTAAATATCATAGACATCTAAATTGGAATCAATTACAGGGGTTCTGTTACTCTTCACAGTGAGCACAACTTCACTACAGTAGGCTAGTAGTTTGCAAGAAAAATTTTGCATTTCTATCTGTCAGGAAAATGTAACCAAGATGGTAAGAACACTGACTACCCTTATTTTTTACGACTATTGTATGGAACGTGGAATGGATAGAAAGATATTTGCAATTCTTCTGATCGAGTCAAATTACCAAGAATGTTAAGTCTTCACAACTTTACAGCCACCTTTTGATTTATATCTGTTGTGTTTTTGCTCTTATAGTCCAAGTTACAATGACATCCCTATAGTTTCATCTTTATGATCGTTTTTTTTTCTCTGAGATCATTCACACACTCAATGAGGAAGCTGTTAGTAATTATGTCGCAACCAGAGACTGTACGGCACTTTTGGAGTTATGGACTCGTTCTTTCCTGAATGTCTCTCTTTCTCCTCTATTGGCAGGTGATTCGCATTTACTATACGTGTAGATGTGACGTTATGGATGCAAGTGTAGATAGGTGATTGGTCTACACCATGCCTAAGTTTTCCCACCGAAGCCAGTTCAATCGGGCAGACAACTCTGAAAAATGAACAGCCTCATCTTTGTTTGCACTATTGTTGGCGTAATGGAAGAGTGAGCTGTTATTTGCCGTACCATGTGTGTACCAGGGCGCGGAGTTGTGATACCCTTTCAGTACATCATAGATGAACTCGCTTGGCGCTTGTTCAGATGCCAGAACGTTATCGAGCATTAGGATGTATGAGATGGCCAGTTTCAGCGTCTCAATCTTTGTCAGCCTCTTCTCGAATGGGAACGTCGGTATGACACGTCGCAGTTGCTCAAAAGCTCGGTTGATGCTGTTCAGCCTCTTCTGCTCTTTGCTGCTGACTGAGCAAGACTCTAGATACAAGAGAATGATCAGCTTTTGTGAATTTCCCGTCGATGCACCAGAAATTTCCCGCAAGCGTTTTCCAAGCGTTTTCGTGACTCAGTTTGTGGCCCACCATAGTTGCTCAAGGGGAGGGGAAGCATCTGCCAGGACCAAAAGCAAATGTGGGCAATGAACTGAGTCATAAAAAGTTGAAAGCACACATGAGGGCAATAGCGAGTAATTGCAGCCAACTGCTTGAGGCGAAACTCAGGCAATTGCTATGAGCTCATGAGGGCACAAGTACGGCACAGCTACAGGAGACTCACACTAGCCGAATACTGTAAACCAAAATATTTTAGCGAGTTCACAATAATAGCTATGATAGCGACTGGAATAAAACGCTATTTGAGTCCAATGCTATACTTTTGATAGCTCATTATGTTATACATTAGTGCTGCATTTTAATCAAGTTATTCTAAGATTAACTAAGATTAATTGCTCAGAAGATTAATTTTATGCCACGAGATTAATCTTCTGGCTATTTGAGGGTAAGTTTCACTGATAAACCGAGATTAATATGCTACAAAAACCTGTGAACAAGTATGATTGCATATAATTTTATCTAAGCAAACTCAACACCGTTGATAACCACTAATGACCTACCAAAGACGTTACAGTGATGTCAAAGTCAGCTGCTGCAGCCGGTAGCAATGATACTGTTGTGACCTATATAGCAATGATACTGTTGTGACCTATATAG
>ERZ1740065.1199-NODE-1199-length-15287-cov-12.404149_pt1 | contig 15287 bp, 12 predicted proteins | sample MGYA00581738_ERZ1740065 | MGnify/ENA primary metagenome ERZ1740065 (study PRJEB43018, sample SAMN04849749) | marine metagenome | isolation source: floating plastic debris | place: Pacific Ocean | collected 2008-09-01 | study: EMG produced TPA metagenomics...
TGAACCCTACTTGAAAAATATTCGAGTGAATATTTTTATTCATCGGCTGGCTCAAACGCAGGAAATACGTCATCATTAGGACAGCGAGTCCAATATTTATTGATTTCATTGACTTCCTGTTGCGCCAGTAACCACCGTAAAAAGCTATCTTACCTCTCACGCCAGAGCACGCTTCGTCATAACTGCATCACATCGCGAGGTAGGCGGGGAATAAAATAAGCCGCGCCCACGTGAATACGAATATTTTTATGACATTTGCGACAGCTGTGTTCTCTAACTCCGGACAGAGCTTTGTCCAACCAAAATAAAGCTCTCGACATATCGCAGGGTCGCGAACTCGCTTAATATATCATATATTATGCATATGTATATGTATGGCCGGTCAAGTAGTTGTTAGTGGCATCAGTTATAGAGTTGCAAATCGAATTGTCATTATCAACCGTATACTGTAGACTGAGATCCAATACTGTAGACTGAGATCCAATACTGTAGACTGAGATCCATTACTGTAGACTGAAATTATTTTGCGCTGGAAAATGTTTGCAAAAATGGCAGGAAACTTGGATGGGAAAATGTTTGCGATTGACAAATTTTTGCAAAGATTTATCACAACTGTAGGCACTGTATGACCATTGCATTTTTTACGGTTGTATTTTCGCAATTTTGAACATTCGCAAAAAAAAGTTGCAAAAAATTCCTTCACAGATAAATTCCAGTCTACAGTAAATATAACCTTGAATTACGGGCACTCCTAAATCCCCGAGGGACTCGCTGACAGGAATTTTGTCAAGAGTTCTCAGGGACCGGTGGTTGTGCTCAGGGACGTCTCAAGAACCCCTGACTGAACTGAAAACACTGAACCTTGTTATAAAAAGCCCATTAGGGGTATTTTACGAGATTGTGGCCAGTTACCGGCCCGTTGTATCTGTTTTCAGAGCACTTCCTGCACTTCCTCCGGCCAACCGCGGCAATGGGAAACTGTACAAACTATTAGTTGATGAAGAGAGTGGACAGCCAAAGAAAGCTGGGTTCATCATCCGTAGGGCCGACTACGCAGATGCCCTTGACCTCATAGCTGAGGATCCACAGAGCTTTTACTCCCGGTCGGATATAAGCAGAGATATCGCTGACTCGGTAAGCCTACTGCAGTGATCAGATTGTATTAGTGTGACGCGGCGATGAGTTATCTCCCCTTACGCTCTACTCTCAGTTGGGTGACGCTATAACAGCCGATGATATCAAGGAATACAAGGCACGGGTTTCTCCTGCTGTCAGTACCACATACAAAGGTTAGAGTATTATTTGTGCCTGAGGCTATCTGAATCTGTGTGACGTTTAGCCTGAGAACTCTACAAGTCTCTTATATCTGATGCAGGCTGGACGGTAGACACTGTGCCACCACCTGCTGGAGGAGTCGTCACGCTACACATCTTGAAGTTGCTCGAGGGATATGGCTTTAATAGAGACAATATTGACAACCCTCTCATGTATCACCGGCAAGTCGAGGTATTTAATCTTCGAAACTATCCTGTAAAATTTTATATGAAGTTTTCCTCTCCCTGCCTGTCAGGTGACGGTATGTAGTTGTCTTCCCTTCAACTTATCTCACCTGCTGTTTAATGGCGTCATTTTCTGAGCTGGTTTTGTGTGATTTCAGGCCATTAAATTTGGCTTCGCTTCGTTTCCTGATAATCGCGACTTTGATGACGATGCGGAGCGTCAGAACTTCACAGACTCTCTACTCGGGTTCGTACACCTCCCAACCCCCAGTCTGAATTACTGTCCAGATTGGTACTCAGTCTATGATGGACTCTTTGCATATTTAGAAACAGTCACTGCGCAGACGTGAGACAGAGAATCAATGACTCGTTTACTCAACCTCCGTCCTACTACGACCCTCACTACTCTCAGGGTAGCAATCACGGTACGAGTGCTGTCACTGTCATCGACAACGACGAGCTCTACGTGGCGACTACTTCGTAAGTGTATCCATTAACTGGTATCAGCCCACTCCTAGTTGGAATGTTCGCACTGTGTGTCTTACCGCGATCTCTCTCCAGGTCTATCAACAAAGTCTTCGGCTCCGCAGTTATGACCTCAAAGTACGAAATTCTGCTGAACAACTATATGAATGAGTTCGACAAAGAGTCCGGTTTTATGGAGGAATCTATCAAACTCCGACCGAATCCGGTGTGTGCTATTGTTACTCTTGAAGTCAAGTTGCTTTCATTTGAAGCAGTCGGTTTCTTGTACTACTCTTGTTGTATGTAATTATTATTGATCCTGTATGCCCTCAATCATAAACCACCATACTGACCTCTGACTTCCAACCTCTAACTCTACTGACCTACTGATGTCCGACCTCTAACCCTACTGACCTCTGACTTCCGACCTCTAACCCTACTCTTTATTCCAGGGGAACGAGGTGAAAGCTGGCCGCCGACCGAGGTCCTGCATGTCTCCGTCTGTCTTCTATCCATCTGACCCATCTGATACAGACGGACTGCGAGGAGTGGTGGCTGGAATTGGCGGTAAACGCATCATCACTGGTAGGGAAATGTTGAGCTGTCTTTCTGTTACAGTATTTGTCTCCCTATCTTACTCTATACTGACAAACACGTTGACCAAACTACTAACAAAATTCCTAACAAAAATGCACTGGCAGTATTTCGCAATGTGCAACTTGACATTATCAGTGACGTATTTGTGTTCAGTGTTTGCTTGTTTTCATGTTGTACACAGGTGAGATAAATCGCTTAAATGCTTTGATGATTTTAGGTTTTTGCTGCTCGAGATTTTGACTGAACTAGTTCTTGAATTCATTTGCTCACTATGCTATCTAGGAAACAGACGACTGACATAACTAGTCACAGAAGTACCGTCATAACTAGTCACAGAAGTACTGGTATAACTAGTAGCCATGGCGACTGATTTGTTTATAGGAGTGGCGCAGTACCTGCTCAGCACTCTGTCCACTGGTATGAGTGCAGCCGAGTTTATACCGCGGCCCAGGATTCATCATCCTCTCATACCGAACATTGTCCACGTCGAAGGCAAGTCATAGACATGTCTCTCTCCAGATACTGGAATATGTGAGCTTTGCTATTTCATCTCCTGACTCCATAACAGGCTGGTTTCCGGCAAACGTAATGAACGAACTTTGGAAGAGAGGTCACAATGTAACAGTGGACAACTTTCCCATCTATCCGTCTGTCGTCTCCGCGGGAGCCAAGTGTCACGGAGTGATGGATGGCTCCGGAGACTTTAGGAAGCATGGAAAGTCTATCCAGATCAGAGTATAGTCATGTTGTACTTAAACACAACTATAGCAATGGAAGAAATGTTGTCTTTATAAAGTTCGATAACATATCAACAGTGATGTAGATTAAATTAAAATTGAATTAAATAGTGATTGTTATTACCATAATAAATAAAACAAAAAAAAAGAACAATAACCCTGGAGAATATGAAATTGCACTCTAGTAAACCGTTATAGCAGAAATACACGACAGCATATTGCATCAAATGCTGTCAGATAGTTTGGTCTTCAGATGGGAAGATCTGGATTGATAGCAGCCTATCTGACTGGTGTGAGAGTGGATAGGAGGAGGGGGGGGCGGATTCTCATCCTCACTAACCAGAACTTTTTGATGGAACTCAGCTGATGAGGATAGTTGAGATTTGAGGTAGGCTGGTAAGTGTTTTCTCTGGAGGCTCATTGCTACCCGCGATAATCATGTTTATGTTGGCTGGTGAACACAGCTAGGACTAGGAGGCAAAATGTCTGAAGTGAGAAATGCTGGAATCGTCAACGCAATCCAAGGTGCGTCTGCAAATGTTGTTGGTACAGTCCTGTGCCAAATGTTTCTCGCTTCCGACAAAAATAACAATTTTTGCACCTCCAGCCTCTTCTGTTTCCATCTCCATCTTCCATCTCTTCTCTCGATCCTAGATGTGCCCCAAATTTTCACTCTCCCCTTTTGAAAATCCCAGAAGTAATTCTAGGGCACCAAAACTGTTTCTAAAGCAGACTTTTCTCTACCAGCAAGAAAGCAATTCCATACGTTACTGGAGTGGCAACTTCACTCACGAATAGAATCTGCAACTTGCTAGTGCATCGATGGCAGTAAATAGCAGAATCTCACCTGTGAAAGCATGCTGGTAACTGGCAGTAGATCTACTACACTGATACAAACTGCGGGCTGGAGGACTCACACAAGCTTGAGGGTCACTTTTAGTTACACGTAGCTCTGACCCTCAGTATTAGGGTTCACTGATTATTGGCTTTAGGAGCTGCAGAAGACAAGATGGCTAAACTGAGAGAGGCTGATTTTGAAATCAGACAATCAGGAGACAGTGGGTCCATTAGAGGGAACAGGTAAGCATCGCTCAGTCTCTGCTGAAGGTTAGTGAGAGTGGAGAGTAGTTTATACATGATCCCATCCGCAAACAGGGCTACCAGGCAGGGTGTACAGTATACCGTCACATTACAAATTGTCTTAGAGGTACACTAGTTCACAGTCTATCTACTGGAGTATTGGGAGTAGTTACAGAAGTGAGACAGGAAACAAGCTGACAGTAGCTGAAATAAACTAAAAGTATTCTCATAGCGCTGATATAAGTTATATAGACCAAAAAGTGATATAGAATGAAATCTGCGAAGCTTGATTGATTGATTGATTGATTGATTGATTGATTGATGACTGATTGATTGATGACTGATTGATTTATGACTGATTGACTGAGGGATATGTTGTCTAATGGGATTTAGAGGTTTTGCAGGAATTTTCATAGACACGTTGTTTGCTCATAGACATCTGTATTGTTTAGGAGACTGAAGATGGCGTTGAGTTTGATGGCAGGAGTTATTGTCTTAGTAGCCGCAGTGCTACTGAGTCATGTGACAGATGAGAAACGGACACAACACAGTGCTACCGCCTTGGTATGTGGTGATAATAACGTCAGGGGTCTAAATTAGACACCCACTCACATTGAAGTCTTGCTATTTCCTCATCTCCTCCCTCTCTTCCTCCCTCCCCCCCTTCCTCCTTATCTCCTCCCTCTCTTCCTCCCTGCTCCCCTTCCTCCTTATCTCCTCCCTCTCTTTGTCCCTGCCCCCTTCCTCCTTATCTCCTCCTCTTTCTCCTCCTTCCTCTCTCACTCCGTCTCTCTTCCAGGCTAACAGTAGTGGTCTGGTGACGTCCGACTGCGCCCCCTGTGCCGATATGGGAGCAGACATACTGAAGGCGGGAGGGTCAGCAGTCGATGCTGCTGTAACCACACTGCTGTGTAATGGAGTCATCAACACGCAGTCGTCTGGTATCGGAGGGTGAGCTATCTGTTGCTATCTCTGTAATGATAGAGTTTTCTTCTCGTGGTATCTGGAGGCGAGCTACTAGAATTTTACTGCTCTTTTCTGCTCACATGCATGCATTATTGACTCTCATAACTGACAATTGAAATCAGAACTTGTATAGTTTGTTGTTTTAGTGGAGGCTTCATGATCATCAGGGACAACAAGCAGCGTCAATCCATAGCCGTCAATTACAGGTCAATGGCGCCGCGTAATGCTAACCCTGCTCTGTACAGCCAGCCTGAGGACTCTGACTTTGTAAGTATCGCACTCTATCTTCTATCACTTTTTCTCTCAGTTTCTCAGCAGTGAACTGATGCTATGTTATGGAGTATCTGTGACCTTGCACTCTTACTGTAAATCATCAATGGATGAGTTATATACAGCAATTATCGCTGACCTGTCCACTGTCCACTGTCCACTGTCCACTGTCCACTGGCCACTGTCCACTGTCCACTGTCCACTGTCTACCGTCTACTACGCAGGGCAGGCTCGCAGTCGCTGTACCCGGGGAAGTAGCTGGTCTGGCTGCCGCCCACAAACTCTACGGCAGGTAAGTTATACGCGAGACTTACAGTCTGACGTTGACCTTCGGTAATGATGACATCATCAATACAGGCTACCATGGAGAGATCTGGTGACACCCGTGGCAGAGCTGGCTCGTGGCGGGTTTGAGGTGACAGCCGCTGTAGGTATGTCTCAAATTTTGAAATTCATAATCTTAATCAAATGCTACTATCCAAACTAAAGAGCCTCTATCACTCAGAAAGCACCGATATCTTGCTGTAAAAGGCTGTCATGGTCAAGCCTTGCGACTCAGTAGCAGACGAGTAAGCGATTGACTTTTCTTTTTTACATCTGCTGCCAGAGAAGTTTCTGAACCTTCGGCCAGATCGTGTGGAGATGGCAAAGCAGGGTAATGGGAAGCTGTATAAACTGCTCATGAGTACAAAAGATAAAGTTCCTTTGAAGCCTGGAACAACTATCCACAGAGCTGACTATGCAGATGCCCTTGACCTCATAGCTGAGGATCCACAGAACTTTTACTCCGGGTCGGATATAAGCAGAGACATCGCCGACTCGGTAAGCTTACTGCAGTGATCAGATTGTATTAGTGTGATGCGTGGATGAGTTATCTCCTCTGTTAGAACGGTATTACTATAGCCATGCAACTCCAAACATCAAGTGATTAGCATGAATGAGGTGAGGCAGCAGTAGATTAAAAAGGTCAAGGGTTAAATGAGTCAGTGAAACTAGAGTAATAGTAAACAAACAGAATTACAACATTCCCTTCTTCTCTACTCTCAGTTGGGTGACGCTATAACAGTCGATGATATGAAGGAATACAAGGCACGGGTCTCTCCTGCTCTCAGTACCACATACAAAGGTTAGAGCATTAGGTGGATCTGACCCTTTCTGAATCTGTGCGATGCTTAGCCTGAGAACTCCACGAATCCCTAATATCTGATGCAGGCTGGACGGTAGACACTGTGCCACCACCTGCTGGAGGTGTCATTACGCTACACATCTTGAAGTTGCTCGAGAGATACGATTACAATAAAGACAATGCCAACGATCCTATCATGAACCATAGACTGGTGGAGGTAAGAACATGGTGAGCTGTAGACTGGAATATTTTTGCGTTGGAAAATGTATATGAAAATTCACGACCACCATCTTCACCAAGTAACTATTGGTTATGTTTGTGGTAATCTTTTGCTGTTAAGAACATTTACAAACATTTGTGAAAAATATCCGTAGCAGATGTCTTCCAGTTGACAGTATCTGTATGCTAGAAATCAGTCAGTGGAATTCATAGAGTGTTGCCTTCCCTCCATCAGATGCATGAAAGTTGGAACTCGTGCTCGCCTCACCCGTCTCTGGCGATCAGTCACTCAGTTCATCAGTCTACCCCCACTTGTTTCAGGCAATGAAGTTTGGCTTTGCTTCATTTCCTGATAATTATGACTTTGATGACGATGCGGAGCGTCAGAACTTCACAGACTCTCTACTCGGGTTTGTACACCTCCCCACCCCCAGTCTGAATTACTGTCCAGATTGGTGCTCAGTCTACGATGATGTTTAGATACAGCCACTGCGCAGATGTGAGACAGAGAATCAACGACTCATTTACTCAACCTCCGTCCTACTACGACCCTCACTACTCTCAGGGTAGCAATCACGGTACAAGTAGTATCACAGTCATCGACAACGACGAGCTCTACGTGGCGGCTACGTCGTGAGTTTTCCACACACACTTCCTGCAAACAATCTATACTTGAGGTCTGAGAATGGGAATCTGTATTTGTTGATTTGATACTTCCAGGTCCATAAACAGTGCATTCGGTTCCGCAGTTATGACCTCAAAGTACGGAATTCTGCTGAACAATGATATGAATGAGTTTGACAAAGAGTCTGATTTTATGGAGGAACCAACCCAACTTCGACCAAATCCAGTATGAAATCAGTTGTTTCGTTTGTTTGCTTTCTTTATGCATCATCTATTTCTTCTGGGCCATATTTCAATGATGGATGATGCCATCATTAGAAATTCTAGCAGAGACAGCGGTTTGTTCAAATCAGCAGTATTCTTAATAATAACATTCATAATTTTTAGCGATTCCATTTACAGGTCGTACAATATATCATAAAGAGCTATGAAAAACATAGCGTTCAACTCTAATAGTGTTTGTACTGAGTTGCAGCTAGTATTGTGAGGCCACTAAAATTTCTTTTTTTCAATATATTGCAGGAGTCGCGAACTCGCTCATTGTAGCTGTGATGATATCACCAATTACCAGCCTATCATGATTGTCATGCTATTTCTATCAGTGACTTTCATACCTCACCAATGCACAGCTGGTTTCTGCTGTTAGACTGCGATGTTACTGTAAAACAGGAATCTTTGTTTTTGTTGAATTATTGTGTCTCTGATCATTGTCAGCCCGATCGTAGACATTGAACTTGCAAATCTTTGTTGCAAGAAACGCAAAAATGTATTTTCGCAAAATTTTGTGAAGAATAAAAAAGGCAAAAATTATGTCCGTAAAGATTTCCTCTTTTACAGTATGTAGATTTATTGTATTTTATCTCTGTCACTAAATTATCATAAAAACTCTCAATCTTGTTTAGCCTTCATGAGAAAGGTCTGCTTATCACAGCTAGGTGGTATAGGGTAGTGTACCAACTTACCTCTCTTACTCTCCAACTTCTAACCGCCAAACTCTGACTTCTGCTCTTCTAACCTCCAAACTCTGACTTCTGCTCTTCTGGCTTCTGCTCTTCTGACCTCTACCCTTCTGACCTCTGCCCTTCTGACCTCTGCCCTTCTGACCTCTGACCCTGCTCTCTTTTCTAGAGGAATATGATCAGACCAGGCCGCCAACCGAGGTCCTCCATGTCTCCGTCTGTTTTCTATCCGTCTGACCCATCTGATACAAATGGACTGCGAGGAGCGGTGGCTGGAGTTGGTGGTAAACGCATCATCACTGGTACATATCTCTATGGTTTAGTCTTGATCGCCTGATTTTACATACCTCTTACTAATCTACTAAGCATACTTCTGACTGAGCTGCTGACTGACCAAACTACTGACCAAACCAACTACTGACTGACCAAACTACTGACCAAACCAACTACTGACTGACCAAACTACCAACCAAACTACTGACTGAACTACTGACCGAACTACTGACCAAACAAACTATTGACTAAACTACTGACCAAACTACTAGTTGAATTGGACTGATACTTTAATAGGCACGGTGCAGTACCTGCTCAGTACTCTATCTGCTGGGCTGACTCCTGTAGAGTTTGTGCTCAGGCCGAGGCTCCATCACTGTCTCATACCGGATCTCATATATGTTGAAGGTAAGAAAGTGTTTTTGTCATATGAGAGATCTAGATTTGGATTGCATGCTGACTCTGTGCCAGGCTGGTTTCCTGTGGACGTGATGAGTGACCTTCGGAGGAGAGGTCATAATCTTACTGTGCTCAATTGTCCCCACTATCCATCTGTCATCTCTGCGGGAATCAAGCATCGAGGAATTCTAGATGGCTTAGGAGACTTCAGGAAGAATGGGAAATGTGTCAAGTACAACCAATGATCTCTCTACCAGCTTAGGGAACTAGCAAATAAGACATCGATGTAATTGTGACAAGAATAAAACATGAGCTACAACCGGCGATGAGACCTGTGTTGAATACCTCGTGTGGTGGTACTGGATAGATTGAGGTCTGCGATAATTGTCATGATTTTGAGAATGCTGGTCTCCATACTCGCCAAGTAAAAATCAGGGACATGCTACAACAGGTACTGCGTTCTAGTGTCGTTTGCCAGTGTACCAGAGGTCTAGGAGCGCTGTAAGTCCCCAATAGCGCCTGGGTGAAACAAATTGCCCTCCAGAACCCTGAGAGTACCTGCCCGAAAGTTTTGAGTTTTTGAGGATTGGAAAAATTCATATTCCCGGAGTCAAAATTTAGCCCAGTGTTACCTGACTACCTTGTTTGAAATCAAACGGAGCTCATAATCCGAGTGCGAGTACTAGAGCTTGTATGCCTAAGTAATACTATGAGCGGATATGTTGATATATCATGTCACATGATGAATGAATTCTATCACACAAGCATGCACACCAATCCATACAAGGGAGGTGTAAAGTGAGATTTGTCTCCACATGCTTATAACTGTTTTAAATGGGAGGTCATTTATCCTGATCCAGTAGATATTCCATAGTATTTTCCCAATTCCACTGTCTATTTACATACATTAATGCATAAATGATAGTCCAATGTCATAAGATGTCACACATAACGCTAATTGGAAACAACAAACCCCTGTGATAACTTAACTCATTCACTATATAATGATTCCTCATTCACCAAGCTGACTATCACTTGCAACTTTGTAAATCAGGTACAGTTCCGGGACTAAATGGTTATGCAGGACAAGGATTGAAATCCAATACTGTCCAAGTATGCTGGTACTCGCCTGTTTTAACCTCAAGACTGACCAGAATAGATGAAGTGGAGATGTAGAGGTAGTCAGCCACGCCTACCAGCATTGCCTGTAGAACTCAGCCCGTGAGGATGGTTAGATGCCCAGGTCAGTGGACTCTGCAATAGTTTCATATTAATCACTGATCTGAGGAGAAGAAGGAACAAAGTGACTGTAATGAGCTGTCTAAGGTGTCCCATGGCTGTTGCTGCCAGAACCAAGTATCCCTGGCACCCTAGACTGTCTGAAGCATTTCATGAAACAGGGAGAGTGTGTCAAAGTTCATAATTGAGAAAACTGATGATATGAATATCGGTGATTCTGAATGATACTTGCCAGGGTGTTGACTTCAGATTAACACTAATCCTCTTTTCTGTCGTCAGTAGGCCAGTAGGAGTCTCACAATCCTCAGGAACTCAACATGGCACCTCCTACTGGCCTCACTGCCTGCCTCTCGCTGACTCACAGCATCCGCGGCAGCTTACGTTACACAACAAATATTACCCTTCTCATTCATCCAAATTGTCAGATTTCGACATCGTTAGATTCCAGACTTTCCATCTGAAATAATATTTTTCTGATCCTAATTTATTCATTCTCTATATTCCATCAGGCCAGCCTAAACATCAGTCCGCAGTCATCGGTGAGAACAAGGTTGTAGAGATTCATCAAGCACTTACAAGCTAGCCACAAATATTACTAGACTGTCAGTGGTGCTGTGGTGGGGGAAACACATCCCATTCAGTCATCTGACTATGGATCCTCACTCTATGACATCATTCAGCTTACACTAACTCGCTCCATGTCTTCAGTTGGTGCATGCTCCCACATTATATTGAGAAGACAACTCCTCTACTAGCACCGTGGCTGTGGAATCTAATAGATTTGTTTGGTTGGTTATCAGGGCACAAAAGCTATCCGGACATATCCGGACATAGCTAGACATATCCGGACATCCTGTAAAGCTTTTATTACATTACAATGTAGCCTTGTAGATCGATGTACCTATTGGAGTATAGCCATTGTAGTACAGCTATAGGAATAATGCTATTGGCTACGGCTATGGGAATTACTAAAGCTATCTGCCCAGCTTTTGGCTAGTCTGCTGGTTATGTTTATCCATTAGATTTAGATATTCCATGTAGAGGTAGTTTTTGGAGTTGTCCTCTCTTTTATCAACGATGCATTCGGGATATGATAACTCCCTCTTGGTCATCACACTGCAGTACGAGGCTCACGGTCAGCGATGGGGCGGAGGGGGGAAACCCCAGCAGGACATTTCAGACTATCTTGGCTATATACAAACGTGTTACAAAGGTAGTAATGTATCAATCATATGCTTGGTGACCAAGAAAGATTTGGAAATAATGGCATAGGTGGGTGTAGACTGACACTACTAGGGATCTCAGCCTAGATCCAGGAAAAATCCTTATAGCAGGTTTCATTTCACTAACTCGTCAATAAAAAAATTCTGATATTAGGCAGCATTATGACATCCTAAATACCTCAGAATTGCCGTATCATTACACTTTTCACATTTGCATAATCAAAAACTTGTTTTTAGTTGATTAGGGTGATAGTTGGAGACACATTGCTTACTTATGATATTATGCTCTCAAGAAAGGTGAGTGATAACATCCAAAATCCGAACCGGAAGGAAAAAAACTGCCTGTCTAAGGAAGTCCTTATGCTAAATGAAATGTCCTTCCATCCTTACACAAGCTGAAAATCCGAGTAGTTAAGATCCATGGCTACATCACAGCTGAAATCCTCGATGAGACTTGTGACAGCAAATCAGGCCTGGCATTGGAAGAGGATGGTGTCTAGTAACAAGTTAGTGGATCTAACTAGAAGTACAGTCCTGCATTGCCAGTACCGTTCTGTCTTCAGTAACTGAGCCCTCAATGCCTATAGATATCCACCAAACACTAAGATTTTTAGCCATCAGTGCACACATAATACAGCTATGGTATGGTTCACTTTTTGAGGACTTTATTGGGTTTAGAGGTGAAGACTTATGCATCAGCAATGGTGACTTCGACTTCTACTCCAGGCTCGATGCTGATCGAAGTGATCTGTTTCACAATCTCAGATGGCGAGACCAAATCGATGAGACGCTTGTGAACTTTCATCTGGAACCTGTCCCATGTCTTGGAACCTTCACCACAAGGGGTCTTACGTGTGGTGATTCTCAATGTCTGTCAATAAATAGATATATTAAACCACAGAGAGGTCTCCTATTACATAATACACGAATGCAACTTACCTTGGTTGGCATACGGACGGGGCCCTTAACTTTCAGCTGCTTCTCTTTGGCTCCCTTGATCAGGTCAGCACAGACTAAAAATAATTCGAATAATCACTTTCCACATCGCCGGTTATCACCAGTTTGGGTCTATTATAGTATCGTAAAATTCCACACACCTTTTTCCAGACTGGAAACATTCCTGCTGGTGAGCGTAATCCTGATCCTGTGGATAGGAACCTGTTCAGCAGGTGCCTTACCGTCTTTACCGGCTGGGTACATGGACATTGTCTAAGAAAAGAAAATTAAGAATGATCGAATATACTCAATTGATAGCGACAGGACGACCTATCAAGAGTCAAATCCACTTCTTCAAAACAAAGAGGTAATAATTCAGAACTTACAATTTTGTTTTAACTGGTCGACGTAGTCAAAATTCAGACTAGAGGTGAACCAGAGGCTTAGAATCACGCTCTATCCAAACGGTGAACGGAAAAGAAAGGACACGCGCGAATTGGCGAGAAAGTACGAGAATATCGTTTACGGAGTTCTGTCGAAGAGAACCTCTTCGGTTTTGTTGGAGTTGTCATCCCATACGCAACCAATCGCAGCCTTGGGTAAGTGGTCTGGGTGAGTTGTGCTGAGCAGAAGATTAAAAGACAGGTGAGGTGAACTCATCAGCATACCTGTCAAGTCTCCCGTATTTTCCAGGAGACTTCCGTATTTTAGGCGCCAGAATTTAGGGTCGAAATTGCTATGAATAGTTTTCTAATGTTCTCCTGTCCTGTGGCTCACCAGTTAGATCTTGCTGAGCTGAGCTCAAATATGGCAGAATCCTAGTTGTAGGGGTAGAGGTTTTGAGCTATGGCTTCTCAAACTTCAGAAAAACAGAATCTCCAGTATTTTCAGCCTGACAGGTTGACAGGTATGCTCATCAGTTGGAGATATATTAAAGCTCTCCATGTTGCTCTACAGAAACTCGACAGTTTGACTGTGAGGTAGCTTGGCAATTATGAACTAGAAGAAAATACTACTATCTAACTATCGTCCTAAAGCAGTTGACCTGCAATTTCCCTAAATATAGTCTCTGGGGTGGCAAAGGACTAGAACTCTTTTGACTTCAGTATTTCAGAGCTTTTAAGTGTGCTTATACACTACCCTCAGTGAATAAGCTGAGGATGAATAAATCGTGAGTAGACTTTAGCTTAAGTTAGTGAAACCTCTGTCAAAGAAATACATAAAATGCTATCATGCCTCTCCTAAAGTCACAGGCTTGTACGCAAGCTATAAGGATCTCAACCACAGGCTTTCAGAAACGCATACGCTCAGCTGTTCTGCGAGTATTTTTCTTCTATTTCTTTACATAAAAATCATGGGCGAAAGTGTTACAAGAGATGAAGTAGCTGCTAATAATGCCAAATCCACATAGAACTAATGCTCCACTTCCTGGTCATTATCCGAATGCAATGTTAGCAGATTGTTAGTGCGGCGGAGACCCTTGGTCATCTTGCCAGTGTTGTTCCTTGTTCCGTATTGCTTTGCTGATCTCTTTATTGAGTAGTTCGGGAACCCACTGAACGAGTCTGAGTGAGGGTTCACCAATGACGATATCCTGTTGAAACTTGTCGGTGCTGAGGCAGAAATGTAGTTATGTGTTGATGACTGTGGGCTACCCGCGACTGACGACGGAGGGCTATTTTTAGCTGACCATACAGGGCTGCGGGTTGTAGATGCTGGTGGGCAGTTGCAACCCCTTGGTAGTATTCTGAGTATCGTTCCATACTTATGATAACGCCTGCGATCTTCTTTACCATACTTCTGTTTGACAGTATGCGGTGACTGAGCTGGTCGGTTCTGAATTGAGTCCAGTCTCTTCAAGTGCTGATAATAGTTGATCTGCCATTGGTACTGATCGGGACCCACGTCCAATCGGATGGTGTTTTGTAGATGTGGCTGGTACAAGGGGTTCTTCCATCCGTTGATACGACCAAACATCACAGCACAGTTTATCTATTCATATTATGTATACCAGCTACACACTAAAATATTCATATGAAACTATTTACCCAGAAATTCCAGGGATTCTGATGCAATAAAAATGACGGCAATGCTGAAAGCTGAATCAAGACGGTGTCCACTGTTCAACAGCCACACAGCTGGCTGCTCTCTCCATTCTCATCAGTACTGTGTAATTTGGTCGTTCTGTTTCCATTAGACTTCATTGCAGTTCTTTTAAAGTGCCTGATAACAGTCAAAACATAAAGTTAAATAAATGAAGATTGGTGGATTTCTCTCAAGTGCAGGATAGTTAGTCACCTGGCCAAAGAGATAAATAGTTCTTGTATTCCGTCTCCTGTTTTTGCACTTGTCTCGTAAAAGGCAGCACCAACATCCTAACAGATAACGGAATTGCTGTTACTATATCTGTCTCAACTACTCATGCAGCATAATTGCTCCACTTTTACCTGCGCAATTGATTTACCATCATCAGTGGTTACCTGCCTCTTCTCATGCATATCTGATTTGTTGGCCACCAGTACAAGCTGCACGTTGCTGGTAGTATGTTCTTCGATCTCGGCCAGCCAGCCCTACATAGACGGCTTGGTATAGGGATGAAAATGGAGGGAGCAGAGTTATATTGAGAGAGAGGGCGACAGAGAGAGAGAGAGAGCGACAGAGAGAGAGAGAGAGAG